>Ga0105049_10006167_pt1 | contig 13968 bp, 13 predicted proteins | sample MAT06_FD_78087 | JGI IMG/M metagenome (GOLD analysis project Ga0105049, IMG submission 78087) | Freshwater microbial communities from Lake Fryxell liftoff mats and glacier meltwater in Antarctica - MAT-06 | ecosystem: Environmental > Aquatic > Freshwater > Ice > Liftoff microbial mat | place...
AAACGAGCACCCAGCTCGTTTTGTTATTTATTTTTCTTCTGTTTTTTGAAGGTGTAGAGTTTGCCTGTGTAGTATTAACTTTTCTTCTGGAGTTTTTCGAGCGTTACCAAAAGCGGAGACGCTAGGAAAATCGATGAGTAGGTTCCTATAATGACTCCGGCCAAAAGGGTGAAGACGAAGTTTTGCGTTGCCTCACTTCCGACAAAATATAACGCAAGAAGTGTTATAAAGATTGTAACTGAAGTATTGATTGATCGAGCCATTGTCTGGGTAAGACTCTTTCCAACGGTTTGTTCAAAAGGTTCTGTAACTCGGAAATCTTGGTTGTGTCTTAAATTCTCGCGTACTCTGTCAAACACAACAATGGTGTCGTGAACAGAGTATCCGAGTACCGCTAAAAGTGCAGTAACGAACAGCAGGTCGATTTCAGCTCCAAAGAATTTTCCTAAGATTACATAAATTCCAGTTGTAACAATTACATCATGGGCGAGAGCTACGACGGTTGCGAGTCCATACTTCCAAGAAACAACTGGCTGTGAAACTTTTCTGAAGGCGAACGTAATAAAAAGTACGATGAAAAAGATTACCAATCCAATCGCAACATAGGATTTATTTTTAAGACTTTCTCCTACAATAGGTCCAACTGAGTTGAAGCGTTCTGTCTTTGTAGTAAGAACTCCGTCTTGGGAAAGTGCGTTTTCTACAGAAGTCTTCTCGATATCTGAAAGTTCCCGAGTTCGAAGTACGTAGTTGCTATCTCCGGAAGGGCGTAGGGAATATTCACCAAGATTGAGTGGTGTAAGTTGAGCCTTAGTATCATCGAGAGTTGGCATCTGTGCTGGGTTTGCATATGAAACTTCAAGGATAGATCCTCCTAAAAAGTCTGTACTGAAGCGAAATCCATATACGAAAGATACCGCAATCGAACCAAGGACAAGAAGTGCTGAAATGAAGAAAAATATTTTTCTGTTTTTTACAATTGGCATAGGAAAATAGTTTTAAGTTTAAAGTTTTAAGTTGCTAGCAGACCCAGAGCCATACAGGAATCTAGTGAACTTATTTATTTTTGTACTACTAGCTGCAAAGAGAAGTGTTCGTGATGCAGTGATAGCCGTAAACATTGATACCGCGACCCCAAGACCGAGAGTAAGAGCGAATCCTTTGATTGCAGAAGTTCCGAGCCAGAAGAGTACTACCGCCGTAATAATTGAAGAGATGTTTGAGTCACGAATTGAAAGCCATGCACGATTGAAACCTTCATGTATAGATTCTTCAAGCGTCTTTCCAGATTTGAGTTCCTCTTTCATGCGTTCAAAGATAAGAACATTGGCGTCCACCGCCATTCCAATTGAAAGGATAAATCCAGCAAGACCCGCCGCGGTAAGGGTTACAGGCACAAGAAGAAAGAGTGTGATTGAAATAAGGACATACAGGACAAGTGCGACCACCGAGATGATTCCCGGAAGCCTATACCAAAGGATAAGGAAGATTGAGAGTAAGATGAATCCTATAACTCCCGCTTTAAGTCCTGCATCAAGAGCCGCTGAGCCGAGAGAGGCGCCGATGGTTTGCTGACTAATAAGCTCGATAGGAACAGGGAGCGCGCCGTAGTTGAGTTGCTTGACTACTTCTTTCGCTGTGTTTGCATCAAAGGCGCCCGTAATCTGCGCGGTTCCACTTTCAATTGCATCTTGAATAACCGGAGCTTGGATCATCTGACCGTCCAAAAAGATGGCGAGTGTTTTTCCAATATTTTCTCGAGTCACTTTTGCAAACAACGCTTTTCCTTCATCATTGAAATTTAAAACAATCTCTGGCTTTTGACTTGTGGAGTTGAATTGAAGCTGGGCATTCTTCAAAAGTCCGCCAGTGATTCCTGTTGGAATAAATGCTTCATCAGAAGTTAGAGCCTTGATCTCGTCTTCCGACAAACTACTCAGTCCATCTTTTTCTAAGCGAAATTCGAGAATCGGAGTCTTTCCAATCATTGCGATTGCTTCATTCGTGTCATTGACACCAGGAAGTTCGACAATGAGGCGGTGGTCAGTATTTCCAGAAACCACACCCGCTTGCTCAACTTGGATGATGGGCTCGGAAACTCCAAAAATGTTAACTCGGCGCTCGATCACTTCACGGAGCGCGTCCATAGAAGTATCGATGTCGTTCGCAGAAATCTTAGAGAGATCTGCACGATAAATAAGCTCAGTTCCCCCAATGAGGTCGAGGCCTAGTTTGAATGGAAATCGTGTATCAGGCTTTTGAGAAGCCTGGATAAAAACAGCGAGTAATACTCCTAGAAGTATTAGGGCAACACTGCCAATTCGGTATTTATTCATGGGAACATACTATAGAAACAAGGCGAAAGAAGCAAGAAATGCATTAGTTGCTAGTAGCTAGTTTATAGATACTAGTGTTGGGTTCGAGTCGCCAAATTCTGTAATGTTATAAAGAGATATGCAAGACTATTAGAGATAGAAAATGATCCCATGACATACTTTTATGTCATGGGATCATTATTTTATAAAACTTCCAGAACTCGGAGGGCTTTCATGTATCTAGGGCGAAGGTGTTCGAAGTGACCTGGACAAATACTTGAAAGGTTTTCACGTAAGTCAGCAAGTTTCACTTCTCTTGCTATGTCTCCCGCCTTTCCTTCGGCAACGATAATCCTCTGGATGTACTCGTCGTACGACTCGCCTCCTTTGTGCCGAGTCAGATGACGCAGTGCCTGACAATCTACTTTAGAAAGGTTGTCGGGAAGCTTCCCTGCATCTTCAAGACAATCATGGAGGATAGCGACGATTTTAGCCCGACTTGATACTCCGTCAGCTACTCGCGCGCAGTGGTTGATATATGGCTCATTAACTTGAGCCCCTTTGTATTCTTGGTCCGCATGAGCTTTTTGCGCAAAATCAAACGCTTCTGTGTACTGTATTTTTTTAGCCACGAACCCCCCCTATTAAAGAGACTGAGATCTGCCTAAGCAGTATCGAAAGATTGTTCTAAACAAAACTATGACTTACTCGGCAAAAAATGCAAGCATTTTTGCAGGTACTCAAAACTTGAAACTAGCAACTTCCCTTTACACTCCTTCCCTCGAAAGCACTGTCATAATGGTTCGCAGCAACACCTTACAGTCCAGAAGAATCGAACGATTTTTTATATAATACAGGTCATAAGAAAGTTTATTCTTTGTCTTGAGCACATCACTCTCCTTGTGCGCGTGTTCACCGTAGAGCTGTGCCCATCCAGAAAGTCCCGGCTTAATAAGATGCCTAACGTTGTAATAAGGAATCTCCTTTTCGTAGACTCGCACCAGTGCGGGCACCTCCGGTCGAGGTCCGATAAGAGACAAGTCACCCAGAAGCACGCTCCAGAGTTGTGGTAGCTCATCAATACGACTCTTGCGAATAAATGCGCCGACCTTGGTAACCGTAGGGTTCTTCGCCAATCCTTCAGGATCATTGTGCACTTTGAGGCTCCGAAATTTTTTAAGCGTAATAAGACTATTGTGTTGACCGATGCGCTCTTGAGTAAAGAAAATTGGTCCTCCATCTTCAAGCTTTATTGCAATATATACGAAAGGGTAAATCATCAAAGAAATAATTCCCAATATCATAGAGACAAGAATATCCATCACCCGTTTTAAAAAATCATACCCTCTCTGTGTAGAGCCTGAGATATGCTCTAGAAACCAACTGTAGCGGACCATCGAGAGTGGGATTCGGTCGAAGATATCTTCATACATTGCGTGAATATCCACAAACTTTACGTCTGAAAAAATAAGCTTATACAGGCTTGAAAGAATAGGCTCCACTTTGTCATTCTTGAAATCAATAACTACCAAAGAGACGTCGTTGGTATATATTTTCTGTAAAATCTCATCCTTAACCTTATCTGAATCTGAAGAATCCAGATTGTCTGAAAAGACAATCTGGAGGTCATATCTGGAATTATTATTCACTTCCCTTTCAATCTCTTGGAGTTCACCTCCAACCCCTAAAATCATTGCTCGTTCTTTTATGCGAACTTCAAACATTGGAAAAAGTTTTATTCTCCAAAACATAACAAAAGCAAAAGAAGTGATAAGCGACATAAAGAGATTTGTTTTTGGAGCAATACCAAACAAGGGAATGAAGTAAAAAAACAACACTGCGAGAACACTGTTCGTTATCTGGGCTTTCAAAATAACGCTGCCAATTTTTCCCTTAAGTAGCAACGTGTGCTTTTCATACAGCCCAGCTATAAAAAAGACAGAAATCCAGATTATAAAAAGGATGGAAAATGGGAGCACATGAAGATTGAAAAATTCCTTATGAGGAAGCTGGCCGTAGCGCAAAACGAGCATGAGCCAAAGACCTGCGTAAAAAGAGACAATATCGCCGACAAGCAGGAGAAATGGCTCCTTTCTGTTGAGTGTTTTCATGAGAGTATGTCCATACTATATGAAGACAAGTTTTTTTCAACTAAAACCAGCATCCCCTCCCCCTAGCCTCTAGCCTTGCTCCGATATACAATAGGTATATGAACCATACCCGACTAGAAAACGTGGATGTCGCAGTTATAAATTTTATGAAAAAGATATCACTTCCAATAGCTCACATCGCTATTTTTATTGTTTTTTTCTGGTTTGGAATTTTAAAAATAGTTGCTGAGAGTCCTGCTAATCCTTTGATTGCGGACCTACTCGAAAAAACACTTCCTCTTATTACTTTTGACCAGTTTATAGTTCTCTTTGGGATTTACGAGATGGTGATAGGTGTCGCCTTCCTTGTCCCTGGACTTGAGCGTCTGGCGATTCTCCTTCTTATTCCTCACATGATTACTACCGTCCTCCCTCTCATCTTACTTCCAGCAGTTACCTGGCAATCATGGTTTGTTCCTACTCTTGAAGGTCAGTACATCATTAAAAATATTATAATTATTGCACTTGCCCTTTCTCTAGTAGCGCACCTTCGTCCGATAATTCTCAATCACAAAAATTCTAAATAATAAAAATGAATCCTAAGAAGAAAATCCTCTACATTATTACAAAAGGTAACTTTGGTGGTGCCCAGCGGTATGTTTTCGATCTCGCAAGCAACATTTCAAAAGAAGATTTTGATGTGACGGTTGCTATGGGCGAAGGAACGGTTCTTTCAGAAAAATTGAAAGATAAAAACATCCGCACCCTCTGTATCCCCGCCCTCAAACGCGATCTGAATGTATTTTCCGATATTTCTGCTTTGTTTGCACTCTATTCTCTTATTAACCATGAACAGCCTGATATCGTCCACCTAAACAGCTCTAAGGCGGGCCTGCTCGGCGCCCTCAATGTTCGCATCTTGAATCTACTAAAAAATAAAAACCCTGCCTTGCTTGAAGGCAGGTTAAAATTTAAAACTATCTTCACTGGCCATGGCTGGGCCTTCAATGAAGACCGCAACCTTCTTTCAAAAGCCGTCCTTGCAATACTGCACACCACCACTATTCTGCTCTCACACAAAACAATCGCAGTCTCTAAAAAAATAGCAGAGCAGATTTCTAAATTTCCATTTGTTAAAAATAAAATAATCCTTATCAATAACGGCACTGGTCCAGTCGAGTTTTTAGATAAAGAGGCCGCTCGAAATGAAATTGGGAGCTTTATACAGGCCCCACTATGGATTGGGACAACCAGCGAGCTCCACAATACCAAAGGTCTCGATTTTCTTATCAAAGCGTTTGCCTCTGTTTCTACTGCTCACCCTGAAGCCGAGCTCGTAATCATCGGTGAAGGTCATGAACGTAAAAAACTAGAAGCTCTTATTGAAGAAAAAAACCTCACAACAAAGGTTCATCTCGTGGGTTTTAAGCCTGATGCCGCAAGACTGTTAAAAGCATTTGACATTTTTACTCTCACTTCCCGATCTGAAGGGCTCCCGTACAGCATTCTCGAAGCAGGTCTCGCTGAGCTTCCAGTCATTGCGAGCCGTGTTGGTGGAATTCCGGAGGTCATTGAACAGAAAAGAAACGGCGTACTTGTTGAAGTTGGGAACATATCCGATATCGAATATTCCCTTCTTGAGCTCTTAAGCAATGAAATGAGGAGGGTGACCTTAGGAAAAGCACTCAAAGCAGATGTTGAAGAAAAATTTTCTTTTCAACAGATGCTTGAAAAAACAACTGCACAGTACATAAATTAAACACAAACACCCTTACCAGTTTCGTTGGTAAGGGTGCGTCATTTCAATTTTCTAAAATATTTATTAGAGTTTGCGCAACTTTATGTTTCGATGACTCATAATCGCACCCAACTTCCATAAGCATCATTCGATACTCCCCACACGAAGAAGCTGCCACGATTGGACCAAAGAAGGACTGCCGAAATTTTTTGGTAAGGTCGAGGGTTGTTGGTTCGTCGCCTGGCACACACGCATCCATGACGATTGCATCCAAATCAGGATGTGCAGAAAACAAATCCTCTGCCTGTTTAAGAGTGTAGACTTGCAAGACATCCATGGTGTCACCCAGCATTTTTTGTATTTTTCTTGTTGAAATATTGAGTCTTCAACTATAAGAATCTTTTTCATACACAGCTCCGCGCTAGGGTGCGTTAAAGGAAGAACTCTATTTTCAGACTATATCACTTTAGGACGCCTGTCTACATACATTTGCCTACTTGTGAGGATTAAAAAATTTATAAAAATTAATAACTTACAAAGTCCCATGATCAGGAAGATCGGACCTCTTGAGCCTTCTGAAAGCAAATACCTATAAGCTAAAAGCTGCTAGCTGCCTAAATTCCCGGTATCTCATTACTTTCCAACTCTCGATGCGCCCCGCGATTATATCTACGCATTCCCATCAGGATGCCAAGCCCTCCGAATTCTGCCAACAGATGACTTCCTCCATAACTCATAAGCGGAACTGTGGTTCCCGTCACTGGAAGTAGTCCTATATTCATACCAATGTGAATGATGATGTGCACCATGAAAAGAATTGCAAGTCCAAGACCAAAGAGAGTCTCGAAATTACTAGCGCCAAGCATGGCGTTTGCTACGATTCGCCAAAGTAATACACCGTATAACAAAAAAAGAATAATGACTCCAATAAAACCCCACTCTTCCGCATAGGCAGCAAAAATGAAGTCAGTTTCATATTCAGGCAAAAATTGCAATTTTGACTGAGTCCCATACCCAATTCCTTTTCCCAACACCCTCCCAGACCCCACAGCAATCGTTGATTGATAGGCATTATACCCCGTACCACGAATGTCAGCGAGTGGGTGAATAAAATTTATAATTCTAGCCTTTTGATAGTTTTGAAAGACAAAGAGCCACAAACCTCCGAATGTCACGGCTCCCATCATAATCACGGCAAATAAGTGCTTCTTTGAAATACCGGAAACAAGCACCATACCAAACCACACACAAAACATAATAATCGCAGATCCAAAGTCAGGTTGTAATAAGATGAGGAGACTAAGAATTCCTGCGTACACACCCGAAACAATAAGGTGCCTGATATGAGCAATCTCAACATGCCTTCGAGTAAAATATTTTGCAAGCAATAAAATGAGCACAATTTTAATCGGGTCAGAAGGCTGAAAAGAAAAACCACCCAAATTAAACCAACTTTGCGCTCCTTTAGCTACATGCCCCACTATAAAAAGTAGCATGAGGAGCGCACAAGAAACACTAAAAAGCCATACGATTATTTGCGTTCTTCGTAAGAATCTCCAATCAATCATGCTGGCTACAAAAAAAATTATTAGCGTAATAGAAAGCCAAATAATCTGCCGGTCAAAGAAGTAGCTTTCGCCTGCGAAGGAATTCATTGTTACAAGACCTGCAAGAGAAATGAGGAGTGCTGAAAAAAACAGGAGCCAATCCATATGGGAGAGGTCCGGCGCGACGCGTTCGTATTTTCTATGGAGACTGTTAAACATGGTTAAAGTTAGCGAGGTATTGCTGATCCCAATGGATACACGCGGGGAATGATTTCAATAACTGCAGGACGTCGTTTGCAGATTTTGGTTGCAATCTGTTCATAAATGCCGGTGAGCTCCTTTGTGGTCGGCGCTAAATAAAACTCGTCACTGCTTGATGCTATTTGCTTTAAAAAATCAGTATTGAGATCTTTTCCAAGACCTATCGTAAACATAGTGATTCCTTGCTGTTTACTCAAAGTGGAACTTTCAAGGGCAGACCGTTCAGCGAATTGTCCGTCTCCGCTCTTTTCTGGGCGGTTTGCAATTCCGTCAGTTAAGAGAATCGTCACTTTACCAGAAGAGTCACCTTGTCGACCAGCGCCAAGTTCCGCTTTCGCTTTGTCTATTGCGTCTGCAATATTGGTGTTTTGAGTTCCTAGTTTGAGGATTGAAAGTGTGTCAATGGCGTTTCTTACTGACTCAAAGTTTGTAGTCAAGCTTTCATCATTCGTTGCTTCATTTGCAAAAGAAATAAGAGTTACCCTATCACTAGTACCTAGTTGTTGGGTAAAGAAAGTTGCTGCATTTTTAACATCAGTTAAAGGCTGAGGAGGATTACTGCCGAGACTCGCCATTGATCCCGATCGATCCAACAGAAGAGCTACATCTACTGGAGAGTCACAAATATCTGACTTTGTTGTAAACGGCTGAGGCCAGGTAAAGGCAAGTGGTGCGTCTTCTCCTTTAGCTAAATTCTCAACAAACGTGCGCGAAGCTCCTATGGCATTCCCCTCTCCATCATAAACAATAGCTGTAAATTCTAGATTGTTTACTTGGTTTAATTCATTATTTTTAACCACAGCATCGATACGCGGAGTTGTGTCTTCCTTAGAAAGAGCTTTACTTTCTATCGAGAGATTTGTACGTGGCGCTATATTGCTTATCCATACAAGATTTTTTCCAAATTCAAAGGTTGCGCGAGTCGGCACCCTTTGTCCAGTATTAATATTTCCTTCATAGAGAGCAAAGATTGCTCCACGCGGAACAAATGTAATGCCAGACCGCTCTACGACAAGAACATTATCTTTGTCGTAGAGCTTAAATGTGTAGGGAGCTTGCAACACTTCTGCAGTTACATTTTGATTTTCAAAGTAAGCGAGCACACTAAAAGTGCCGTCAGTAACCTTGAACACTCTTGGATCCCATTTTGAAACAGGCTCAGTAATTTGAGCACTGCACAGAAGTCTACAATCTCCTCCGCAGTCAATCCCTTTCTCATTTCCATTTTTTAACTTATCAAAACAAGTTGGTGCTTTATAAATAAACATGTAAAAGGGTATGACAAAAAACACGAGTACAAACGCCACAATGATTGCAAAATATTGTAATTTTCTCCGAGTTGCCCAGTCCATAGTGTTATTTTACCACAGATATTTTAAACATTCGGATAAACAAAAACCTCATGTACAAGCAGGTTTCTGTTGTACGTGAGGTTTAATAAACAATGCTTTGCGTGAAAGAAATCAAACCTGGAGATTGGTCCTCTCGGCGCAATGACCTCACGAGACTTTCAAGCGCCAAACTGATGGCTGCAGAGAGTGCATCTTGTTTGATGTCAGCAGGAACTTTAATCTCGACAAATGAAGGAGCTTCGCTAGGGCAACTCACCTCGGATGTGACCCTGAGAACAATGTGCATACCTCCTCCTTTTTGAGTTGAGTGAAATGTCGGCGTGCTATCTATACTAACTATATACTAATTAACAAAAACCACTCATGCAGATAATAATCTGTATGAGTGGTTTTTGTTAATTTAAGCAGATTGTGGAAATATGACTAGCTAGATCGGTATTAATAATAATCAGACAAACAAAAAGCCCCAGTACTACAGGGCTTAGTGCTCTGCGACTGGTCTATACTTACTTGCGCTGTCTGCCACGATGATTGCAAGTGTCGCAGTCCACCTCATTTCTAGAGACACGAACCTTCTTTGATCCGCATCTCTCGCAGAACATCATTCCCCAACCTCTCGAACTTAGATTTATAGTCCACAAGATTAGAGCCCACAGCATAACTAACGGAGCTCCAACTTCAGTGAACGAATATAATCCGGTAAAATAACCGCTCCATGTGCGGAAAGTGATTACAGACAACAGGAGGATCAAAATCAAATGTAATGCCTTCATGTGATCTCCGACGAAAATGGGTGACGGATGGTTTGTACTTCTATTTACATTAGAAGATATTCCATATACTTTGTCAAATATACTTGAGCAACAAAAAGTCATATTTCTAGGGCTATTTTTGAATTGATATAATTGAATGCAAAGTTCCGGCGATTTGCCTTGCCGACAGGCAGGCTAGCTACTTGTCAAAATCTTTTTGTTTTAAAAATTGAGCAAAAAAACAACCTTCAGTACGAAGGTTATTTTTTATAATTGAATGCTATGTTCTGGCGACTAGCTACTTTCCCCCACAGGAGTATCATCGCCTCAACAGAGCTTAACTTCCGTGTTCGGAATGAGAACGGGTGTGACATCTGCGACAAATCACCAGAACATAATTTTCAATTATCAAACAATTGCGACTAGCTACTTGTCGCGAATCTTTTTCTGCTGAAAAAGTTCGCGACCCCGACTCGCACCGTCGTGCTGCGTCTTTGAATTGTTCCAAGTATTCACAATTCAACCCCACAGGAGTTTTTGAAATAAGAACTTCTGTATCGAATGAGAACGGGTGAGAAGCGAATACTTGCAGCTTCGCAAGACCTTGAGCGTTTTGTAATCAAAATGCGAAAGGTGTACAGCGCCTGTAAGGCGGGACATCTGCGACAAATCACCAGAACTTTAGATCGAATATAGAGTTTACTTATCTCTTAGAAAATGATTATTTTCTAAGAATCAAAAACTCAGAAGTGAGTGCAATCAATGATTGCACGGGGTAGTGAGAAGTTTGTAACGATTGAGGTCGAGTAGCCTTAGGTGTAGCACACCAAACCACGATTCCGGGCGCGTATTTGGTAATACAAACCCAACCTAAGGCCTACTCGCCTCAACTACAAGCACCATACAGGACTCGAACCTGTGCCTCCGCTCAGCTTTTAACTATGCGGCGCTCTTCCACTGAGCTAATGGCGCACAAACTCACTTCTGAGTTTTTGATCCGCACAAAACACAGTTTTGCGCGAGATATAATTTTTAAAACAACTCGCCTCGCTTCGCGATGCGAAGCGGGCTACATGGGATTCATCCCATAGAACAGAACAAAGCAAAGCGACGTTCACATTTCCTAATAGAAATCGGGTAATTAGTACTCCTCGGCTCAACACATTACTGTGCGTACACCTAGAGCCTATCAACGTAATCATCTCTTACGGCCCTCAAACGAATTCTCATCTTGAAGCTGGCTTCCCTCTTAGATGCTTTCAGAGGTTATCCATACCGAACTTAGCTACAGAGCATTGCCCTTGGCAGGAACAGCTCTCACACCAGAGGTTCGTTCACTCCGGTCCTCTCGTACTAGGAGCAAACCTTCTCAAAATTCAACGCCTGCAGTAGATAGGAGACCAACCTGTCTCACGCTTCTTTGTCTTACATTACTGTAAGGAATGGACTATAACTTCATCTCGTTAGATGGCGGCTTCGCCTATCTCACGGGACTACTGACAATTAGTCTCTACGGGCAATGTAGTTGCTAGATACTAGTAACTAGTTTCTAGAAACTATTCAATTCCCTCGGTATTGCCCACCATAAGTGGGTTTCACCGATATAAGTCAGTTTGATTCACTTATATTGCTATAAGTGACCGCCGTGTTGGTTGATCTCTTTCTCTCTCTTTCATAAACAAAAATTTCTTCGATAACAGTTTTTCTTTCCTCTGAGGATTCAGACTGTGGAACAGTTCAAAAAGTTTTATAAGTCTAAAAAGTTTTATAAGTTCTGAATTCAAAACTTATGCAACTTCTTCAACTTTTTACTTATCAACTTCTCCACGGTCTGAACCCAGCTCGCGTTACTTTTTAAATGGCGAACAGCCATACCCTTGGGAGCTTCTTCACCCCCAGGATAAGTAGAGCCGACATCGAGGTGCCGAACTCCGCCGTCGCTGTGGACGCTTAGGCGGAACTAGCCTGTTATCCCCAGGGTAGCTTTTATCAGATAATCCTTCGCCGCGTCTAATGCGTACGATCGGTTCACTATGTTCTGCTTTCGCATCTGTTTGACACTGACGTCTCACAGTTAAGCCAGCTTATGCCATTGCACTATCGGCACGGTTTCCATTCGCGCCTAGCTGACCTTAATAAACTCCTCCGTTACTTTTTAGGAGGATAGCGCCCCACTAAAACTGCCCACCAGATACTGTCTCTTATCGTTTTTGCCGATAAGGTTAGAAAACACATCACACCAGAATGGTATTTCACTGACGACTCCACATCACCCGAAAGCGACACTTCAAAGTCTCCCATCTATGCTACGCAGATAAAACGTATTCTCAATATCAAGTTGCAGTAAAGCTCCTGGGGTCTTTTCGTCTAACTGCAGGTAACCGGCATCTTCACCGGTATTGTATTTTCACCGAGCAGATCCCCGAGACAGTTCCCCAGTCATTACACCTTTCGTGCGCGTCAGAACTTACCTGACAAGGAATTTCGCTCTTCTATTCCTCTAAGAAGGACTCTATCTTAACCCGACTTTTGCAAGTAGAGGGTCCGTGACGTTGGTCTCTCGTTGATCACGTTGGACTATTTCTGCATTTCGACAGAATAGGTAGCTAGATGTGTAATGATTATGTGTTTAATTAATTTATCTTTTTCTATAACAGTCCCAGTCCTTCTGACGCTCTCTTGCGAGAGTATCAGAACCTTAGGACCGTTATAGTTACGGCCGACATTCACCAGGGCTTATATCAATCAGCATAAAATCTTGCGACTCTCCACCGTCGATATTTGACCTTCTGGCATTGGTCAGGTGTCACCCCCTATACATCCTCTTACGAGTTCGCAGGGAGCTGTGTTTTTGATAAACAGTTGCCAGGGATACTTTAGCTGCGGCCCCTTTAGTTAAAAAAGGGCAAGCCTTATTCCGAAGTTACGGCTGCTTTTTTGCCGAGTTCCTTGGGGATTTCTCACTCGTTCGCCTTACTCTTCTCGAGCTGAACACCTGTGTCGGTTTGCGGTACGGTTCCTACGATACTAAGTTTAGAGATTTTTCTTGAGAGCCTGCTTTGATATATTTCCCAGGGCGAACCCCAGAATCTCTGCTGCGCTTGGACTCCTCATTAAAGAGAGTGCTCCGGATTTTCCTGGAACACGTCCTGACGCCACAAACGCAAATCCAATAATGCGCATACCATACTAGACCCCGTCCTCCCATCACATATCGTAAAAGTCATGGAATATTAACCATGTGTCCATCGGATGCGACTTTCGTCATCTCCTTAGGCCCGACTAACCCTTGGCTGATCTACATCGCCAAGGAAACCTTGTTCTTTCGGCGTAGGGGATTCTCACCCCTATTGCGGTTACTTGTGCCAACATTCTTACTTCGCAACGCTCCAGTATGGGTCACCCCTTTACCTTCACAGCAGATGCGAAAACTCTCCTACCGCCCCCGTCATACGAATATGACGAAAGCCCTCAATTTCGGTACTACACTTAGCCCCGATTATCTGCGGCGCAAAATCTCTTACTGAGTGAGCTGTTACGCTTTCTTTAAAGGATGGCTGCTTCTAAGCCAACCTCCTCAGTGTCTGAGAAACTTCACCACCTTAAGTGCACTTAGTGTAAATTTAGGGACCTTAAATAGAGATCCGGGCTGTTTCCCTTTTGACCACCGGAGCTTAGCCCCCGGAGTCTAACTGCCGTGCTCTTGACCTACAGTATTCGGAGTTTGATAGGTCTCACGAGATTTCTCCCTGTTGAGACCTTCCAGTGCTCTACCCCTGTAGGGAACGCACGACGCGAACCCAAAAGCTCTTTCGGAGAGAACCAGCTATTACCAAGTTCGATTAGCTTTTCACTTCTTATCACAAGTCATCCGAGAGTATTGCACGGCTCACCGGTTCGGGCCTCCATCCAT
>Ga0105049_10006169_pt1 | contig 13967 bp, 11 predicted proteins | sample MAT06_FD_78087 | JGI IMG/M metagenome (GOLD analysis project Ga0105049, IMG submission 78087) | Freshwater microbial communities from Lake Fryxell liftoff mats and glacier meltwater in Antarctica - MAT-06 | ecosystem: Environmental > Aquatic > Freshwater > Ice > Liftoff microbial mat | place...
CAATTTCGACATGATTGTCATGACAGCCGTTGCCTTTGCCTGTCTGCCAATTTTCTTTGCGGGTTACACCATCACCCGGTGGAATGGTGCGCTTTTATTTGGTGGCTATATTGCCTACGCCGCCTATCTGGTTTTGGCAGCCACCCAGCACGATGCACTGCCCATGTTCAGCAATGCCATGCTCTTCTTTGTTCTGCCCATTGTTGCCATCACGCTGATTTTCATCGCCCTACGTGCCCTACGCACCCAACCGCCAGGGAATATAGCAGTACGCTAAAAAGTAAGCGAACCAGTAGCAAACGCGCCTAAATTTTTATTGACAAACGCGCCATCTTTCGTTACCATCCCTATGACAGGGGAGTAGCCACTTGCTGCGGCAAGTCGAACAGTCGTCAATACAGAGGGAGACCTCTCGGCTGTTCGTATGTGTGAAAGACACAGTTCTGCATTTGTGTAACCACATGCTCGGCGAGACCGTCACGACAGTAACTGCCGTGCGGTCTCGCCGATTTTTTTATTGGTCCCGCTTGGCACAAACAATGTAAGGCAGGCATGAAGGATATTTCTGCCAATCCCGTCTGGCTACCATGGTCACGGCGATCTCATCTTTTTTATCAAGGGAGCAAATTTCATGATGCATTGGCATCAACGTACAGTGCTTGAGGCAAGCAACGAGTTACAAAGTGACATAGGCAACGGCTTACCCAAAGAGGAAGCCGGTACCCGCTTACAGCGTTACGGACCCAATGAACTAGCGGAACAGGGCGGACGCAGCCCATTTAAAATTCTGTGGGAGCAGATCAGCGCAACCATGGTGCTGATTTTAATTGGTGCCGCAGTGGTGTCAGGCTTTTTGGGCAAATGGAATGAAGCCATTGCCATTCTCGCCATTGTACTGCTATTTGCCTTGCTCGGTTTTGTCCAGGAATATCGGGCCGAACAGGCAATGGCCGCCTTGAAAAAGTTGGCCGTCCCGAATGTGCGTGTACGGCGCGCGGGGGAAATCCAAGAAATAGCAGCCCGCGAGCTTGTGCCAGGCGATCTGGTATTGCTCGAAGCGGGCAACCTTGTACCGGCAGATTTACGCTTGGTAGAGAGTGTCAATCTGCGTATTCAGGAAGCAGCTCTCACAGGTGAATCGGATGCGGTAGAGAAAGCAACGGATGCACTGGAGCAAGCCGACCTGCCGTTGGGCGATCAACGCAATATGGCCTATATGGGCACGACAGTAACCTATGGCCGGGGCAGAGGGCTCGTCACAACCACCGGCATGCGTACCGAGTTGGGTAATATTGCCAACCTGCTACAACAGAGCAAAGATGAGTTGACACCTCTACAAAAGCGGCTTGACAAAGTGGGTAAGATCCTTGCGCTGCTCGGTGTCATCATTGCCGTGTTAGTCGCCATTATTCATATCGGGCAAGGCGGCTCGGTCGTCGATGCCTTTCTGGTAGCCGTCAGCGTGGCCGTCGCCGTCATTCCAGAAGGCTTGCCCGCCGTCGTGACAATTACGCTCGCCTTGGGGGCGCGCCGCATGTTGGCGCGCAACGCGCTAATCCGCAAACTATCTGCGGTTGAAACGCTTGGGTCTGTGACCACGATTTGTTCGGACAAGACGGGGACGCTCACCGAAAACCGCATGACGGTGACGATTTTGGATGTAGCTGGCCATCAGGTGAATGTGACTGGCGAGACCAATCCTAGTGGGCAGGCCATGTTGGATCTCAGCCAGCCCCACCCCATCACCCCGCAGGGATCACTTGCGCTGCTCTTGATTGGTGGCGCACTTTGCAATGACGCGCAGCTGACCATGGATGACAATGGCGGTAATGGCAAAAAGTTTCACGCCATCGGCGATCCGACGGAAGGAGCCCTGGTAGTGGCCGCCGCCCAATTTGGGCTCTTCAAAGCACAGTTGGATGCGCATAAACCACGTGTGGCCGAATTACCTTTTGATTCGGAACGCAAGCGGATGACCACCATACACGCCTTGCAACAGAGTGAACAGTCGGCCATCCACGAATTGATTGCCGGGGTAGCGCCCGGTGCGCCCTATCTGGCATTCACCAAAGGCTCAGTCGATGGGCTATTGGATATTGCCTCGCATGTCTGGACCGATGGTGCGCGCCTGCCGATGTCTGACGCTTTCCGCCAACGCATTGAAGCCGCCAACTATGCCCTTGCCGCCAACGGCATGCGCGTGTTGGGTGTGGCATTCAAGACACTTAGCACAGCAACCGCCACCCCCGATCTGGAAACGGAGCTGACATTTATCGGCTTTGTCGGCATTATTGACCCACCGCGCGCCGAGGTCCAAGAGGCCGTCGCCAAATGCAAGGAAGCAGGCATTCGCCCAGTGATGATCACAGGCGATCACCCGCTCACGGCCTTGCACATTGCCAAAGCGTTGGGCATTGCCAAGGAAGGCGACCGCGTAGTGACAGGCGTTGAACTCAACACCATAGACGATAGCGCGCTCGATGCCTTAGTGGAAGAGGTTCCCGTCTACGCGCGGGTTTCCCCCGAACACAAATTGCGCATTATCGAAGCGCTGAAACGGCGCGGCCATGTCACCGCCATGACCGGCGATGGCGTCAACGATGCACCAGCCCTCAAAACGGCTGATATTGGCGTGGCAATGGGCATTACGGGCACAGATGTTTCCAAAGAAGCCGCCAAAATGGTGTTGCGCGATGACAACTTTAGCACAATCGTCGCGGCCGTGGAAGAAGGGCGGGTTATTTATGATAACTTACGCAAGTTTATCAAGTTTAGCATTGGCGGTAACATGGGCAAGGTGCTGGTCATGCTGGGTGGCGTGTTGATTGGTATGCCAGCCCCGTTATTACCCCTCCAATTACTTTGGCTCAATCTGCTCACCGATGGTTTGCTAGGCATTGGGTTGGGTGTGGAACCAGCAGAACGCAATGTGATGAAGCGCAAACCGATCCCACCGCAGTCGGGTATCTTTAGTGGGGGTGTTGGTCCCCAGATTCTACGGTTTGGCTTTCTGATTGGCACGCTCTCGCTGGGCATGGGTGCCTGGCATTTCTTCACCGGCCATACAGACTGGCAGACCATGATGTTTACCACGCTGGCCTTCTCTCAGGTATGGCAGGCCCTTGGCATGCGCAGTGGCAATGATTCGCTATTTACGGTGGGTCTGTTTTCCAATCTTCCATTGCTCGGTTTGGCGTTGTTGGTGATTGGCGCACAATTTATCGCCATTTACACACCAATGTTGCAGAGCTTCTTGCAGACAAGTTGGTTGGCACCAACCGATCTATTTTTATGTTTTGCCATTAGTTTCTTGGTTTTTATCTATGCAGAGATCGAGAAATTGTTTCTGCGTCGCCAAGAACCGCTAGTATAACGTACAGCTAGCGCCTTGTCGCTACGCCTTTGTGCCACAACCTTACCGTTTCAAATATACAAAAAGGTGAACGCCAAGGTTCACCTTTTTGTGTTCTTTTACCCCGCTTTTTACAAAATAATCGCACCTAGTCAGACGCCATATCGCTATGGTATGATTATTAATGCACATTGAAACTACATTCCGATCCCTGTTTGGAGATTGCCAACCCAAATGGAACTGTAGTCTGCAACGACATACCGACACCAAACCAACTCTCATATAGCCAGACCAGTGCAAGGAGCAGTAGCATGGCGTTACCTGTCTATGATTTCCGAACGGACATTCGCAATATTTTTGTGACATCGCAAATTCGTTCGCGCTTTCTGCGCTTCGAAGTGGGCACGGTGGCCCAGCGCCACAGCCACGACCTGGGCCACGAGATCTTTCTGATCCTTGCGGGGCGCGCCGAATTTGAAATTGATGGGGAAAAGGCCGAGCTTGGTCCTGGTCAATTGTGCATTGCTGCGGTCAATCAGCATCATCAGGTGCGCGTCCTGGGCGACGAGCCAATGATTATGTACCTCTCGGTGACACCGCACATTCAGCCCACGCACACCATGTGGACCAATGACGGCTGGGGTGAGGATACCGAAAAGTTACCGCCGCGCTTTATCACCAATGCCGCCTATGATGTGCCCATTGACACGACCACGCCCACCGAAGAATTGGTGAATCGTCACCTGGCAGGGGCTGAAGCCTTGGCCGAGACTGTTGCGGCCAACACGCGCGCCCAACAGACCCAGGTCGCGGCCTACAAAACCGCAGTAGCCGCAGGCGATCAAGATGCAGCCAATCAGGCGCGCGATGCTATGTGGACGGCGCTCTATGAAGTGCACAAACAACTGGCCGCATGGGAAGAGGATTGGAATGCCTTTGCCGCGCGTACCGTCGAAATGCCTGAGGCCAAAGGAGCCAATCCATGAAATTAGCAGGCAAAGTCGCCCTAGTCACCGGCGCAGCACGCGGCTTGGGGCGCGCCTATGCGCTGCATCTGGCAAGCCTGGGTGCCGATGTGGTGATCAACGACGTGAATCTCAATGCAGCGCAGGAATTCAACGAACAATTAAATGCCGACAGCGTCATGGCCGAAATCGAAGCCATGGGCCGCCGTTCGTTGGGTGTGCAAGCCGATGTTACCAATCAAGACGCGGTGGCGGGTATGTTTGAAGAGATTGCCGGCACCTTTGGGCGGCTGGACATCTTGATCAACAATGCGGGTGGCAATCTGCGTCATGAAGGGGCCGACGACGCGGCCTCTAGTTCGCCGCCCGAACGCTATCAATTCATTATGGACATTAACTTGACCAGTTGCATCCTCTGTTGCCAAGCCGCCAGCCGCCTGATGAAGGAGCAGCAATCGGGCAAGATTGTCAATGTGGCGTCACAGGCCGGGTTGTGGAGCGGGCGCAACGGCGGTGGGATGCCCTATAAACTGGCCAAAGCCGGGGTCGCCCACTATACGCGTGTGCTGGCCGCCGAGTTGGGGCCATTTGGCATCAACGTTAATTCGATTGCGCCGGGTTTTATTGCCTCGTCGCGCACCAAATCGTTCTGGGTAAAAGCAGGCAACGATCTGACTGACCAGATTGCGTTGCGCCGTGTCGGTCAGCCGGAAGAAGCGGCCAAGGTGATTGAATTTCTGACCACCGATCTGTCCGATTATGTGACGGGCCAATCTATCCCGATCTGTGGCGGCTACGTAGCATGGGGGTAGAGCATGGGATTTGATATGAATGCCTTGCCAATTGCCTTTGCGCTTGCCCCAGACGCCGCGCATGTGATGGACCACTATGATCGCCACACGGTGCGCCACCTATCATCAATGGCTGGTTACTATGTTGATCAGACAGCCTTTGACGCGTTGCTGGCAGCGGGCGATCCCGTGCTCTACGAAGTGTGGGGCATTGAACGGCCAGCCGTAGCCGGCGAGTTGATCAGTGGCGTCACGCGCTTGGCTGCGGGCCAAGTGGGCCAGGAATATTTTATGACCAAGGGCCATTTTCATGCCGTGCTCGAAACGGGCGAAATTTATTATGCCTTGCGCGGCCAGGGGTTACTCGTGCTGGAAACGCCCGAAGGTGACTGTTCGGTTCAAGCCTTTGCTGCGGGACAGGTCGTCTATATTCCCCCGCGCTGGGCCCATCGTACGATCAATACCGGCACAGGCGAGCTACGCTTTTTCTGGGTTTGTCCCGCCCACGCCGGACACGACTATGGCACGATTGCCGATCATGGCTTTCGTCAACTTGTGCTTGAAAGCGCGGGCAGCCCTATCATCCAGGCCAATCCACGGTGGTCGCCGCGCTGAGATGGCGCTGACTGTGCTATCATCATCGTCTGGATCACATCCTATTTTGAGAGACTTGCATACATAGAGAAGGTACCAGTTATGACAAACGCTCACCAACCCTTTCGTTTGGCGCTGACTGCTGATTTTTATGACAGCACCGGCGCGCTCCAATATCGTGACATCGGACTCTCCCTCTTTGAAACCGAGCCGCAAATTACCTATAGCGCGTTCCAAGAACATCGCCCAGAGATTGGCGCTGATCAACTGGCTGGGGTCAACGGCGTGATTGTGCTCACCCCGCGCGTCACCGCAGCGACGCTGGCCCACGCCGAAGATTTACTGGCCGTGGGGCGCTTTGGCGTGGGCTATGACAATGTTGATGTGCCGGCTTGTACCGCTGCCGACGTCGCCCTGTTCATTACAGTGGGCTCGGTGAATCGCTCGGTCGCCGAGGCAACCGTGGGCTGGATGCTGGCGCTCACCCACCATGTGCGCACCAAAGATCGCCTGGTACGCACCGGCCAGTGGCATGATCGGTCTAACTACATGGGCGGCGAGTTGCGCGACCGCACCTTTGGCAGCGTTGGGCTGGGGGGAATTGCGCGCGAGACCATTCGCCTGCTCAGCATCTTTGGCATGCAGCCGCCAATTGCTTTTGATCCCTTTGTGGATGCCGCCACTGCCGAAGCCGCGGGGATTAAGCTGGTGAGCCTGGATGAGTTGATGGCGCAGGCCGATTTTGTCTCTGTCCACTGCCCCCTCAGCGAGCGCACACGCAACCTGATCGGTGCACACGAACTGAGCCTGATGAAGCCGGAAGCCTATCTGCTCAACACAGCCCGCGGCGGCATTGTCAACGAAGATGCGCTCTATGACACGCTCAAAGCTGGTAAGATCGCCGGGGCCGCGCTCGACTGTTTTGTGGGCGAACCGATTACCGAACCCCATCGCTTCGGCGAGTTTGACAATGTTCTGCTGGCCCCCCACGCCATTGCCTGGACGCACGAACTGTTTCGCGACAATGGCATTGCCGTCTGCCAGGGCATGATCGATCTGGCGCACGGTCGTCGTCCCAAAGGGGTGGTCAATCCTGAAGTGTTGGAACACCCTGGCTTCCAAGCCAAGTGGCAACGCTTGCGCCTCGCATAAAAATCTACCAAGCCACTGATCTACAAAGAGACACGAAGACTAGCCCTGGCTCCCGCCGCGTGACGCACGTCTCGTGTCTCTTGTCTCCTATCTTTTCCTAGCTCAGTCGCTGGCCGCGGCAGTGACGGCCAGGGTCTTGACTTCGGGGCGGCGCAGGCTGGGCAGAAAAATTGTGATCAGGCAGACGGCAATCGCCGCGGCGCTGGCCACGCTAGCCAGTGTGGTTTGGACGCCAAAACGCTCGGCCAAGGAGCCCATCTGCAACTGCCCCAGCGGATCGGAGCCAATTGCCAACACCAATAGACCCATGACCCGGCTGCGCATATCATCGCTGGCCGCCAGCAAAATGATCGCGCTTTGCAGGGTGCCGAAACAGGACATACCAATCCCCGCGCAAAAGAGCATCATCCAGGAAAAGGTATAGTTGCTGGAGAGCGCAAACGCGATCAGGGCCAGACACATCCAGATGCTGCCGGCCAGAAAGATCCAGCCGTTGCTATACCGGCGGCGAATTACATTGATCACAATCAGGCCCAGGAAGGAGCCAATCGCCGAGCCGGTACCCAATAACCCCAAGCCAATCGGCCCTTGCTGGAGAATCTCGCGCGCAAAGACTGGCAACAAGGTAGAGTAGGGAAAAATCCAGAGATTCAGCACCAACGTGATCAGCAGCACAGCCAAAATTGTCTGGTTATGGCGCACATAGCGCAAGCCGTGGCCGATCAATGTCCATGGCGCAGCCGTCGGGCGCATGGTCAGCCGCGGAATTGGCTGGTGGGTCAGCGTGTTCAGCGTAAAGAGCGCCGAGGCTGAAAGCAGCGCCATCACACCATAGCAGCCGATGGCCCCAAACCAGGCGATCAAGGCACCGGCCACAGACGGGCTGGCAATCCGCCCCAGACCCACAAAAAAACTATCCAGCAACATACTGTCGATCATCTTTTCTTTGCCCACAATATCGGGCAACAGCGCCCGCCGCGCAGGCCAATCGATGGCCCAGGCTACCCCCAAACAGAGCGCGACGATGGCAATGTTCCAGACGGCGACCCTGCCACTCCACAATAAAAGCGCCATGGCCAGATAGGCACAAAGATTTGTCGTTTGCGCCACGACAATAATTTTGCGGCGGCCAAAATGGTCGATCAGTGGGCCGGTCCAAAAGCCGATGAGCAGCAGTGGCAATGAGCGCGAAAAACTCACCAGGGAAACTGTCCAGGGCGAACTGGTCAGATCAAACACCAACCACCCCATGACAACGGTTTCCATAAAAAAGCTTTGCCACCAGAGAATATTCCCGATCAATAGGCGACGATAGTCGGGGATCGCAAGCGGCAGAAGCGCGTCGCGACCCCAAGCACGGATTGTCATGTTTGTCTCTAACCCTTTGGCACATGTTTAGGAAGCTGAGGTCAATGGGATAAGCATACTTGGTCACTCTAGATTCGTCAAAATGCCCAATCGCAGCACAACCGATGCGGCCATATTCTGACTGTCGCTGGAACGATTCAGCCGGGAACGCCGCCATCCTGGCGGCAAGCGCATTGTGGCCGCCAGGATGGCGGCGTTCCCGGGGGTAAAAATCCATACCTGAATCATTATCTGTCGCCTGCATAGGAGTTGTTGTCGATACGGGAGCATGATACAATAGCATTACCTAGAATACCTGACGATAAAGTAAGCGCAAAAGCTGTTCTCATCCTCCCTATCAATCAGGAGTTCCCACCATGCATTCCACGCGCCCGCCAATTCAAGCGTCAAATCAGCAACGTTGGCTCTATGCCCTTTCCGTCTTGGGCATTCAAATTCCTGCCCAGGTGGTCAGCGTTTCGTTACTCTTCTTTTATACCGATGTGAAGCGCCTGCCACCGCAGTGGACGGCCATTGCCCTAACGCTCTACACTTTTTATAATGCCATCAACAATCCGCTAATCGGCTATTGGTCCGACCGCACCCATACACGCTGGGGTCGCCGTCTGCCCTACCTATGGTTTGCCACAATACCCTGGCTGATCGTCTTTGCGCTGCTCTGGCTTCCACCCTTTGATGGGAATACGCAGCCCGTTGCCCTGTTGATCTACATGGTGGTGGGGATTGTGCTCTATGATGGGCTGGCGACCCTGGTCAGCACCGCCTACTACTCGTTGATGCCAGAGATGTTTCCCAGCTATGCGGAACGTACCGACGTGGCCGTGCGCATGAATATTTTCCTGACGATTGCCCTGTTAACGGGTGTCGCGCTACCACCAATCCTGGCCCAGCAACTGGGCTGGGGCGTGATGGGAATTCTGTTTGCCATCATAGCCGCCATTGCTGGCTATATCGGGTATCGGGGCATGTTTGAGCGGGGCAATCCACCGACTTCGGACGAGCTTTCCTTTTTTAGCGCCTTCAAAACTACCTTTGTCAACCGCAGTTTTCTCCCGATGACCGTAGCACAGACCATGCGCTTCGTCACCACCAACGCGCTTTCTACCGGCATGATCTTTTATATCAAATATACGATCAAGGCCGACCCCGGCCAGACGTCGCTCATTCTGGGCACGGCCTTTATTGTGGCGGCCTTTGCGCTCTATCCGTGGCGCATCTTCATCGCCAACCGATTTGAGCCACGCACCACCGCATTGATCGGCTATTCGGCGACGGCGCTTTCGATGCTGCCGCTGGCCTTTGTCACTTCGTTGGGCTGGGCGATTGTTGTCTCTGCCGGCATTGGCGTGGCAGTGGCGGGGATCTTTCTCATGGACAACGTCTTGATCTCTGATGTAATCGACGAAGATGAAGTGAAAACTGGCCAGCGCCGCGAAGGCATGTACTTTGGGCTCAATGGGTTGGTCGTCACGCTCAGCGCGGCGATTGTGGCTGTCGTCTTTGGGTTAATTGCGCCTGCGTATGGCTACGACACGCGCCTGGACGTGCAGCCGGAAAGCGTCGCCACAGGCTTTCGCATCTTTATGACCGGGCTGCCCTTTGCCGGTTGCGCATTGGCCTTCATTGCCCTGCTCACCTATCCGCTGCATGGGGAACGGCTGGCCGCAGTCAAAGCAGAACTGCATCGGCGGCGACAATTGGCTGGCGAGAATGAGGTACAGTACAATGAGTGACAAAATGGGCATTTATGGGGTATACCCTTGACTAGATTCGCAGGAGACCTGTAGGGTCTTGCAGACCCTACAGGTCTAGACAACTGCGTAACTTCGAAGAATTGACCGACAGAAAAGAGAAAATCCATGGGCAAGAAATTAGCACTGATTCATACCGCTACCGTCAACGCTACGACGATCACGCAGCTCTGCAAAGAAGCCATGCCTGATGTAGAGGTGTTCAATATTGTGGATGAAAGCCTGCTGAAAAACACGATTGCCGCCCAGAAATTGACCCCAAACACCTACCGGCGACTGGCAACCTATTTGGAATCGGCAGAAGCGGCGGGGGCTGACGCCATCTTGGTCACCTGTTCGTCGATTGGCCCCGCTGTCGATGCTGGCCGGCAACAGGTCAACATTCCGGTTTTACGCATTGATCAAGCCATGGCCGACGAAGCCGTGCGCTTGGGCCAACGGATTGGCGTCATCGCCACGCTGTCTACGACACTTGAGCCAACCAGTGCCTTGGTGCAAGCCAGCGCCGTCTCCCAGAGCAAAACCATTGAACTGGTTGCCCATCTCTGCACAGGCGCGTTCGAGGCGATGATGAATGGCGACACCGCCACCCATGATCGCCTGGTGACAATCGGCTTGCAAACCTTGATGGATCAAGTTGATGTGATTGTGTTGGCGCAGGCGACTATGGCGCGTGTGGTCGCCACATTGCCAGCCGCCGAGCAACGCGTGCCCATTCTCGCGAGTCCGCCACTCGGCGTCGCCGCCATGAAGGAACTGCTCGCCGCGCTATGATTGACCAGGCAACGCACCCAGATTCCCCAAAACCTGTTTGACGCTGCTCCTGGGTTGCACTATAATCAGGCTGAGCTTCCTACCAAACCCAAGCATCAATCAAGCAGGCGCATCGACTGTACATCAACTGTACGAGGTGCGCGCGAACAAAGGAAAACCAGCAATGCCTCCAATCAAATTGGGCGTCGTCGGCTGCGGCGCGATTGCGCAAGTGCACCATATGCCCAACCTGTATGACCTCCACGACCTGTTTAAAATCACAGCCGTGTGTGATGTCTCGGCCGGTGCCGCGGCCTATGTGGCGGATAAATTTAACGTTCCCCATCATTTCACCGATTATCGCGATCTACTGGCCAGCGATGTCGAAGCGGTGCTGCTCTGCCAATCGGATCCCAAGACGGGGGTGGCCGTCGCCGTGCTCGATGCCGGCAAACATCTCTTTATCGAGAAACCCATGTGTTCCTCGCTAGAGGAAGCCGACGCGATCATTGCTGCCCAAAAGCGTTCGGGCAAGGTGGGGCAAGTGGGCTACATGAAGATTTTTGACCCGGCCTACGAATATGCCAAGCGTGAAGTCGAGACCATGGAAATCCGCTTTGCCCAGGTCAATCATCTGCATCCGAACAATGATCTACATACACGCCAATTCGACATTCGTCGCTTCGATGACATTCCGAGCAGCGTGATCGAGGAGACAAGAGCCGCGCGCCAGGCCGCAATTAAGCAAGCGATTGGCGATGTACCGCCGCATGTCTCTGGCACCTTTAGCCTGCTGTCGGGCAGCATGATCCATGATCTGTATGGTATGCGCACCATGTTGGGCGTGCCCAACCGCGTCGTCAGCACGGACATTTGGCTCAATGGTCGGGCCGTGACCATGACGCTGGAATACCCCAATGGTTCGCGCTGTGTCGCCACCTGGGTCGATCTACCAGAATTATGGGACTTTCAGGAATCGCTGGAAATTTATGGCGACAACAAGCGTGTGATCGTCGAATATCCAACCGGCTTTGCCCGCGGTCCGCTCTCCAAAGTGACGATCCACGGCATTGATGCCAATGGTACGACCTACAAACAGGAACCAGCCATCGATTGGGAAACGGCCTTCAGCCGCGAGATGCGCCATTTCTACGAGTGTGTGCGCAACGGCATTCCCTGTCGCGCCACAGTCGAGTCGGCACGCGCCGACATTGCCTTGATCATCGACATTATTAAATGTTATCAAGCCCAGGCCCCCATCGAACGGTAAGGTAGCAATCTACATTCCGCTCCCTGTCATGATACAATGTAGGATACATGCATCAAAAGACAACAGGCACTAGCATACTGCGTGATTGCTAATTGCCGCGGTAGGCTAGCGCCCGTTGTTACACAAGCGGAAAGAGTCGTGCAATGATCACATCGCAAGCACTAACCAATCTTTTTTCTCTCCAAGGGCGGGTCGCGATTGTCACGGGGGGCACGGGCGTCCTGGGCGGGGCGATTGCTCACGGCCTGGCAGCAGCCGGGGCCAAGGTGGGCATCTTGGGCCGCCGCGTAGAGCGCGCCGCCGAAGTAGTAGAAGCCATCCAAGCCAATGGTGGTGAAGCCATGCCCGTCCCCGCCGACGCCCTGGACGAAGCGGCCCTGCGCACGGCGCGCGATCAGGTGTTGCAACAGTGGGGGCGCATCGATATTCTGGTTAATGCCGCCGGGGGCAATTCACCCGATGCCACGGTCTTTGGGGATGTCACCTTCTTCAACCTGAAGCGCGAAGCGATCCAAAAAATGCTCGATCTCAACCTGATGGGTACGATCTTGCCTTCGCAAGTGTTCGGTGAAACCATGGCGGCAGCCGGACGCGGCAGCATTATCAACATCTCTTCGATGGCGGCGCAACGGCCATTGACGCGCGTAATTGGCTACGCCGCCGCCAAATCGGCCATTGATAACTTTACGCGTTGGCTGGCTGTGGACATGGCACAAAAGCATGGTCAAGGCGTACGCGTCAACGCGATTGCCCCCGGCTTTTTTATTGGCGAACAAAACCGCACGTTTCTGCTCAAGCCCGATGGCTCGCTGACACCGCGCGGGCAGACGATTATCGATCATACGCCCATGCAGCGCTTTGGCGAGGCCGATGAGTTGATCGGAGCAGCGGTTTGGCTGTGTAGCGATGCTGCCCAATTTGTCACTGGGATTGTTGTGCCGGTCGATGGTGGCTTTTCGGCCTTTGGTGGTGTGTAATACTTACAATTTATCTAGGTAACGATAGGAATTTTTTATGTCAAGTCGTACGCTTGAAGTCACAGAGCCGATTCACGAGTATATGCTGGGCGTTTCCTTGCGTGAACCAACTGTGTTAACCAAATTACGCGAAGAGACCGCGCCGCTAGAGGCCGCCGGGATGCAGATTTCGCCCGAACAAGGCCAATTCATGCGCCTGCTGGTAAAATTGATCGGGGCCAAACGCACGCTGGAAGTGGGTGTTTTTACCGGCTATAGCTCGCTCTCGGTGGCAATGGTCTTGCCCGACGATGGCCAGATCATTGCCTGCGATGTGAGCGAGGAATGGACTGCGATTGCCCGTCGCTATTGGCAAGCCGCGGGCATTGCCCACAAGATCGATCTGCGGTTGGCCCCGGCCATCGAAACCTTGGCTGCCTTGGTCGCCGATGAGGCCAATCATGGCACCTTTGATTTTGCCTTTATCGACGCCGACAAAGCCAACTATGCCACCTATTACGAACACGCGCTGAAGCTATTGCGCCGCGGCGGTGTGATTGCCGTGGACAATGTGCTGTGGGATGGTGCCTTGGTGGATGAAAGCAAACAAGATGCGGACACCAATGCGATCCGTGCGCTCAACAAGCTAATTCACAAGGACGACCGCGTGGATATCAGCCTGGTGCCAATTGGTGACGGCTTGACACTGGCGCGCAAACGGTAGCGCGATGCAAGCATTTCCCACGCAGTTTCGCACGCCGGCGATCATTCAAGCGATTCATGTTCTGCGCATTGCAAACAAACTGATCCTACGCGCGCGCACGACAGATGGTGCAGTGGGCTATGCCCTCGCCAATGAACGTCTACATTATCTGCTGCCCATCCTCCAGGAATTGATCATCCCCTATTTTGTGGGCAAGGATGCGCGCGATCTGGAAGCGTTGGTCGATGGCGTCTATGCCCACCAGAGCAATTACAAATTGGCAGGCGTGGCCTTTTGGAACTGTGTGGCGCA
>Ga0105049_10006173_pt1 | contig 13964 bp, 8 predicted proteins | sample MAT06_FD_78087 | JGI IMG/M metagenome (GOLD analysis project Ga0105049, IMG submission 78087) | Freshwater microbial communities from Lake Fryxell liftoff mats and glacier meltwater in Antarctica - MAT-06 | ecosystem: Environmental > Aquatic > Freshwater > Ice > Liftoff microbial mat | place...
GAGCGACACCGTACGCGCCCGGATCGATGACATCGGTGACGACGACGTCCCAGAGGCCGGCACCTCGCGACTCTTGATTGCGTTCGGACGCGCTCCGGGTCAGCTGCCGGCCATCTCGCACTACCGCTGGCCGAGCAGCGTCACCCTGCTCCCGTTCTTCACCGGTGTCTCCGCCGACACCGCGACCCTGGTCTCACGCGTGGCAGCCGCCCGAAAGGCGAATCGCGAGGCCGTCGAGGCCGCACTGTCGCAGGTCGCGGCCGCGAGCCAGGCCGCGTGTGTCGCACTGGAGGTAACCACCGACACCGCGCTGATCGCGGCATTTCGCCTCGCCGCCGAGGCGACCGACCAGCTGGCCCGCGCGACGGGTGTCGACCTGGTGCCAGCCTGCGTGCGCGAAGCACGCTTGGCGATGCAGCGACTTGGAGGCACTGCAAAGACCACCGGGGCCGGCGGCGGAGATGTCGCGATCGCGGTGATTCCAGGCAGTGCGGACGTAACGGTTGCGACCCGTTTGCTCATCGAACGGGGGTGTCAGCCATTGCAGCTATCCGTCGACGACAGTGGCGTGGACACCCGTATCGGGCCGCAGTAGAACCCGGAGTCGCCCGCCCTCCCATGTCCTCTCGACTCCCAGGCTTTTACAAGGTGTCGCTCTCCGAGCGACGTCGCCTGCTCGCGGAAGCAGTCGGGGTCGACGAAGCAGCGTTCGCGGCAGTCGATCCGGGCGCGCTCGACCTCGCGATCGCCGACGGCATGATCGAGAACGTGGTCGGCATCTACGCGCTGCCGTTCGCCGTCGCGGTCAACTTCACCATCGACGGCACCGACGTCGTGATCCCGATGGCGGTCGAGGAGTCCTCGATCGTCGCGGCCGCGTCGAACGCGGCGCGGATGGCGCGGCCCGGCGGCTTCACGACCAAGGTGTCGCCGCCGGTGATGATCGGGCAGATCCAGGTCACGCATGTCGCCGATGTCGAGGCCGGCATGGCGGCGGTCAAGGCGGCGGCCGGCGAGCTCGTCGAGACTGCACGCACGATGATGCCGCGGATGGCCGAACGCGGCGGCGGCCCACTGGCGCTCGACGTTCGCACGCTGACGACGACCGGCCCCGACGGCGGCGTGCTCGTCGCACACCTCCACGTCGATTGTCGCGACGCGATGGGCGCGAACCTGGTCAACACGCTGTGCGAGGCACTCGCAGATCGGGTCGCCGCACTCGCGGGTGGCCGACCGGGCCTGCGGATCCTGTCGAACCTCACCGACGGCCGCACGGTCAGCGTCCGCTGCTCGATCCCACACGCGCAGCTCACCGGTGAAGGCGTCGACGGCGTCCATGTCGCGGCGGCGATCGCAGCGGCCTCGCGGTTCGCGGAGCTCGATCCGTACCGCGCGACGACGCACAACAAGGGCATCATGAACGGTGTCGATGCCGTGCTGGTTGCCACCGGGCAGGACTGGCGCGCGGTCGAGGCTGGCGCTCACGCCTACGCGTGCCGCAGCGGCGCGTATCGTCCACTCGCGATCTGGCGCGACGCCACCGGCGCCCTCGACGGTGAGCTGGTGATGCCCCTCGCGGTCGGCACCGTTGGTGGTTCACTCCACCATCCCAGCGCGAAGCTCGCCCTCGCCCTCGCCGGCGTCGAGCACGCGGATCGGCTGACCTCCCTCGCCGGAGCGGCAGGCCTCGCCACCAACCTTGCTGCGCTCCGGGCGCTCGCCACCGAGGGCATCCAGAAGGGCCACATGGCCCTGCATGCCCGCAAGCTCGCCCGCATGGTAAAGGAGACCCCGTGATCCATCGCCTCGGAGTGGCCCGTTCCCCCGCGCTCGCCGTGCCGTTGCCGTCGTCGCTCGAGCAGGGCGCCTGTTATCGGTACTGCGAGGCGCTGGTCCGATCGCGCCACCACAACTACCCGGTGGCGTCGATGTTCGCGCGCTCCGAGCTCCGCAAGCACATCTTCGCGCTGTTCGCGTTCGCGCGCGTCGCCGACGACTTCGCCGACGAGCTCGCGTACGAGGGGCGCCGCGCCCGCGAGCTCGATCGCTGGGAAGAGCAGCTCCACCTCGCCTATCGCGGTCACGCCGAGCACCCGGTGTTCGTCGCGCTCGCCGAAACCGTCGACAAGTTCTCGCTGCCGATCACCGAGTTCACCGAGCTGATGTCCGGCTTCCGGACCGATCTCGAGCGCCGCCGCTACGCGACGTTCGACGAGCTGCGCAGCTACACGCGCCAGGCCGCCGAGCCAATCGGCCGATTGCTGCTCTACATCGGCGGCTATCGCGCGCCGGAGCTCCACGCGTACGCCGAGGATCTCGGCACCGCGCTCGCCGTTGCGCGCCTGATCCAGGACGTGCCGAGCGACTGGCAGCGCGGTCGCGTCTATCTGCCCGCCGAGGATCTCCGCCACTTCGGCGTCCTCGAGAGCGACATCGAGCATCGCCGGGTCACGCCGCAGATCGGCGCGCTGGTTCGCTACGAGGTCGCTCGGACCCGCGCATTGTTCGAGCGCGCACGACCGCTCGTCGATCTCGCCGGCGCCGATCTTGCGGTCGAGCTCGCGCTCACGTGGCACGGCGGGATGAGGATCCTCGACAAGATCGAGTCGGTCGGCGATCGCCTGTTCGCGGAGCGGCCGAGTCTGGGCAATCGCGACAAGGCCGTGGTGCTCGCGCGTGCGATCAAGTGGCGCGGCGAGACGCTGCCGCCACGGACGCTGCACTTGCTCTCGCGTGTCCTCGACAAGGGCTAAGCGTTCCGCTTCTGGTCAGGCCGCGGCGGCGATCTGATCCACGACATCCTGCTGGTGCGCGCTGACCGCGACCTTGTGCAGGCACACCGGCATGCCGATGAATGCGAGCCCGACCTTGTAGTCGTCGCCGTCGTCCTTGAGCCACACGCCCTGCGCGCGGAACCGGTACGACAGCTCGTCGATGTCGATCACGAGCTCGATGGTTTCGCCGCGCGCGATGTACGGCGCGTTGCGCACGACCATGCCGCCGAGACCGAGCTCGATGATGTCGACGCGATCGTGAATTCGATCACCACGCATCATTCCCGTCATCCGCACGGGCTCGCGGCGGAACTTGCGGCTGATGTGCTTGGGGGTCTCGTTGACAGGAGCCTCGAACCGCGACTCCAGCGTCGTGACGTGTTCGATCTCCTCCCATTCGAGACCGACGCCCAGCTCGCACTTCCCGATCAGGGTGCGGTAGTGGAAGACGTCCTCGAGCATGTCCGAAGGAAGAAGCATCGACCGTGCCACGATCCCGGGCAGCTCGCGCACAGGTAAGGATGCGAAACCTCGCGGGACGGAAGCCCACCGGTAGCCCCAGTTGCCGGGTGTCACGACACCAGCCCGGCGACCGTTCACGGTTGTTGTCGAACAGGCACGGCGACCCGTATCTGTGTGTAACAAGGTAGGACGCTGCGTGCCGTTCTGTCCTACACCTCGTGGCTAGCCCGATGGACCTGTTCGCTCGTTCCGCCGCCAAGCGTCATGTCGGCCAGCCCCTCGCGGAGCGGATGCGGCCTCGTACGCTCGACGAGATCGTCGGCCAGACCCACCTCGTTGGCCCCGGCCGGATCCTGTCCGATCTCGGCCCCGGCCGGACCGTCCCCTCCTTGATCCTCTGGGGACCACCCGGGAGTGGCAAGACCACGCTCGCGCGCCTGCTCGGAGACATCCTGAAGGCGGAGCTGACCGCGCTGTCGGCCGTCGATGCCGGCGTCAAGGACGTGCGCGAGGCGGTCGCGAAGGCGAGCGAGCGCCGCGATCAGTTCGGCAGTCGCACGCTGCTCTTCATCGACGAGATCCACCGGTTCTCGAAGACGCAACAGGACGCCCTGCTCCCGCACGTCGAGGCCGGCACCGTGACGCTGATCGGTGCGACCACCGAGAACCCGAGCTTCGGCGTGGTCGCCGCGTTGCTCTCGCGTTGCCGCGTCGTCCGCCTCGAGGCGCTCTCCGAGGAACAGCTCGGTCAGCTCGCCGATCGCGCGCTCGCGGATCGCGAACGCGGACTCGCAGGGCTCGGCGCGACGATCGACCAAGACACCCGCGATCAGCTGGTCGCCGCCGCGATGGGCGACGCGCGCCGGATGTACTCGATCCTCGAGGTCGCCGCAGATCTCGCGCGCCGGAGTGCAGGCGAGGCGGAGCTGGCCGCGATCTCCACCACCCACGTCGCCGAGGCCGCGCAGGGCAAGAGCCTGCTGTACGACAAGGCCGGCGACGAGCACTACGGCGTGGTCTCGGTGTTCATCAAGAGCATGCGCGGCTCGGATCCCGACGCTGCGGTGTACTGGATGACGCGGATGATCGAGGCCGGAGAGGATCCGCGCTTCGTGCTGCGCCGCCTCGTGATCTTCGCCTCCGAGGACGTCGGTAACGCGGATCCGCAGGCGCTCGTCGTCGCCACCGCGGCGTTGCAAGCGTTCGAGCTCGTCGGGCTCCCCGAGGGCGTGCTGCCGCTGACGCAAGCCGTGACGTATCTCGCGCTCGCACCGAAATCGAATCGCACACTCACCGCATACGCCGCCGCCCGCAAGCTCGTGCGCGACAACGGCGCCCTACCGGTTCCCGCACGCTACCGCCCCAGCTCGACAGCGATCGATCGATCGATGGGCCATGGCCAGGGCTACAAGTATCCGCACGACTTCGCGGGTCACTATGTCGTCGAGGACTATCTCCCCGACGCGATCGTCGGCGAGCGTATCTACGAGCCCGCCGATTCCGGCTTCGAACGCGAGCTCGCAGCACGCCGCGCTCTGCTCGATGCACAGCGCGCGAAGCGCGAACAGGACGATTAGCGCTGCTGCTTCTCGAGCAGCGTCACGATGTCTTCGAGGCGCGCCAGGATCTGCCGGTTGACCTCGGCGGCCTCCTCGTCACGGGCGCGCTTCACCGCCGCCGGCTCCTCGAGCGCATTGGCCGCGAGCGACGGACCGAACGTCTGCACGAACGTCGCGAGCGCGTGACCCTGTGTGGTCGTCGGAAACAGGTTGTCGTAGCCGACCGACAGCGCGGTCGACATGTAGAGGATGCCGTCCCACGGCGACCGGCAGCCGGGGTTGGTGTCCTTCTCTGCGAGGTAGAACGCGAAGCCACCGCCGATCACGACCGCGGCGAGCGCGTCGATCGGCTCGTCCTTCGCCCAGCTGCGGAGCTTGGTCTTCGCGTTCGCGTAGTCCGAGCCCGGACCGAGATCGTTGAACAGCGCGAGCGCGAGCGGGATCAGCCGCTCGAGATCCTCGAACCCGAACGAGGGGCTCGAGGCCGGATCGTTGGGGCGACTACCTGCGATGTACGCCATGACTGGGAGTCGTTACGTAGACACGAATCCAAGAGCCCGCAATCATCGGCCGACCGCTACGCGAGGCGAACCCAGCGCGCCTTCGCCGCCTCGATCTTCCCGCTGAACGACTGCGGGAAGTGATGCATGACGTAGGCGAAGGCCTGCTGGATCAGATCGCGATCGATCTCGGTCGGCACTTCCATGTTCTGGTCGGCCGGATCCGGGCGCACACCGAGGCGCACGATCTCGGTGAGACGCAAGACATGAAGTCGATTGACGAACAGCGCGTGTGCGATGCCGAGAAACAGCTCTTCGGTTCCGGGGTCCATGGCCATGGGAGCCCCGTTACGTACCACAGGCCTGTCAACGCCTCCAAGGCTCAGTTTGGACGCATCTAAGTGGTGATGACGCATTCGATCCAGGTGAAATCGTGCACCACGCCGTCCGATCATCCCTTTTCGAGGGTGTCGACCGGCCTTACAGGGGAGCGCAGTTTGGTAAAGCCGTCGTACGTGGCGCGCAGGGGAGACCAGTGATGTTGATCGAAGCTGCCCAACAGTTTCCGACCGTCGTCTTCACGATCGGCCTCGGCATTTGCCTCATCTACTGGTTGTTCGTGTTGCTCGGTGCACTCGACATCGACCTGTTCGGCGATGCCGATGTCTCCGGCGATGGCGATCTCTCCGGCGCAGCCAAGGCGATCGGCGACGTCGGTGGTGCCGGCGAGGCGATCGGCGACGTCGGTGCCAATGGCGCCGGTGATCACGATCTTGACATCGACGGCGGCGGCGGCCTGTGGAGTGGGCTCGGCCTCTCGAAGGTGCCGATCACGATCTCGGTGTCAACGATCTTTCTGGTCTGCTGGTGCATCTCGTTGCTCGCGATGCACTGCCTGCCCGACGTGCTCGGCACCGAGAGCTGGATGACGGCCGCGGTACTCCCAGCTTCGCTGATCGTGGGACTTCCGCTCGCCGGTCTGCTCGTGCGTCCGCTCGCTGGCGTGTTCGAGCTCAAGGAGGGCAAGTCGAACAGCGACTACGTGGGTCATACCGTGACCGTGACGACCGGCAAGGTCGACGACGGCTTCGGCCAAGGCATGGTCGAGGACGGTGGCACCGTGCTGGTGATTCCAATCCGTTGCGACAAAGCAGGACTTTCTCGCAACGACAAAGCCTTGATCATCGACTTCGATACCGAGCGCCAGGCCTACGTCGTGGAGCCGGTCACCGATATGCTTGCCGTGTCGTCCGGGGATGACGACGCTGCGCGATCCGCATAGCCTGCTAGTTCTTGTTCACGCGTTTGGTTTCGAGGGTGCTGCCGGTTGGATGCCCGGCGATAGGAGTGTTCCATGGGTTCACAGATGCTCATCACCATCATTGCTGTTGGAGGCGTTCTCCTCCTCGGCATCCTCGTCTTGATCGCGAGGACGTGGCGTCAGGTCGAACAGGGACGCGCGCTGATCATCAACAAGATGGGCACCGAGCCCAAGGTGACGTTCACCGGCGGCGTCGTGCTGCCGATCGTCAACAAGGCCGAGGTGATGGATCTCTCGATCAAGACGATCGAGATCGCACGTAAAGGCAAGGAGGGTCTGATCTGCGCCGATAACATCCGCGCGGACATCAAGGTCACGTTCTTCGTTCGCGTGAACAAGACAAAGGACGACGTGCTCCGCGTCGCGCAGGCGATCGGCTGCATCCGCGCGTCGCAGCAGACGACGCTCGAGGAGCTGTTCAGCGCGAAGTTCTCCGAGGCGCTGAAGACGGTCGGCAAGAAGATGGAGTTCGAGCAGCTCTATACGCAGCGCGACATCTTCAAGGACCAGATCCTCCAGGTCATCGGCAAGGACCTCAACGGCTACGTCCTCGATGACGCCGCGATCGACTTCCTCGAGCAGACGCCGGTCGAGATCCTCGATCCGAGCAACGTCCTCGATTCGCTCGGGATCGAGAAGATCACCAAGATCACCTCGATCGCGAACATCGCCACGAACCAGCTCCGGCAGACCGAGAAGATGGAGCTCGGCAAGCAGAACCTGACCGCGCAGGAAGCCCTGTACCGGTTCGAGCAGCAACAGGCCGAGGCCGAGGCGAAGAAGAACAAGGAAGTCGCCGTCGCGGTCGCTCGCGAGGAGAACGAAGCGAGCCGGTTCCGGCTCGAGGAAGAGAAGCGCACGCACATCGATCGTCAGCGCGCCGAGGAGGCCATCCAGATGGCGGAGCAGGCGAAGCTGCGCTCGGTGCAGGTGAGCGAGCAGGGTCGAATCCGCGAGGTCGAGGTCGAGAAGGTCCGCGTCCAGAAGGCCCATGACCTCGAGGAGGTCGGTCGTCGCAAGGACGTCGAGCTCGGTCAGATCGAGATGAACAAGGCGGTCGAGACCGAGAAGCGCTCGATCGCGGACATCATTCGCGCCCGCATTGCCGTCGACAAGACCGTTGCGATCGAGGAAGAAGCGATCAAGGACCTGCGCACGGACAGCGAGGCGAAGCGGCACAAGCACGTCACGATCGTCAACGCGGAGGCCGCGGCGCAGGGCGTGTTCATCAAGGACATCAAGCAGGCCGAGGCCGAGCAGCAGGTCGCGACCTCGCACGCGAAGAAGCAGCTGATCCTCGCCGAGGCCGCGATGGAAGCGTCCGATAAGGAAGCGCGCGCCGCGATCCGTCGCAGCGAAGGCGCACAGGCGGAGTATGCCGCCGAGGGCCTCGCAAACGTACGCGTCAAGGAGGCCGATGCGCTCGCCACCGAGAAGGTCGGCCTCGCCGAGTCGCGCGTGCGCGATGCGCAGGTCGCGATCATCGACAAGGAAGGCACCGTGATCGCCGAGAACGTCAAGCGCAAGGCGATGGCCGAGGCGCAGGGTCGCGAGGCGGAGGCCGTCGCGATCGAGAAGAAGGGTCATGCCGAGGCATCCGCGCGACGCGAGATGCTGCTCGCCGAAGTCACGGCCAAGGAAGCCGAGGCGGGTGCGATCGAGAAGCGGATGATCGCCGAGGCGACCGGCATCGCGCAGAAGGCCGACGCGATGAAGCATCTCGATGGTGCCGCGCGCGAGCACGAGGAGTTCCGCCTGCGGCTCGAGAACGATCGCGTGATCGCCCTCGAACAGATCAAGGCGAGGATCCAGATGACCGACGCGCAGGCCATGGTGATGGCCGAGGCGATGAAGCACGCCGACATCAAGATCGTCGGTGGCGACGGTCAGTTCTTCGACCGCTTCGTCAAGGCGGTGTCGCTCGGTTCGTCGATCGACGAGGTGGTCAGCTCCTCCGACGTGGTGAAGCGTCTCGCGGGCGACAAGCTGACCGGCAACGGCAAGCACAACCTCTCCGAGGTGCTCGCCGGCTTGATGAGCCGCGCTGACGAGGGCACCAAGACCAAGCTGCAGGCGTTGCTCGACAAGGCCAAGCAGCTGGGCGTCGGTGACGACAAAGTGAGCTGATCGCCAGCTTGTTGATCGGTCGCGCCCCGAGCCTGAGGTCGGGGCGCGCGCAGTTCACCTCGAGGTAACGGAGCTAGGGATGGCGCAACCAACAAAGCCCGCGGATGTCGATGCCGCGCTCACGGGCGGCAACTACGAGGTCTTGCGGGCGCGCCTCGCCACCGCCGGTGCCGAGCTCGCGAAGCGAACCGACGCACTGAACGCACGCCGCAAGGGTGTGTTCGGCTCGACCGAGCCGCAGCTGATCGCGACCGAGCGCGTGCGGACCGAGCACAACTGCGCACCGGCCGACATCGTCGCCGTCGGTGGGCTGCTGCTGCTCGGCTACAACGTGTTCCTCGGGCTCAAGGCCGAGACCAAGATCCAGGACGTCCTCGCGCTCCATCGGTTCGATCCTGTGCCGGCGCCGGAAGGAGCTCCCGGAGCTTCCGGAGCTTCCGGAGCTTCCGGAGCTTCCGGACAAGACAACACCGCGTTCGATACCGCACCGCTACCGCAAGACGCCGAAGCCGGTGCGTTCCTGAAGGACGCCGGGGTCGAGCGCGACTTCGCGAACCTGTATCGCTACTACCGCGATGCGCAGCTCCGCCAGCTGGTGAAGACGGACACCCAGCTGATGGCGGTGTTCCAGGCTGGCGCGACGTGGAAGGACTCCAAGGTCCTCCGCTGGCGGATCGAGCCGTCGGGCAAGATCGTCTACGTCGATGATCGCGGCGAACGCGATCACGCGACGCTGGTCCCGCCGGCGCAGGACTTCGAGTGGCGCGAGGTCACACGCGACGACCAGCGCAGCGGCAAGCACCCGCACTACAACCTGCTCGACACGCTGTTCGTCGAGTGCATCAGCGGCGATCTGACGATCAAGGTCGAGGACAACACCGAGACCGGCCAGGGCGTCTACAGCGAGCCCGTCGACGACTCGAACCAGACACTCGACGACGCGAAGATCTTCTACGCGATGATCGGCAAGGTGCAGGCCGGCAAGCCGGTCGGCCTCATGCTGCTCAAGATCCTGCCGTTCCGCGAGACGGTCTGGCGCTACCTGGTGTTCGACACCCGGAGCCGGAAGATCCTGCGGGCCGACGGCATCGGTCAGGGCTGCCGCAGCCTCCCTGAGGATCACGGCGTGATCTATCCGGGTGGCTACGTGCTGGTCGGCGGCGACTACAAGAGGTTCGACGGCGATCACGCCGACTGCATCCTCGAGCGCGAGCTCAAGAGCCCGAACGGCGAGGATGTGCTCTACGTCTATCACCGCGGTCGCGACGGCACCTACGTGCTGGCCGCGTACAACCTGATCGAGAAGAGCGTCGCGTCGCCGATCTCGTGCAACGGCTACTCGCTGTTTCCCGATGGGCGCATGACGGTGATGCGCGGCACGAGCACCGAGCCGACGCGCGTCCATCCAATGCAGGTGTGGAGGACGCCGTTCACGTCGGCGGAGTTCGCGGCGTCCGCGCCCACCGACGGCAGCTATCTCGCCAAGGTCGGTAACGCGGATCTCGTGCGCGGCCTCTCCGATGCGCTCTCCCTCGCGCGGCTCGCCCGCAACGACAAGCCGGTGCGCACGACGTTCGAGGACATCCTCGCGTTGTCGACGCGCGCCATCGACGCGTACTACTGGCTCGGCCATGCCGATGCCGGCGACCTGAAGACCGCGATCGGCGACGTCCGCAGCACCGCGAAGCTGATCCTCGACGAGTACGACAAGGTGATCGCGCTCGAGCTCGCCGCGAAGAAGGCGCTCGCCGAAGCCGAGGCCCTGGTCGTCGAGAAGCTGAGGGCGACCCGCAGCGAGGGCTGGGAGAAGATCGACCCGTTCCTCGAGGCGCTGACCGGCCTGCGCAGTCTACGCGGCGTGCTGATCTCGAAGAAGGAGATCCGGTTCGTCGACATCCCGCGACTCGAGGCCCTCGAGAAGGAGGTCGCCATCGCGTTCGATCGAGTGACCGCGGATTGCGTGTCGCTGCTCGCACGCGGTCAGGCGTTCAACGACCTGATCACGCGCGCCGCGGCGCTTGCAACTCGGGTCGGCGAGCTCGGCACCGCCGTCGAGATCAAGCCGGTGCGCGAGGACATCGACAAGGTCGCCGGCGGCCTCGACCTGCTCGGCAACGTCATTGGCGCGCTCAAGATCGACGACACCACCAAGCGGACGATCATCCTCGAGAACATCACCGACGCGTTCGGTCAGGTGAACCGCGCGCGCGCGACGATCGAGGCGCGCTATCGCGAGCTCGCCGGCAAGGAAGGTCGTGCGGAGTTCGGTGCGCAGGTCAAGCTGCTGACGCAGAGCGTGGCCTCCGCGCTCGCGCAGTGCGACACGCCCGAGCGCTGCGATCAGGAGCTGACGCGGCTGCTCGTCCAGCTCGAGGAGCTCGAGGGTCGGTTCGCCGATATCGACGAGCTGACGGTCGAGCTGACGACCAAGCGCGAGGAGATCGTCGACGCGGTCGGCGCGCGCAAGCAGCTGCTGTCGGCGGAGCGCCAGCGCCGTTCGGCGAACCTCCAGAAGGCCGCGCACCGGATCCTCGAAGGTGTCGGGCGTCGCGCCTCGACGCTCGCGACCGCGGACGAGGTCAACGCGTACTTCGCGTCCGACGCGATGGTGCAGAAGCTCCGCGAGATCTGCGCGGAGATGGTGTCGCTCGGCGACGCGGTCAAGGGCGACGAGCTCGAGGCCAAGCTGAAGACGGCGCGGCAGGATGCGCTGCGCGGTCAGCGCGACAAGGCCGACCTGTTCGAGGGCGGCGGTGACACGATCAAGCTCGGCGAGCATCGGTTCCCGGTCAACACGCAGCCGCTCGAGCTGATGATCGTGCCGTACGAGGACGGCCTCGCCGTCCACCTCGCGGGCACCGATTTTTACGAGCCGATCGCCGACGAGCGCTTGCTCGCGGCCAAGGCGCTGTGGAACCAGGACCTGCCGAGCGAATCGGCGGAGGTCTATCGCGGCGAGTACCTCGCGGCATCGGTGCTGGCGGATGCCGAGGCGGGCAAACACGGGATGACGATCGCGGCGCTGCGAGATGCAGCGCGCGACGGCAAGCTCGAGGAGCTGACCAAGCAGGTCGCACAGGCGCGCTACGACGAGGGCTACGAGCGCGGCGTTCACGATGCCGATGCGGCGAGGATCCTCGAGCGGCTGCTCGCGATGCGCGAGGGTGCGGGCTTGCTCGCATATCCAGGCCCGGCGCGCGCGCTCGCGGTGCTGTACTGGGGCAACCAGGTCACCCAGGGCATGCGCGACGACGCGCAGGCACGCGGGCGCTGGCATCGCTCCGCGCAGAGTCTCGCGCGGCTCGCCGACGTGCTCGGTGATCGCGGCGCGCGCAACCAGCTCGCGGTCGAGGTCGCGGCCGCGATCGCGCGGTTCGTCGAGCGCGAGCCCGGGCTGGTCGCGTCCGGCATGGTCGCCGCCGATGCCGAGCTCGCCGCGCAGTACCTCGTGCGCGAGCTCGCCGTGTCGAGCCCGAGGTTCGTCGTCAGCGGAGCGGCGATGGCGATCGTCGACGCGCTCCACGGCGAGCTCACCGCGCGTGCGGCACGCACCGGGTTCGACGATGACATTCGCCTCCTCGGCGAGACGCCGGGTGCCGCGCTCGCCCTCGCCCGTGCGTGGGTCGATGGCATCGTCGCGCGTCGGCCCGAGCTCGCACCTGCGGCGGTCGAGGCCGCGGCGTATGTCGCCACGCCCACGCTCGCGCGCGACACCTCGAGCGCAGTGATCGAGGCCACCGTCACCGGGCTACTCGGTCGCCATGGGCGACTCCAGGGTGGGCAACTCCATGTGCGGCTCGACGAGATGACCGCGCGCCTCGAGCGCTTCCGCCGCGAGGTCGTGCCCGCGTTCCGCGCATACCGCACCGTCAAGGCCGAGATCGCCGAGCAGCAGCGCAAGCACCTGCGGATCGACGAGCTCAAGCCGAAGGTGATGGCGTCATTCGTGCGCAATCGGCTGATCGATCAGGTCTACCTGCCGCTGTGCGGCTCGAACCTGGCGAAGCAGCTCGGGGCATCCGGTGCCGGCAAGCGCACCGATCAGATGGGCATGCTGCTGCTGGTCTCGCCGCCCGGTTACGGCAAGACCACGCTGATGGAGTACATCGCCGCGCGGCTCGGCCTGGCGTTCGTCAAGGTGAACGGTCCGGCGCTCGGACACGACGTGACGTCGCTCGACCCGACCGAGGCCCCGAACGCGACGGCACGGCAGGAGATCGAGAAGGTCTCGCTGGCGCTCGAGATGGGCACCAACGTGATGCTCTACCTCGACGACATCCAGCACACGTCGCCCGAGCTGCTCCAGAAGTTCATCTCGCTGTGCGATGCCCAGCGGAAGATCGAGGGCGTGTGGCGCGGCCGGACGCGCACGTACGACCTGCGCGGCAAGAAGTTCTGCGTGGTGATGGCCGGCAACCCGTACACGGAGAGTGGCGAGGCCTTCAAGATCCCCGACATGCTCGCGAACCGCGCCGACGTCTACAACCTCGGTGATGTGCTCGGCGGCAAGGCCGATTCGTTCGCGCTCTCGTTCCTCGAGAATGCGCTGACGTCGAACCCGACGCTGAACCCGCTCGCGACGCGCGACCTCGGCGATGTCTACAAGGTGATCCGGATGGCGAAGGGCGAGCCGGTGGCCACCACCGAGCTCTCGCACGGCTACTCGGGGGTCGAGCTCGAGGAGATCTTCGCGGTGATCCGTCACCTGCTGGTCGCGCAGGAGACGTTGCTCAAGGTCAACGCCGAGTACATCCGCTCGGCGGCGCAAGCAGACGCGTACCGCACCGAGCCGCCGTTCAAGTTGCAGGGCAGCTACCGCAACATGAACAAGATCGCCGAGAAAGTGGTCTCCGCGATGACGCCCGACGAGCTGCAGCAGCTGGTCGACGATCACTATCGTGGCGAGTCGCAGACGTTGACCACGGCTGCCGAGCAGAACCTCTTGAAGCTCGCCGAGCTCCGCGGCCGGATGTCACCGGAGGTCGACAAGCGGTGGACCGAGATGAAGGCGGAGTTCGTTCGCCAGCGTCGGATGGGCGGCAGCGATTCCGATCCGGTGACCAAGCTGGTCGGGACCTTGTCCGGACTCGGCGCCGACCTGGGTGCGATCAAGGAAGCGATCGCGGCGGCGCGGCAGACCGAGATCGCCGGCGAGCTCAAGCAGCTGCGCGGCGTGGTCTCGTTGGCGGCGTCGAAGTCACCGCCGCCACCGCCACCGCCA
>Ga0105049_10006174_pt1 | contig 13963 bp, 8 predicted proteins | sample MAT06_FD_78087 | JGI IMG/M metagenome (GOLD analysis project Ga0105049, IMG submission 78087) | Freshwater microbial communities from Lake Fryxell liftoff mats and glacier meltwater in Antarctica - MAT-06 | ecosystem: Environmental > Aquatic > Freshwater > Ice > Liftoff microbial mat | place...
ACGCAGTGCATCGAAGCACTCGACGTCGGCATGGTGTTCGTGAACGAGATGGTGGTGTCCGACCCGCGCTATCCGTTCGGCGGCGTGAAGCAATCCGGCATGGGCCGCGAACTGGGCTCACTCGGATTCCGCGAGTTCACCAACCCGAAGGCGGTTCGACGGGCTCGTCATCCTGAAGCCCCCCGATAAGACGCCGCCACCACGGGCGCTGATCTTCTGCGCGCCTCGTGGCACGCACCACCTGTCGCCAGGCGATACGCATTTCGAGCGCATCCTCGAATCGATCTTCCACTCGCGCCGCGAGACCACGCAGTAGCCAACCGCCGAGCGCCTCGGGAAATTCATCTTCCTCGAGCCGCGCGGCCAACGTCCCCGACAGCTGTTGGGCCAGGATTGTCTCCGTCGAACCGTCGCCGAACGGCGCGCGTCCGGTGATCACGAAGTACACGATGCTCGCCAAGGCATAGCAGTCGGTGGCCGGCCCCTGCGCCTCACCGAGCAGCTGCTCGGGCGCGGCGAATGACGGCGTGCCCGACGTGCCGACGCGCTCGTCGCCGAGCGCGTAGGCAATACCGAAGTCACCGATCCGCCACCGGCGGTACCGATCGATCAGGATGTTCTCCGGCTTCAGATCCCGGTGGATGATGCCACTCGTGTGCGCAGCATGTAGCGCTTCGAGCACCTCATCGACCTGCGGCGCGATCTCTTCGAACTGGCGCGGTCCACTGCGCGAGACGAGACTGGCCACCGACCCGCCTTCCGCCAACTCCATCGTGTACCACACGATGTCCCCACGACTGTCGGTATCGTAGATCGGCACGATCGCCGCGTGCGCGAGCTGCGCCGCGAGTCGTGCTTCACGGCGAAATCGCGCCACGGCGGTGTCGTCCTTCGCGATGTGCGGATGCAGCACCTTGATGGCCACTTCGCGCGACAGCGACAGATCGCGGGCCCGCCACACGCTCCCGAACATGCCACTTCCCAGCGGAGACAAAATCTCGTAATCGTCGGCGGTGGCCCAACGGAGCCGCGCTTCGGCCGAGTTGAGCGCGAGCGGCAACTCATCGCCCTCGGGCGCGATCATCATTTGACGCACCGACACATGCCGATCCATGTCTCGCAGCATCGCCGCGATGCTCGGGAACCGGTCTTCGGGCTTCGGCGCGAGGGCGCGCTCCAGGACGGCGGCCAGCGCCTGCGGACAGTCCGGGCGCAACAGCGCCATTGGCGGTGCATCATGCTCCGGGGGGGTCTCGCCGGTCAGCATCGTGAACAGCATGGCCGCCAGCTGCCACTGGTCGGACGCCGGGGTGGGACGCCAATCCGTGGCCGACCACTCTGGAGGCCACGGCGTATACGCCGGGTCGGGCTGGAGTCCGGCCGGACGCTGGTCGCGCGGCAACACCCATTCCCACCCCAACACCCACAGACGCCCGCCGGGGGTCAGCCAGATCGTGCTCGCCGAGATCGCCCCATGAGACGCGCCCGTATCATGCAGATAGGCCAGCGTGCTCCCTGCCTCACGCAGCACCTGCATCGCAAACGGGATCGCCTCCGGCCCCAGGCGCGTGACGCGGGACAGCACGGTTTCCCCACCGATCCAACGGCGGAGATACCCCGGGCCACGACGACTCTCCTGATAGGAGGCCCAGTAATGGTAGGTCGTGGGAATCGACGGATGATTCCGGTGCGCCAGCGCGCGGGCCTCGTTCTTCAGCCACTCATCGTGGCTGGAGTCCGGTGCGCTCACCAGCGAGAGTGAGCGACCGAGCGCGTCGATCACTTCCTGGTAATGCCGATGCTCGCGCTGAATCGCTTCGTGTCCCCACGACCAGCCGGGGGGCAACGACCACGCCTCGAGATGCGGAGCCGGCGACGTCGTTGGCCGATGGTCGGGTGGAGGCGCGGACTGACTCATGGGAGACAGTTTAATGACCCGAGCGACGTCATGGGCGGGCTGCGCGTCGCAGCGTGAGCCGAACCGTCGTTCCGGCGCCTGGGGTGCTCGTGAGACCAATGGTCCCTCCCCATCCTTCGATCAACCGACGGCTGATCGCCAACCCGAGGCCACTGCCACTCGTCCGGGTCGAAAAGTGCGGCTCGAATACCTGCGGCAGGACATCGGCGCCGATACCCGTGCCGTCGTCTTTCACGTCGATCACGACGTGGGTGGCCGTCCCTGCGACATGCACCGAAACCGTCCCGGCATCGGCCAGCCGGGCGTTCTCGAGCACATTCAGGAGCACGTCCTTCAGTTCGTCCCGCTGGGCCAGTGCCTCGACGTGTTCCGCACCGACCTCAGGCGCCTCGATATTCCAGCGAATACCGGCCTCGCGCTCGCCATCCTCACCCAATCGTTCGAGCGCCATCACGTCGTGTACGACCGCCGAGACATCCACCGGTACGGGCGGCGTGCGATCCTCCGGCGCGGTGCCGTAGCGACTGAACGCCCGCGCGATCTCGTCGAGATGATCGATCTCGGCCAGCACGCGCGATACGTTGGTGTCGAGGATCTCGCCGAAGTCGCCGCGCTTGTCGCGGTAGGCGCGACGCAGGTGCTGCACCCCCAGACGAATCGGCGTGAGCGGATTCTTGATCTCGTGCGCGACCTGCCGCGCCATCTCACCCCACGCCAGCACGCGCTGTGCCGACGCGAGCTCGGTCACGTCGTCAAGCGTCAACACGGCACCGCTCGGGAGTCGCGTGAGTCGCGCGCGCATCTGACGTCCGAGCACCATCAGCTCAAACGCTTCCTCGTCGTTCGTGCCCGCGAGGAACGCCGCGGAGCGTTCCACGAGCGGCGCGAGTGCGGCCGGTAGCGCTCGCAGCGACACCCCCGACGTCCGTAACGACACGCCGAGCATCGCTTCCGCGCGCGGATTGGCAATGAGAATGTCGCCGCCCGGTGCGCCGCCCTGCGCTGTCGAACGCAGCGCCAACACGCCACTGGCCACATGTTGCAACACGGCCTCGGTGCGGCGTTGCGCGGCCTCGAGGGCGGCGCGACTGGTGGCCAGATCATCGGCCATGCGACCGAACGCGCGATACACGGGCGCAAACTCCGTGGCGGGCGCGGTGCCGAGCGCCGGGGCGCGCTTGCCGGCGGCGATCGCCAAAGCAGCTTCGCGCAATGCCCCCACGGGTCGCGCCAGGGAACGGGCCGCCAGACCACTGGACCAGAGCGCGGCCAACGCGCCCATCATGGTCGCGAAGAGCAGGAGCACACCGAGATCTTCACGGCGCACGTCGAGGGCGAATTCGTCGCCGCGCGCCGGCGTGGCCAGCACCGACGGACTGGTCGGTGAGAGATGTCGGAAACCGACCAGCGTCCGCGCATCCCCGACTGCGAGGCGACGCGTCGTGAACACATCATCGGTGCCGAATTCGTCGGTTCGGAAGTCGTCGGAACCAAGCGAGACCGGCAGCAAGCGGCCGAGCGGTGCCAAGGCGTCGAGCAGCGAATCACTGGCCGTCACCAGCTGTCCATCGCGATAGAGAAACAGGGGGGCGCCGGTACTCGACGGCGCCGTCCCGATCGACCGCTGTTCCTGCTCGGCCGCGGCCACACGCAGCGTTTCCCGTACCAGGAGTTCGCGCGCCGCGCGATCGTCGTCCTGCAGGCGATACCACGCCCAGGCCGCGAAGATCGTGGCGGGAACGATGAAGAACGTGAGCAAGGCGCCGCTCAAACGCACGCGATACGAACGCGACCAGCGCACACGACGCAGCCGCAACAGTCGGCCCAGCGCGCCATCGGCCAGCGCGGTCGCCGACCACAGCAGCATGACCGCGATCACGTCGAGGAACACCAGCAGCGCCCCGCGTGGCAACAACACGTCGAGTGTGCGGAGATCCACCTCCACATGCACACGCCGCACGTCGAGACCGGTACCGGCCACGCCATCGCCGTGCATCGCATCGCCCCGACGACGCCATTCCAGCGGATGCGCGATCGTATCGCCGGTCAATGGCACGGCCAGCGCCAACTTGTATGGCGCCTCGATGCCGCGCGCGCCGGTGACGCCCGTGAAGGAGGCGAACGGATCGAGCGGTAGCAGCCGAGTGCGTGGCGGCACCGCGATCGTCGTCACGACGCGGTCGGGCGCGGGTACGGCGGCCACCAGGAGCGTGGTCGGTCCATCGCCAACGGCGCGAATCTCCACCAGTCCGCTCTCACGGGCCATGGTCGCGATGGCGGCCTGGGCGCCGATCGTGTCGTTCACCGGCGCCAGTGAGAGCTCGGACACCGGTGACGTCGTGTTGCCCGGCACCCAGCGCGCCAACCGCGCCGGGTAGCCGGCCAGCGCGAGCTCACTCGCGGCGTATCGCCGCAACAACGCATCCGTGCGACGGACGGGTCGCGTCTCCTCGCGCAAGGAGGTCGCGAACCGTTCGAGCAGACGATAGGCGTTCTCGTCGACCGCTTCGAGTCGTTCGAGATCATGCTGGGCCAGCGCCATCCGCGCGCGCACCGTGGCTCCCCACGTGAGCGTCGCGGCACCGGAGCCGGCCACGACCGCGGCCGCGGCGACCTGCGCGAGACCGCGACGCGTGAGCGCCAACGAACCGATGGCCACGACCCAGAGCGCGGGATACCACACCGGCCACGCGCCCGGCGCATCCCACAGGATCGGCGCGAACACACCGGCCAAAATGGCGAGGAGCGGCGCGACAGTGGAGGGCAACCCACGACGCGGCCCGAGCGCCGCCCGCCCGGCAGCTGCACCAGCCAGCAGGATCGACACACCCGCCAGGGCGAGTGCCAGCTGCCATCCGATCCACAGCACGAAGCCCGCTCCCGCCGCTGGCAGCGCGATGCCGCGCGCCAGATCGCGCAGCAAGAACGGTCCACCCGACGCCACGACGATCACGACCGCCACCGCGATCCATCGCGAGGGCTGCTGGAACGAGGTGCGCAGCACGAGCAGCAACACCGCCAGGGCGAGTGCGGTCGTCATCAGCAAGGCGGCCACATTCGACGTGAGTGGTCCACCCATCGCCGCGAAGTAGCTCGACGGATCGAACAGTGACGACACATTCGAGAGCGCAGTCAGCGGCGCGACGGCGATGGCGAGCACCGCCGCCGCCGCCGCCGCCACCCGTTGTCCGGTGCGCGCCGGCCGACGCCAGGCACTGATCAGCATGCCCAGCACGGCGAGGCCGAGCGACAAGTTGGTCCGTGCCCGTGCGCGTTGCAGCAGCGACAGCTGGGTCTCACCCTCCGAGAAATCGAGAGCGCGCACGCGCGCCAATCGATCGGGGCCATCGGGGACCACCACCACGGTCGATCCGATGCCCACGATCGTCGAGTCGGGAGACTCGATGATCGTGTGCGCGATATCGACGCGGCCCGACAACGTGCGCAGCAGTGGCCGCGCGAAACGATCGGCTGGTGGCGCCGACGACACCAGCGCCACCGCCACCGCCTCGACTCGACCATCGGCTGAACGCGCACGCGCCACCAGCGACGTGTGGAACGCCCCTTCCACGAGTCGCACACCAACCGGCGCGCCCGCCGCGATCGGTGTTCGCGTCTGCCCGGCGTGCGCCACCAACGTGCCGTTCCGGAACACCAGCAGCGCGGACTCCACGCCCGCCTGCAACGGTGCGGCCGCCACGCCCGTCGTGTCCACGACGCGTGCCTCGACGACGCGCCGCAGCGTGGAGGCGACGTCGGTCAGACTCGCCGCCACGCGCTGCGCACGATCCTCCCGTTCTCCGGCCGCCCACGTGGGCCAATCCCGTCGGACCGAGAACAGTGTCGCGGTCTCGCCCACCGCCACCGTGACCGTCACCGCGAGCAAGACGACCGTGACGACAGGAATCGCGCGAGGACGTCGCAGGGTGGGAAGCAGCCACGCCGCCCCGGCACTCGCGATCAGCGCCACGGCCAGCGAGGTCCACCCAGGCGCCTGCTGCCAGAAGGCACAGGCCACGATGGCGGTGCAGGTCGCGGCGACCCAACCCAAAGGCCACGAATCGGCGCGCGCCGCGCGGGGAGAGGAGAACATGGCAGCACAATACCCCGCGGACCCCGCATTGGCGACGCTACAGAGGAGGGCAGCCCCCTGTCCGGTTATGTTTCATGAATGCCCCTGTTTTGCCTTGCGCGGCGTTTGCGTCCTGTCGGTCTGTTGCTGGTCGTCACCTGCCTCGCCGCGCCGTTGGTGGCCGCACGGTGGCCGGTGGCGTCGCGATCAGCGTCTGGATCCAGCGCGATCAGGCAGCCACCGGCACCGACTCGCCTCGATGTTGGCAGCTTCACGTTGCTTGTGAATGGGCAGCGCGCCGGTCGGGAACAGTTCTCCGTGCAGCGCGTGACCTCGCAGGATGGCGGGACGCTCGAAGCCCGCTCGGAATCGGCGATCGGTGATCGGCGCGTGGCGATGCGCTTGGAAACCGACTCCGCCGGCACGCCGGTACGCTATTCCGTCGAAGAACGCCGCGGCGCGGACGTCACGCTCCGTCTTGGCGGCCAGCGCGTGCGCGGCCGCTTCGCGACGCTCGCGCGCAGCTCGACCGGCGAAGCGGCACGAGAGTATCTGTTACGTCCGGGCGCGGTCGTCATCGAAGACGACGGCATTGTCCAGTATGCGCTGCTCTTGCGCGATCGTGAGATGGCGGAGGGTGGCGGGGTCACGCTGCCGAGCCTGACCCCGATCGCCAACACGCAAGGTTCGGTGCGGCTGATTCTCGAAACCCGCTCCGACACCATTGTCGTGGCCGGCGGGCGTCTTGAAGCACGTCGCTGGCGAGTGACGGCCAGCAGCGGCGATTTGCGGTTCGTGTGGGCCGACCTGGAGGGGCGCGTGCTGAGGCTCAGTATCCCCGCCCGCAACCTCGAGGCGCTCCGCGACGATGGGCCACGCTGACGTCGACGAAAGGCGGCCTGACTCGGGATTCCATTCCACTGAAACCATCACGACTCGAGGGACGTACACCCCTCTGACTCTCCCCTCCACCCGCTTCGTCTCTATGAGAATTCACGCCTTCGCGCTCGCGCTCGGTCAAGCCGTTACCGGTCTGGCCATCATCGCGGCCGTGCCACTGGTCGCCGCCGCACAGACCGCCCCTGCTCCGGGGCCCGTCATCACGCTCACGGACGCCTTGGCGCTCGCGCGCCGGAACAACCCCGTGCTGCAGTCGTCCACCAACGCCCGGCGCACCGCCGCCGCCGCGGTGCGATCAGCGACCGGCGCGTTCCTGCCCAATGTCAACACCAGCCTTGGCGGAGGCTACCGCGAAGGACGTCAGACGTTCTTCCAGGGTCAGGCGTTCGGCGCCGTAAACGATCAGCTGAACACGGACGCCTCGGTGAGCGCCAATATGCAGCTGTCGGTCGCTACGCTCAATGATCGGCGCGCGGCACTGGCCGATCAAAACGCCACCGAAGCCGATATCGCCACCGCCGAACAGCGCGTGCGGAATGACGTGACCAACCAGTACCTGACGGCGCTGCAGGCGCAGGCGCGCGCCACGCTGCAGGACACGCTGCAGGCCACGACGCAAACCCAATTGCAGCTCGCTCAAGCCCGATTCCAGGTCGGCTCCGGCACACAGCTCGATGTGCAGCGCGCCGAGGTCGCCGATGGGCAGCAGCGCGTCGCCTCGTTGAACGCGCGCAATCAGGCCGCCATCGAAATTGTTCGGCTCTTCCAAACGATCGGGGTACCGCCTACGCCCAACGCGAAGCTCGACGCGAATCTCACCGCCCCGCCCGCCATCGAACTGTCGACCATTCTTGAAATGGCCCGCCGCACCAATCCCGCCCTCGGCTCGTTTCGTGCCCGCGAAGAGTCGGCCCGTCGTTTGCAAGCCTCGGCGCGCGGTGCCTACCTCCCGTCGCTGTCGCTGCAGGCCAACGTCTCGGCTTTTACCAATCGCTTTACCAATACAGGGCTACTCATCAGCCAGGGCCAGGCGAGTACGCTCTCCGCCCAGTCTTCCTGTGTCCGCAGCGAAGAGGTGCGCGATCGCCTCGGTCTTACCAACCGCTTGTCGCAGTGTAGCGCGATCTCCTTCACGCCGGCGCAGGAAGCCGCCATTCGCGACGCGCAGGGGAAGTATCCATTCGACTTCACGCGCAATCCGTATTCGCTCTCCGCCACGTTCTCGTTGCCGGTCTTCAACGGATGGCGTCGGGAGCAGCAGATCGAGCAGACCAGTGTGCAGCGTCGCAATGCGGAAAACGATGTCCGTGCGCAAGAGCTCCGCGTCACCGCCGACGTGACCGCAGCATCGCTTTCGCTGAACACGGCGCAGCAGACCGTCGTGCTGCAAGAACAGAACGTGCGCACGGCACGCATCGCCCTGTCGCTGGCGCAGGAGCGCTATCGCGTCGGGGCCATCAGCATCGTGGATCTCGTGCAGGCGCGTGGCGATTACGAACGCGCCGAGACCGATCGCATCACTGCGGTATACGATGTTCAACGGGCATTTGCGGCGCTTGAAAATGCCGTTGGCCGTCCCCTCCGCTAACAGAGACCAGTCATGACGAAAGGTGTAAAGTTCGGGATCGCCGGCGTGGTCGTGATCGCCGTGGCGGCCCTTGCCGTAATCAGCGCGAAGAAGAACAGCGACAAACCGGTGGAGGTGCGCACGGAGGCCGTGGAAACGCGGGACCTCGTCTCGTCCGTGACGGCGAGTGGACAGATTCAGCCCCGCACCAAGGTCGACGTCTCAGCCGACGTGACCGGCAAGATCGTGCGACTGTCGGTCAAGGAAGGCGACATCGTGAAGAAGGGCCAGTTCCTGCTGCAGATCGACCCCGAGCAGGTCACGGCCGCGCTGCAGCGCTCGGAAGCCTTCCTCGCGTCGTCCCGCGCCCAGGCGGCGCAGTCGCGGGCGAGCCTGTTGCAGGCGCAGCGCAACTACGAGCGCTCTTTGCAGATCAAGCAGCAGTCACCGGATCTGGTCAGTGACGAACAGCTCGAGCAGCTCAAGACACAGGCCGACGTGAACAAGGAGCTGGCCGCCGCGGCCACCTTCAGCGTGGATCAGGCGGTGGCCTCGGTGCGAGACGCGCGGCAGGCGCTCAACCGCACCACGATCACCGCGCCGATGAGCGGCAAGATCACCCGCCTGAATGTCGAAGAGGGCGAAACGGCGATCATGGGGACGTTGAACAAGGATGCGGCGACGCTCATGACGATCAGCGACATGAGTGTGCTCGAAACGAAGGTGAAAGTCGATGAGACCGACGTCGCGCGCATCAGCGTCGGTGACTCGGCCCTCATTCAGATCGACGCCTTCCCCGACACCACGTTCGTCGGTCGTGTCGTCGAGATCTCGAACAGCTCCGTCACCAAGACCGGCGCCGCGAGCACCGGCGACCAGGCGATCGACTATGAAGTGCGCGTCGAGCTGGTGAATCCGCCGCTGGACACCCGCCCCGACTTCTCGGCCACCGCCAAGATCGTGACGGCGTCGCGGACGAAGGTGCTCAGCATCCCGATCATCGCCCTCACGGTCCGTGAGAACGAGGATTTCCCGAACGGCGACTCGGCCGTGACCGTGGGCCGTCAGCCGACGAAGGAAGTGGGCAAGCGTGATGTCGAAGGCGTGTTCGTGGTCGGCACCGACAACAAAGTCAGCTTCCGCCCCGTAAAGGTCGGTATCGCCGGGGAGCGTCACTTCGAAGTGCTCGACGGCCTCAAGAGCGGCGAGACCATCGTGGCCGGCACGTATCAGGCGATTCGCGAACTCAAGGATGGTGCGATGATTCGTACGGCGAAGGTGGAAGAGAAGAAGGCGCCAGTCACCGGGAAGAAGCCGTGAGCAACAGCCTCGACGAGATCGGACTCAGCACGACGGGAGAGCGCCAGGGCGTTACCACCGCCGCCGGCGCCGCCCCGGGGAAGGACTGGGTGATCGTGACCCGTCAGTTGAAGCGTCAGTACGACATGGGTGGCGAAATCGTGCGCGCCCTGCGCGGCGTCGATCTCGCGATTCGGCGCAACGAATACGTGGCGATCATGGGTCCGTCCGGATCGGGCAAGTCGACGCTCATGAATCTCATCGGCTGCCTCGATACGCCGAACGAGGGCGAATACTGGCTCAACGGCATGCTCGTGAGCACGATGTCCGACGATGCGCTCGCCCGCGTGCGCAACAAGGAAATCGGCTTCGTGTTCCAGACGTTCAACTTGTTGCCGCGTGCCTCGGCGCTGCAGAACGTCGAGCTTCCGCTCGTGTATGCCGGCGTCTCGGCCGATGAGCGGAAGAAGCGCGCTACCGAGGCGTTGGAGCGCGTACAGCTCGGAGAACGCATTCATCACCGGCCGAACGAACTCTCCGGTGGTCAGCGTCAGCGCGTCGCCATCGCGCGCGCCCTCGTGAACCGCCCGTCCATCCTGCTGGCCGACGAACCCACCGGGAATCTCGACTCGCAGACCTCGGAAGAGATCATGCGTGTCTTCGAGGAGCTGGCGACGCAGGGACAGACCGTGGTCATGGTCACGCACGAACCGGACATTGCGGTGCACGCGAAGCGCGTCATCGTGTTGCGCGACGGCGTCATCTCGAGCGACGAAACGCGCGCGCAATATGCGCTCAAGGTCTCCGGGGATCGCGTGCACTAGTTCGCGATCACGCGAAACTCTCTCGGGAGCGCGCCGTACATCTTCGCAGACCCCACGCAACGCGAGGCGCTCCCCATGCAGTTTTTCGAAGCCATTCGATTGGCCCTCAATACGATCCGCGTGCAGAAGCTCAAGAGCGCGTTCACGCTGCTCGGCGTTTGTATCGGCGTCATGTTCCTCATCTCCGTCGTTTCGATCGTCGAGGGGATGGGGCGGTACATGGAAGAAGACCTCATCGGCAAGCTGATCGGCGTCAACACGTTCGAGTTGCGCAGTCGCCCCAACATCAACATCGGCGACGTAAACGAGGCCACCTGGGAGGAGTACAGGCGCCGGCCGCGTCTCGAGATATTGGATGTGGCGCCGGTCACCGACGCACTCCCAGCCGACACCAAATGGTACATCACCAGCGAAGACCAGGTCTCGATCACGTCGGCGACCAGCGGCAAGCCGCGAATTACCAGAGTGTTCGCTGTCGACGGTCAGTACTTCGATGTGAAGAATCTCGGCGTGACTGCCGGCCGCGTGCTCTCCGAGCAGGAGCTCTCGCGCGGTGAAAAGTCAGTGGTCATCGGCATTGATGCGGCCGAGCGACTCTTTCCCGGCCTCGATCCGTTGGGGCGCGAACTGAAAATGGGTGGCGTGCCGTATCAAGTGGTCGGCGTGGCCGAGTCACAGGGCAAGGCGTTCGGCATGTCGTTCGACAATTTCATCGTCACGTCGTGGCGCTCACCGGCGCGCCGACTGCTCAACTCGCGTCCTAACATCGTCGACGCGGTGGCGATTCAATCGCCGAGCCCCGAGGCCATGACCGAGACGATGGAAACGGTACGCGCGGTCATGCGCGCAGAACGTCGCCTGCGGCCGGCGCAGAAGGACAACTTCGCGCTGCAGACCGCCGACTCCGCGCTCGAGTTCTGGAACAAGATCAAGGGGTATCTGGTGCTCGCCGGCATCGCGCTACCCGCCATCGGGCTCGTGGTCGGCGCCATCGTCATCATGAACATCATGCTCGTCGCAGTCTCGGAGCGCACGCGGGAAATCGGTGTGCGCAAGGCGCTCGGTGCGAAGCGGCGTGACATCCTGATGCAGTTCCTGATCGAAGCGGCCACGCTTGGCATCGTCGGGTCGGCCATCGGTGTCGCCCTCGGCATTGGTCTGGCCGAAGGCATTTCATTCTTCTCGCCGCTCCCGGCGAGCGTCGCCCCGTGGTCGATCGTGGTCGGTATCGCTCTCGGCGCCGGCGTCGGAGTCGTGTCCGGTGTGTATCCCGCCAGTCGCGCATCACGCCTGGATCCCATCACCGCGCTTCGGCAGGAATAGGGCATGTCTGCATTGACCACTCGCCTGTCCGCCGTATCGGAGGGCGTGCGCATCGCGATCGACTCCGTGCGCGCCAACAAGGTCCGCGCGGGTCTCACGATTCTCGGTATTGCCGTGGGCGTGTTCGTGGTCGTCGCCATCTCGGCGGCCATTCACGGCATCAATCAATCGGTGGCGCAGGACTTCGCCAGCACTGGCCCGACCACGTTCTTCGTGTCGCGTTATCCGATCAGCTTCGAGGATTGTGACGGCTCCGACGGCTCCGACGATACGTGCACGTGGCTGCGCAACCCGCCCATCCGGCCAGACGAGATCGCGAGCATCAGACGTCTGGCGAGCGTGGAAGCCGTGGGCGAGCGTCTCGATTGGGGCACGAAAGTGAAGTTTCGCGAGCGCGAGTTGCCGTCGGCGAGTATCGAGGGCTGGAGCGCCGAGTGGGCCACGATCAGTGCGCCCGACGTGTATCCGGGGCGTGCGTTCACGGGCGCGGAAGCGCGTACGGGTGCGCGCGTGGCGGTGATCACGACGCTGATGGCCACGCGTCTGTTCGACGAGTCGGATCCGATCGGCAAGTCGGTCACGCTGAACGGTATGCCGTTCGAAGTGATCGGCGTGTACAAAGACAACAGCAGCATCCTCTCGGGCGGCGACCGTCCGAAGGCCGTCATCCCCATGCAGTCGCTCGTTCGCGACGTGGGCGCGCGCGCCAGCGGCGTGTCCCTCGCGATCAAGCCGCGTGACGGCGTGGCTCGCGACATCGTGCTCGATGATGTCACCGCAACGCTGCGCGGCATGCGCGGTACGCGACCGGGTGGCGAGTCGTCGTTCGCCATCATTACGCAGGACAAGCTGTTGGAGACGTACAACAGCATCTTCGGCATGTTTTTTCTGGTCATGATCGCGTTGTCGGCGGTCGGCCTGCTCGTGGGCGGTGTGGGGGTCGTGGCCATCATGATGATTTCTGTCACCGAGCGGACCCGTGAAATCGGTGTGCGCAAGGCGCTCGGCGCGACCAAGGCCACGATTCTCTGGCAGTTCCTGGTGGAGGCCGCCACGCTCACCGGCATCGGCGGCGCCATCGGACTGTTCGTGGGCTGGTTGAGCGCGCTCGGCATCCGGAGCTTTACGCCTATTCAGGCGAGTGTCCCACCGACGGCCGTCGTCGTGGCGCTGGGCGCCAGCGTGGTGACCGGAATTCTCTTCGGCATGCTGCCCGCCAGCCGTGCGGCGCGCCTCGATCCGGTGGAGGCGCTCAGGCACGAATAGCCGAGGGTGGCTATTATTCAAGGATGAAGACACGAGACGCGATCGGTCTGGCCCTCACCCAGATTCGTGTACAAAAATTGAAGAGCGCCTTCACCCTGCTCGGGGTGACGATCGGCGTGATGTTCCTCATCGCCGTCGTGTCGATCGTGGAAGGGATGGGTCGGTACGTCGAGGAGGATTTCGCGGCGCGACTGATCGGCAGCAACACGTTCACCCTGCGACGATTCAACAACGTGGGGCCCGGAAGGAATCGTGGCTTCGATGCCCGATCCGCGCAGCGACGTCCCCTGATCCGCATGCCGGACGTCGAGGCGGTACGCGCAGCCATCCCCGCCACGATGAAGTCCAGCATCTCGAGTGAGACCTTCAAGTACGCATCGGCTCCAGGCGCGCGACCGCGGCAAGTGCAGGCCGTGGCGACCGACGCGAACTACTTCGAGATCAAGAAGTTCGCGGTCACCGTGGGTCGTGCGTTCAGCGATCAGGAAGTCCGCGCCGGTGCGCGCGTGATCGTGATCGGTACCGAGGTCGCTGAGCATTACTTCCCGGGTCTCAATCCGGAAGGACGCGAGTTACGTGTGTCTGGTGTTCCGTTCACCGTGATCGGCGTAATCGAGAAGCAGGGTTCGGTGTTCGGTTTTTCACTCGACCGTAACGCCATCGCGCCGTACACCTCGCCGATGGGACGCATTATTCGCCCGCAGCGCGACATCTCATCGCTGATCGTGCAGGCCCCCACGCAGGCGGATCTTCCGGACGGCATGGAAGCGGCGCGCGGCGCACTGCGGTCGCTC
>Ga0105049_10006177_pt1 | contig 13960 bp, 11 predicted proteins | sample MAT06_FD_78087 | JGI IMG/M metagenome (GOLD analysis project Ga0105049, IMG submission 78087) | Freshwater microbial communities from Lake Fryxell liftoff mats and glacier meltwater in Antarctica - MAT-06 | ecosystem: Environmental > Aquatic > Freshwater > Ice > Liftoff microbial mat | place...
ATCAACGGCGTTAGTGCTGACAAAAATCCAAGCGTCAAATTGGCTTGCCGCGCGCAATTGCTCTCGGGCGAGGTCCGAATCGAGCACCTCACTGATCGCAAGCAGGGGCTGCTCAATAACGCTCAAGCCGTGCGCGCGCAGTACTTCGCTTAACTGAAAATTTTGTCCGCTCGGGCGGGTGTTCAGCACGCAACCCTTAGTGGGCATAGTTCGCCAAGATTCGGCCAGCGCCTAGCGCGAGCAGGCGTGCCGCCACGTTCGCGCCGAGTAACTCGGGTGCCGCGCTTAAGCCGTCGAGCTGGGCAACGATCAGCTCGCCAGTTCCCGGATCGCCGACCGCACCGGTTAGGCTTAAGTGCAGGCCATTTAACAGCGCATGCGCAGCGACCGGCACATGACATGAGCCATGCAGGGCCAGATTCATCGCGCGCTCCGCTCGCACGCGCACTGCGGTCGGCTCGTGTTGCAGCTTGAGCAGCGAGGAGCGCAAATCGGCTCTAAGCGCGTGAATCTCGATGCCGATCACGCCTTGTGCGACTGCCGGCAAAAAATCCGGTGGCCGCAAAGTCTGCGCAATCCGTGATTCAAGCCCAAGGCGTTTGAGTCCGGCCACCGCCAGGATCAGCGCATCAAACTCGCCGCTGTCGAGCTTGTGCAGGCGTGAGTTGACGTTGCCGCGCACGTCAAACAAGCGCAAATCCGGGCGCAATCTGCGCAGTTGCGCCTGCCGCCGTAAGCTAGAAGAGCCCACTTTAGCGCCCTCGGGCAGCGCCGCCAGCAAGCCAAAGCGCGGGCTGACCAGCGCATCGTAGGGGTCTTCTGATTCAAGCAGCGCGGCGATCTCGAAGTGTTCATCGAGCGCCATCGGCACGTCTTTCATCGAATGCACCGCGAGATCTGCATCGCCGCGCGCGAGCGCAAGCTCGAGTTCTTTCAAAAACAAGCCTTTGCCACCGATCGTCGCAAGTGATCGATCGAGCTGCTCGTCGCCGCGCGTGGACAAAGCCAGCAGCTCGACGTGCCAGCCGAACTGCGCGCGCAGCAGCGCGGCAACATGCTCGGCCTGCCACAGCGCGAGCGCCGATTTTCGGGTGGCGATGCGCACGCGCATGCTCATCGTGTTTTGAGCTGCGCGCGAACTTGCGGCAAGTTGCGCCGCGACACTTCAAGCTCCACACCCAATCCGCGGATCTTGATCACCACTTCCCCATCCGCGCGACGTTTGAGTTCTAGCACCGCGTGCGGCGCCACCAGCACGCCGCGATGGATCCGCACAAAACGCTCGCCAAATTCATCTTCGAGCGATTTCAACGATTGCTCGAGCAGCAGCGAGGTTTTGAGACCCAGCGCGCGCACGTATTTTTCCTCAGATTGAAAGTACAGCACGTCCTCCACAGGCATCAGGCGCAGCGCGCCACCGACGGTTGCGCTGAGCTGGGTGCGCGCGGGCGTCGCCTCACTTGGTCGCTTGCTCAAGCGCGCCACCGCGGCGGCCAAGCGCTCACGGCGGATCGGCTTTACCAAATAATCAACCGCTTGCAAATCAAATGCTTGCAACGCGTGCTGGTCGTAAGCCGTACAAAATACCAGCTGCGGCGGACGGGCCAAGGCGGCCAGCTGTTCGGCGGCCGCCAGGCCATCCAAGCCGGGCATGCGGATGTCCAAAAACACCACGTCTGGCAGGTGCAACGTCGCCATCGCGACGGCCTCGCTGCCGGTCGTTGCGAGCGCGACGATCTGCAAACCAAGCTCCTCAAGAAGCGCGCGCAAACGCAGCCGCGCGGGCTCTTCGTCGTCGGCGATTAAGGCTTTAAGCATCGGCGGATTTCATGCGTGACCCATAACTTCGCGGCAAGACCGGGTAATACTATTCGCTCACACCCTCCATTGAGCGCTAACCATGAGTCTCGACCAAGTCCCCACCGGCAAAGACGTGCCACACGAAATTAACGTTGTCATTGAGATTCCGTTGGATTCCGAGGCGGTCAAATATGAAGTGGATAAATCGTCTGGACAAATTTTTGTCGACCGCATGCTGTCTACGGCGATGCGCTATCCGTGCAATTACGGCTACATCCCGCACACGCTGTGCGGCGATGGCGATCCGCTCGACGTGCTGGTGGTGATGCCGGTCAAGCTGATTCCCGGCTGCGTGGTGCGCTGTCGGCCCATCGGCATGCTCAAAATGGAAGACGACGCTGGCGACGACAGCAAGCTGATTGCCGTGCCGATTACCAAAGTCACCCCGCTGTATCGCCAGGTGGCGAATTTTAGTGACCTGCCCGAATTGACCTGTGACCAAATCGAGCATTTTTTCAAACATTACAAAGACTTGGAAAGAGGAAAGTGGGTCAAGGTAATTGGCTGGCGCGGCGCTGAAGACGCCAAGCGCGAGATCGTTGAATGCGTGGCGCGCTTTGACGCGGAGGAGAAAAAGCCAAACTTTTAGAGCACCTTGATGGTCAGGCCCACTTCCATGTTGTTGCGCGTGGCGTTTGAATACGGGCACACCTGATGCGCGGCGTGGACCAGTTTTTCCGCGTCCGCCTGGCTTAAGCCGGTGATTGTGGCAGTCAAGTCGGTTTTGAGTCCGAAACCGCCTTCACTGCGCGAGCCAATGCCAACGGCTGCGTCAATTTGGATATGGCTCGGCGCTAGTTTGAGCTGCTTGGAGATGAACTCACACGCGCTGCCGAAGCACGCCGCGTAGCCCGCCGCGAACAGGTCTTCAGGCGTGGTGGTGCCCGGCGTGCCCGCGCCGCCCATTGCCTTTGGAATCGACAAATCGACGCTGACTACTTTGTCCGCATTTTCGGTGTGGCCGTTGCGCCCGCCGGAAGCAGTTGCATGGGCGGTGTAGTGGATCGTCAGCGACATGGCTTAAGGCCTCATTAAGTTGGTGGGAGGGATGGCGAAATTTTAGCGCTTTTGTCAACCAGATAGGCCTCAACGCCCCAGCACGGTGCGTCGATTCGCGCGTTGAGCGTTAATAAATTGCGCTCGACTTCAAGCATCGGCTCGGCACTTAGGTGATTGCCCACCCAGCCTTCAAGCTTGAGACCAGCGCGCTCAATGGCGCTCACCGACAGCAGCGCGTGGTTGATGCAGCCCAAACGCAAGCCGACCACCAGCAGCACCGGCAGTTCAAGCGCGCGAATCAGATCGGTCATCAGCAGTGTGGTGCTTAAAGGCACCAGAACGCCACCAGCGCCTTCGACGATCACCGCGTCGCTTTGTGCCGCGAGCAGCGCGTAGGCCTGCAAAATAGGGTTGAGTTTGATTTCCTGATGCGCCAACTCAGCGGCGATATGCGGCGCAATCGGCGGCTCAAAACAATATGGATTGACCAGATGCGCGGGCCACGCGCGACCGCTCGCACACATTAGCTCGCTGACATCGTCGTTAAGCAATTGATCGTTAACGCGCTCAGCGCCGCTTGCGATTGGTTTCATCGGCGCCACGCAAAACCCAAACTGCTGCCAATGGCGCAACAGCTGGCAGGCGATGTGGGTTTTACCAACGCCGGTATCGGTGCCGGTGACAAACAGCGAACTTAGTGCGGTAGGCGCGATCATGGTGCGATCTCTCGAATCACGGAATCAATGTTTCGATCATGTGTTCGACGTAGTCATCGAACGCGCCGATGGATAATTTCGCCGACGTCGAATGTGGCGTGAGCTGCAAAAACCCAACGTAGGCCGCATAAGCGAGGCGCGCGCGGTGGTCGGCTTGATCAGCCGGCATGTTCAGCTCGCGAAATCCAAGGGCCAAAAACGCCATGCGCCGCTCGGTGATGCGGGTCATAAACGGCCCGACAATTGGATGATCGCGCGCAGCAATCAGCGCTGAATAGATTGCGTGCAGCGTGCGTCGTTTGGAGGTGCGCCGAAACAGCTCGCGCAGCCGCGAGCGCGGATCGCTGACTTCGCGCGCCATGCCAGCCAGCGCTAGCGCGTCGTGTTCTTCCCAGCGCTCAAGCGCCGCTTTTAGCAGGGCATCGCGGGTTTGAAAATGCCAATAAAAGCTGCCCTTGGTCACTTCCAGGCGTCGCGCCAAGGTTTCTACCGCCACAGCGGCCACGCCTTCATCGGCGATCAGCTCCAGCGCCGCGCGCTCCCAATCGCTTTCGGTCAAACGGGGACGTTCAATTTTTACGACGTTTGCGCTGCACATGGAATCATCCTAGCGGTGCGCGGCGGTCATCGCAATCTCCATACGCCGCCGTATTGACTCTTACACAAGCGCACTTCCATACTCTGGCGTATGGTCATTGACGCGCCTTCCTCGATTCAACGCAGCCGTGAGACGGTTACGCGGGCGGATCTTGGGCGGCTGGTGATCGAGCGCTTCGGACCGCAAACGGGCCAGCCGATTTTGCTGACCCACGGCTTTGGGCAAACGCGCTTGGCGTGGGAAGAATCAGCCCACAAGCTCGCGCAAGCAGGTTTTCAGGCGGTCACGCTCGACGCGCGCGGCCACGGCGACTCAGATTGGTCAGCAAGCGCCGACTATCAGCTCGATCATTTTCTCGACGACTTGCAGCGCGTACTCGACACGTTCAGCCGCCCCCCTGTCTTGATCGGCGCCAGCATGGGCGGCTTGCTCGGCATGCTCGCAGCGGGCGAATTTGCGCGCAACCCGTTTCGCGCGCTGGTGCTGGTGGATATCGCGCCGCGCTGGGAAACCGCAGGCGTCGAGCGCATCTTGCAGTTCATGCGCGCCAAAGCTGATGGTTTTTCATCGATCGAGGAGGCGCTCACGCTGGTGCAAGATTATTTGCCACAGCGCGCCGCGCGCCACGATTCAGGCTCGCTGGGTCGCTATCTGCGCCTTCAGCCGAATGGCCGCTATCGCTGGCATTGGGACCCGCGCCTGCTTGACTCCATCCAGGCCTCGGCCACGCCGTACATGGCGCGCCTGAGTGCCGCCGCCCAGCGTTTGCAGCTGCCTACTTTGCTGGTTTCTGGTGCGCTCAGTGACGTGGTCAGCCCGGCGGCAATACAAGAATTTCTAACCCTCGTTCCGCACGCCTCGCACGTTGAAATCGAGCAGGCGTCGCACATGCTGGTTGGCGATCGCAACACCCAGTTTTTAAATGCAACAAGCCAATTTTTGGCAACTCTCTAAGAACATTTATAGGTCACTTAAGATATGCACACGCTTCAATTAATTTTGGCTCTGCTGGTGGTCGGCTTGAGCTGCGCGTATGTTCGCACCAACTCTTTCGTATGGTCGGTCGCATCGTTGGGGGTATTGGCGCTATTCACCGTGGTGGCCTCCGTTTGGTGGCCGGTGCTGGTGGTGCTGTGGGCTGGATTCATCGCAATTGCGCTCGTTTTGAATGTGGATGTCTGGCGCAAGCAGTTCCTCTCGCAGCCTATGCTGGCGCTGTATCAGCGCATCACGCCGCAAATTTCTGACACCGAGAAAACTGCGCTGGAAGCTGGCACCGTGGGTTGGGAAGGTGAGCTTTTCTCAGGCAACCCGCAGTGGCAAAAGCTGCTTGCTGAGCCCAAACCGGTATTAAGCGCTGAGGAGCAAGCGTTTCTTGACGGCCCGGTCGAGGAGCTGGGTCGGATGGTCAACGACTGGGTGATTTCCCATGAGTTGGCCGATATGACGCCCGAGACCTGGGATTTTTTAAAGAAAAACCGCTTCTTCGGCATGATCATTCCAAAGCAATATGGCGGCTTGCAGTTCTCGGCCTACGCCCATTCGATGGTGTTGCAGAAGGTTGCCAGCATGTCGCCAACGGCGGCGTCCACGGTCGCCGTACCCAACTCGCTTGGGCCCGCTGAGCTGCTTCTGCACTACGGCACCGATGAGCAAAAAGCGCATTACCTGCCGCGCTTGGCGGTGGGCTTAGAAGTGCCATGTTTTGCGCTGACCTCACCTTACGCAGGCTCGGACGCCACCTCTATTCCCGACACCGGTGTGGTCTGCAAAAAAGACTTCCACGGCAAAGAAACCTTAGGTATCCGCCTTAATTTCGACAAGCGCTATATCACCTTGGCGCCGGTCGCCACGGTGGTTGGGCTCGCGTTTAAGCTGCTCGATCCAGACCATCTGCTCAGCGAGCAAACCGAGCGCGGCATTACGCTCGCGCTGATTCCGCGCAACACCCAAGGGCTTGAGATTGGCCGTCGCCATTTGCCATTGAACATCCCGTTTCAAAATGGACCGGTGCGCGGCAAGGATGTGTTTATTCCACTCGATTATCTAATCGGCGGGCCGGACTTTATCGGCCAGGGTTGGCGCATGCTGGTTGAGTGTTTGTCGGTCGGTCGGGCCATTTCGCTGCCGTCCAACGCGGTTGGCGCGATGAAGCACGCGGCGTTTTCAATTGGCGCTTATGCGCGCATTCGCAAGCAGTTCAACCAGCCGATCGGACGCTTTGAAGGCGTCGAAGAAGCGCTCGCACGGGTGGCCGGCTACACCTACGCTGCCAGTGCGCTGGCGTTATCAACCGCCGCGGCGGTTGATCGCGGCGAGCGCCCGTCGGTGCCTTCGGCGATCGCCAAGTACCACACCACCGAGCTCGGTCGCTTGGCCATCAGTGATGCAATGGACGTCGCGGCCGGCAAGGGCGTGATTTTAGGCCCGAAAAACTGGATCGGTCGCGCGTGGCAGGGTTCACCCATTTCGGTCACCGTCGAGGGCGCCAATATTTTGACGCGCTCGTTGATGATCTTTGGGCAAGGCGCAATTCGCTGTCATCCCTATGTGCTCAAAGAGATGCAAGCCGCCACCCTTGCCGATCCCGTTGAGCGGCTCGAGCAATGGGACGCGATCTTGTTCGAACACGTCGGTTTTGCATTTTCGAACGCGGCGCGCGCGCTGCTGTTGGGCTTGAGTTTTAACCTGCTTGCGCAAACGCCGGGCGACGCAAAAACCAAGCGTTTCTATCGCAAGTTGACGCGTTACTCAGCGGCGCTTGCTTTGATCGCGGATGTCTCGATGCTGACCTTAGGCGGTAAGCTCAAGGTCAAAGAGCGCTTATCCGCGCGCTTGGGCGACGTGCTATCGCAGCTGTACATCGGCTCGAGCATACTCAAGCGCTATGAAGATCAGGGCCGTCCGAGCGCCGACGAGCCGCTGCTGGCATGGGCGATGCACGATGCGATCTACAAGATTCAAAAAGCGCTTGATGAGTACCTCGCTAACTTCCCGGTCAAGCCGCTGGCCTACCTGCTGCGCTTTACGGTGTTCCCGCTCGGCCGCCGTGAGCGTCCCGTGGGTGATAACACCGGCCGACGCGCGGCGAATGCGATCTTGAACCCGTCTGAAACCCGCGATCGCCTGATAGACGGCATCTACACCACCGCCACCCCGGGCAACTACGCCGGCTCGATGAACTTGACGATGATCAAGGTGATCAACGCCGAGCCGGTCGAACGCAAGCTGATGAAAGCGCTCAAAGCCGGCCAAATCTCGAACACTTTAAGCTACGAGCAGCAGCTCAAAGCCGCGTTTGAAGAGGGCGTGATCAGCGAGACCGAGAAAGCCCTGCTTGAGCAAGTCCGCGCTGAGGTGGCCGAGGTGATCGCGGTTGACGATTTCGATCCGATCGAGCTGGTCGCTGAAGTACGCCACGGCAAACTGATCGACCAACGCGCTGCGGCGTAACTCAGCCGATAGCTCGTTTCCTCAAAGGGCGCGTCGCTTGCGCGCCCTCCTTTTGCTGCAAATAGGCATAGCCCGTGCTCAACGTCTTCTGACTAACTCGACCCCGCACTGTTAGCGGCCAACGGCTACTATTTGCCGGGAGCGTGGCCGGGGCCGCATGAGAGTTGGGCATCAAATGAAAAAAAATCTTTTGTACGCGCAGTCGGGTGGCGTCACCTCGGTGATCAACGCGAGTGCTGCCGGGGTCATTGAGGCGGCGCGCAGCTATACCGCGCGGATTGGCCGCACATTTGCGGCGCGCAACGGGATCATTGGGGTGCTGCGCGAGGATTTAATCGACACCGATCTCGAGAGCAAGGCAGCGATTGCAGCCCTTAAGCACACGCCGGGGGGCGCGTTTGGCTCGTGTCGTTTCAAGCTCAAAAGTTTCAGCGAGGCGCGCGGGCAGTACGAGCGCTTGATCGAGGTTTTTGCCGCGCACGAGATTGGCTACTTTCTCTACAACGGCGGGAATGATTCGGCTGATACCGCGCTGAAGGTGTCGGGCATAGCCGCCAAGCTGGGCTATCCGCTGACCTGCGTGGCGGTGCCGAAAACCATCGATAACGATCTGGCGGTGACGGACAACTGTCCCGGTTTCGGCTCGGTGGCGAAATACGTGGCTACCTCGGTGCTCGAGGCCAGCCTCGATGTGGAATCGATGTGCGAGAGCTCTACGAAAGTATTTGTGCTGGAGGTGATGGGTCGACACGCGGGCTGGATTGCCGCGGCGGCGGGCTTGGCGCAGCGGCCTGAATTTGACTTGCCGTTGGTGATCCTGTTTCCAGAGATCCCGTTTGACGAAGCGCTCTTTCTTGCGCGGGTTGAACGTGAAGTGAGCAAGCATGGCTACTGCACGGTGGTGGTATCGGAAGGTGTGTGTGATCAACAGGGTCGATTTTTAAGCGATTCTGGCAACAAAGATGCGTTTGGCCATGCGCAACTGGGCGGCGCAGCACCGTTGATTGCGAACCTGGTCACGCGCGCTTTTAAGTACAAGCACCATTGGGCGGTCGCCGATTATTTGCAGCGCTCAGCGCGCCATTTGAGTTCAAAAACCGATGTTGAGCAGGCCTACAGCGTGGGCCGCGTGGCGGTCGATTTGGCGGTGGAGGGGCGCAACGCAACGATGCCGGTGATTGAGCGGATCAGCGAGGATCCTTACCGCTGGCAGGTCGGTGTCGCTGAACTCAAGCGGGTTGCCAACAAGGAAAAGAAAATGCCGCGTAAATTCATCAGCAAAGATGGGTTTGGCATTACAGATGCGTGTCGGCGCTACCTTGCACCGCTGACGTTTGGCGAGGCGCCGCCGCCGTATCGCGATGGCGTGCCTGACTATGAGCGCCTGCTGCGTTTAAGCGTGGAGCGTCGACTGAAACCCTACTCAATCCTGGATCGCTAAGCGCGTAATCGCGTGCGATCCTAGCCTGATATCTCACTTTGCCTGCGACGTCATATGAAGACCTTTTTCTCGATTGTGCTGTTTGTCCTGGCCACCGTTACTGCACGTGCAGACGAGCGCTGGGAACCGATTGTTGACCCGTATTCGCAGATCTTTCCGGGCTTGCTGCTTGCCACCTCGACGATGTCGCTGGACGAAGAAAAGCCCGATCCTCTGCTGCTCGGTGATCCTAATGGCTATGTCGGCGTGCGCATTACCGCGGCTTCAGCGCGCGAGGCCGTTGAGATTGTGGTGCGCTCACCGAACTTGATGAGCGAGACGCGCGAGCGTTTTGTACTGCCCAAAGCGGGCACCGAATATGAGCTGTATCCGACACTTTTGTGGAACTTTGAGCGGCTCAAACGCCAGAACCAAAGTGCGCCGGATTCGCTCAACTTTGAGGTGTTGAGCGGCGGACGCAGCATCGGGTCGCGCTCTGTGCGAGTGCGCGTGCGTTCGGTTAACGATGTGCCCTATTCGATTTCAAATGGCGACGACGAGGCGGCGCTCGATTTCAGCTGGCTTTTTGCCGCCTATGTCAACGAAGACCACCCGATTGTCGATGAGATTCTCAAAGAGGCTTTGGAATCGGGTTTGGTTGAAAGCTTTGATGGCTATCAGTCAGAGGACGAAGACCAGGTTTACGCGCAGGTTTTTGCGATTTGGCATGTTTTGCAGCAGCGCGGTTTGCGCTATTCGTCGATCACGCGCACCGCCAATGAGCTGCCCGAAATTTCTAGCCAGCATGTGCGGCTGATCGATCAGTCTATCCGTCTGCGTCAGGCCAATTGCGCGGATGGCACGGTGCTGCTGGCGTCGATCTTGCGCAAAATTGATATCGCGCCGTTCTTGGTGCTGGTGCCGGGTCATATGTTTTTGGGCTTTTATCTTGACGAAAAGCAAGAGACTCCGACCTACCTCGAAACCACCATGATGGGTTCCGTCAAAGCGGTAAGTTCCAAGCGTCTGGACGCATTAGGTGCTGAGGTTAAAAACGTCGATGAGGAAGAATCGCTGACCTCCTTCGAAGGCGCGGTTGAATCGGCGACGTCGCAGGTGGAGGAGGCGGGTGACAAATTTGACGGCGACGACCCGGACTATCAAATCATCGACATCCAGGCGGCTCGCGAGCTGGGCGTTGTGCCAATTTCGTCTTAAACGAGAGCGCATTCGGGGCTTGTAGAGCGCACCAACCATGAGCCTGGTGGGCAGCAAAATCGGCAACATCTTGCTCGAGGTCAGGCTCGGGGTAGGTGGCATGGGTGAGGTCTATCGCGGCTTTGACGAGCGCCTCGAGCGTTCGGTTGCGGTCAAAACGATCCGCGCCGATCAGCGCATGAGCGCTGAAATGAAAGGTCGATTTTTGCGTGAAGCGCGGCTTTTGTCGCGCTTGGGCCATCCGTCGATTTGTCAGGTGTACGACATTATCGAGGGCCAGGACGCCGATTTTCTGATCCTTGAGTTCATAGAAGGCGATACCTTGCGCGAGCTGATCGCGCCGGGATTGAGCGCAGCTAAATTCCTCGATTTGGCCGCCCAGATTGCCGCTGCTCTGGAAGTGGCGCACGGGCAGAACGTGGTTCACCGCGATCTCAAGCCTGAGAACATCATGGTGACCCCAAATGGCCGGGTAAAGGTGCTGGATTTTGGCATCGCGCGCAGCCTGCGCGATGAGCGTTCTTCCGAGCCGGTAGGTGGCTCGAATGTGCGTAGCGTCGTGGTGCCGACGCAAGTTACCGAGACGTTCGGCGCTGTGCCTCCAGGTCCGCTGGCCGCCACTGAAATTGCAAGCCACAGCGTTCATGCGCAAGCGTTAAGCTCGTTTGCGACGTATTACGCAACGCAAGCTGGCAGCGTGGTCGGCACGCGCTACTACATGAGCCCTGAGCAGGCAACAGGCGGCGTGTTGAGCGAGGCCAGCGATTTGTATTCGTTTGGCGTGGTGCTTGAGGACTTGCTCGAGGCTTATCGTTTCAGCGCGCAGCACGCCAGCAAAGTCGAGCGCGCAACGCTGGGCGCGCTTGATCCTGATCTGCTGCTGTTGATAGCGGATCTCAAGTTAAAAGATCCGCTCGCGCGGCCCGATGCGTCGGCGGCGCGCATGCGTCTGCAGGCGATGATTGAAAAGCCCGCGCAGCGCAAGCGGCGCCAGCTGTTGCTGAAATTGAGCGTCGCGGCGGGCGTGATCTTGATCGCTCTTCTGGGCCTGACGACCTTCCTTGCACTGGATGCGCGCGCAGCCAAAGCGCTCGCCGAGCAGCGCGCCCGGCAAGCGGAGAGCTTGTTGAGCTTTGTGATGGGCGACTTGCGTAAAAAGCTCGAACCGATCGGCAAGCTTGAATTGCTTGATGGCATTGGCGATCGGGCGCTGGCCTACTACGCCCAAGTGCCGGACGCAGACCTCACCGCAACGGAGCTTGGCAATTTGCTTGATGCACTGCGCCAACTGGCGGTGGTGCGCATGAAGCAAGGTGACTACGCCAGTGCGGGGCGCTTTGTTGAGCGTGCTTTGCAGCTTTCGCGGGTGCGTGCCGCCGCCGCGCCGACGCAAGCCGTTTGGCAGCAGCAGCTGTGTAGCTCGCTGGGTGCCTATGGCCAATGGCAAGGTGAAACTGAACAGCCGAATGCGCAGACGATTGCCAGCTTTCAACAGGCGCTCGAAGCGTGCCTCAACGCTCGCAAGCTGGCGCCAACCAACCGCGACATCCTGTTTGAAGTGGCGGTGGCCTATGGGAATGTGGCAGTGGCTAATTTAAACGGTGGCGATCGCGCACTGGCCGAAAGCAACTTTTTGAAATCTAACGAAGACCTCAGCGAGCTATCGGCGCGCCAGCCGCGCCAAGTGGCGTATCGCGAACAGCTGGCGTCTAATTTTGCCTGGCTGAGTCAGGTGTATGAGAGCGATTTCCGCGCCGATGATGCGCTGGCTGCGCGTTTGGGAAATCTCAAGATGCTTGAGGAGCTCAAAGCGCTCGAGCCCGACTCCGCGCTGTGGCGCGAAGACGAATCGATCGCACAGCACCACTTAGCGCGGCTGTTGGTTGCGCTTGGGCAGCGCGAGCGCGCGCTGGCGGCGTTCAAAAAGGCCGATCAACTGATCCGCATATCGCTCGAAAAGGATTCGGACAACGTCTGGAATCGACGCGCGCAAGCGATCATTGCCAGCCGCTTGGCGCGGCTTGAAGCGAGCCAGTCGCCCGCACCGGCGCTGATTGCCGCGCAGGCCGCACTGTATATCCTTGACTCGCTGCGCAATTCCGACCCGGCCAATCCGGACTATCAGCGCATTTCCGCGCAAGCGTTGATTCGCAGCTGCGAAATCCGCCTGCTGATTGATCCGCGTGAGACCGCGCTGCTGACGGATTTGCGGAGCGCTGAAACTGCGCTTGCCAAGCTGCTTGCGCGCAGCTCTGATGATGCCGAATCGCGGCTTTGGCTTTCGCGCGCGCAGATCAACTCGGCGCGCACCTTGGGCGCCAATGGCGATCTCGACGGCAGCAGTGCCAAGCTCAACGAGGCGCTCGCCGGGCTTGATTTGGTGCCGAGCAAACTCAAAACCTGGGAAGCCGACTGGCTACGCGCGAATGCCCTGGAGTTGCTCAAGCGTCGCGAGGAAAGTTTAAGCGTGCGCGTTCGACTCAAGGCGCGCGGATTTGATCCCCTCTAAGGTTTAACCTCAAAGTCTCGGCGCTTCAGTTGCCTTAACTGCCAGCGATAGGCGAGCGTCGTGCCTAACCATAAGGCAATGTTTTCGCCGCGCTCGTTTAGGTACCAACTGCGACAGCCGCGGGCCCACACGGTGCCTGGAAAATGTCGATCAATTTGCTGCATAAAGCGCGCTTGAGCAGCGTCGCTCACCTCAATACTGCGCTGATCCTCAAGCAACTTCAGCGCCCGCACGATATAGCGCGCTTGCGCCTCGATCATCAGCAGCACCGAGTTGTGACCAAGCGCTGAGTTGGGTCCGAGCAGAAAAAACAGATTTGGATAGCCGTGCACTGCGACGCCGAAATAGCTGCGCGGGCGCGACGCCCATTCGGCTTTAAGTTCGCGCCCATCGCGACCCCGAATATCTACGCTCGAGACGATATCGAGCGGTCGAAAGCCGGTTGCCCAAATCAAGGTGTCGACCTCCAGCAAGCGACCGTCGTCCAGGCGCACGCCGTTAGGTTCGATTTGCGCAATGGCCTCAGTAACTAACTCGACATTGGCGCGTTGCAGGGAGGGATAGTAATCGCTCGACAACAGCACGCGTTTGCAGCCGATCGGATAGCTCGGGCGCAGCGTGTCGCGCAGGCTTGGGCTTGCGACCTGCGAGCGCAGATGGGCTTTCGCGAGCAGCCCGCCCAAAGCACCTAAGCGCGGGAATCTAAACGCCAGCGAAGTCACTTCCAATAGCGCATAAATCAAGAAACGCGCGACCAATCGCGCGCTTGCAAAGCGGGTGAAAACGGTTCGCAGCCACGGCGCAATAGCGCCATCCGGGCGCGGCAAAATCCATGTCGGCGAACGCTGCAAGACGCTGAGTCGGCCTACTTGCGCGGCGATCGCGGGCACAATTTGCACGGCACTGGCGCCGCTGCCGATCACTGCAACGCGCCGCTTGGTGAGATCAAAATGCCGCGGCCAGCGCGCGCTGTGAAAGCTCTCACCCTGGAAGGATTCACGGCCCGCAATGTCGGGGATTTGCGGTACATGTAAGCCGCCCATCCCGCATACCAACACCCGCGCGCTAGCATCAAGGCCGGCGCTTGAGGGCAAGCGCCACTGTGCCGCGTGCGCGTCCCAGTGGGCGCTCAATACTCGCGAGTTGAGCTGCAATTGCGCCGGCTGCAGCGTCTTGCGCGCTAAATC
>Ga0105049_10006180_pt1 | contig 13956 bp, 9 predicted proteins | sample MAT06_FD_78087 | JGI IMG/M metagenome (GOLD analysis project Ga0105049, IMG submission 78087) | Freshwater microbial communities from Lake Fryxell liftoff mats and glacier meltwater in Antarctica - MAT-06 | ecosystem: Environmental > Aquatic > Freshwater > Ice > Liftoff microbial mat | place...
GGCTTCCTCCTTCGGCGGCTCGGGCGAAACTTTTTGGATCGGCATCCCCGCCGGATCCTGGAGTTGCGCCTGGATGAAAATCAGTCGGCGATTGCCATCGGGATTCTTTTCGGCCAGGACGGCGTGTTCGTTGTCTCTCAAGGTAGTCGCGAGAGTGGCTTTGAGAGCTTCCCCCGGTGCGACGAGCGCTTCGCCGTCGGCGGGGATGAAGAGATCGAAAACGATTGACTTCTCATCCGCGCCGAGAACGGGGACAAACCCGATTCTTGTTTGTTCCACCCGAGTGAGCCCAGGGTGACCCGAGCGAAGCATCAATGAGGGGAACGACCGCAGTTGGAAGCTGTCATTCTGGCCGAGGGAGCGGATCATGACTTGGAACTGCGGATCAGTGAGAGTGGCGCACAAGCGGATCCGGCGTATCTCCTGGCCTTCATCCGGTTTATGGAGAGGGCGGGCCAGTTCTTCACGGAAAGATTCGTAGTCACCGAAAGAGCCACTCCACGACCTCTTCGTTTTAGAATCGGCGGATTCGGGAAATTGAAAGAAGCGAGAAAACGCCCCATCTGGATCCGAGGGGTCGTCGAAAGATTGCAATTTAGTAGTGGCCTCCGAACGTTTCAAGACCTCCTCCCATTCCCCCTGAAACCGCACCTCCCTCACTGAGATGAAGACTTGTAGCTCGACTTTCTGAATAATTTTCTCAAGATAGGCCTCGACCGACTCCATCTGTTCCTCCGTATTTCGCACGATGAGTTGGGAAGTCGCTGCATTGTAAATCGCAGAAGTTCCTTTGCCGAACGTTATCCCCGCCTCTTCCAAGATGGTTTTCGCCGTGTGGGGTTTCCGGGGTGCGTATCGTTCTGCCGGAGTGGGTCTTGCCAGGCTCCATCCACCGGACTCGCCGTTCAGAAAGGTCGGCGGCACAACATAGACATTGGTGAAGTATTCGGAATCGTCGGCAACCACCGCAGCGAACACTCCGCTACACGCAATACAAATAACCAACAGGCGTTTCATGGTGAGAGAATACCCGATTCGGATTGAAAATGTCAATGGTGGGTTGTCGGGAACGGCACGGTTTTAAGAGTGCTCTTCGACGTATCCCGAAGGCAGGCAGGCTGAGGGCGGCTCGCCTGCCGTGTTGACTGATGTCCTCAAATCCGAAGGATCGGCCACCGATCCTGCTGCCACTAACTTGGACTTCGCCTGTTGCTAGTTTTGTCAAACGCTCAGCGAAGGCAAGTCGGAGTGTCCGGGTTGAGAAAGGAAATGTGCGGCAATATCGTGCGTCGTGAAGTCCGTCACCATTCGGGAAGCTCAGCACAATCTCGCGAAGATCCTGAAAGATGTCGAGAGGGGCGAGACGGTGGAGATTTTAAGACGTTCTGTTCCAGTAGCGCGGCTCAGTCCGGTGGACTCCGTGGAGCCTGAGGTCAAGCCGGTCGATTGGACCTGGGTGGAGGAGCGCCGCCGGAAAATTTGGGGGGATCGTTGCATTACCACAATGGATGAGATACTCGACGATTTGCGCGGCGAGCGACGACCATGCTCTATTTGGACACAGGGGTTGCATTGAGATTGCTCATCACTGAGCCGCTCAGTGCGAAGGTGCAATCGTTTGTGTCCGAACGCGCCCTGCCAATCACATTTGCGAGGCTGCATGAACTGGAATTCGAAGCAGCACTACAAGCGAGCCTTTTTCGGCGCGCGCTTGACGGTCATGAAGTCGCCGCTGCGAAGGCCTTTCTGGGCGATCAGCTCGAGCGCGGGAATTTCGTGAGAGCCAATCTCTCCTTGGATGATGTCTTTTCGGGATGCCTTGACCTGTTCCCCCGCGTGGTTCCACAGACCGGCTGTCGCACCCTTGATGTCATGCACATCGCCTCCGCTCGTTTGCTGGGTGTGGATGAATTTGTTTCAACGGACAAGCGTCAGTTGAAGGCGGCTTCCTTGATCGGACTCAATGTGATTGATCTCAGTATGATCTAGCGCAAAACTTCACCGCCGATACTGCATCTGATACTTTCGCGGAGTCAGTCCCATCTGGCGGCGGAACTGTCCGGTGAAGGCACTCTGGTCGTAGAAGCCGACCGTAGTCGCCACCTCGGCAATGGTCGCGCCGGTCACCCGTAGCAACTCACACGATTCCTGGATGCGAGTCTTCATCAGATAATGCTGGGGCGTCACCCCGAAGCACTCGTGAAATTTCCGATCAAACTGCCGCTGAGAGAGACCGACACTCCGAGCCACGTCAGCCATGCGCCAGCGCCGACCCGGTTCGCGGCGAAAGGCGTTCGCTGCTTTCGCAATCGGAGCGTCGGCGGCGGCAATGGAGCGATGCAACTCGTAGCGCTGAATGGCCCCCATCAATCCGACGACATGGCCGCTTTTTCCAAAGAGAGGCAGCTTTTGGGTGATGAACCAATCGGGGATGCCCTGCTGATTGAGAAACAATTCCACGATCTGGAGGAGGGGCTGGCCAGTCGAGAGGACTTGTTCATCGTCGGCGCGGAATTTGTCTGCTAGAGGTTTCGGGAACAGTTCGTAGTCCGTTCGCCCGACCACCTCGGCCTCGTCGTGAAAGCCGAAGCGGCTGTAGAAGTGGGAGTTCCCCAGCATCAACTGGCAGGCGCAATTCTTGGCGAAAAAGGAAACGCCGGGTATGTGCTCGAACATGCGGGCCATCTGGGTGGCGTCGGCGAGTTCGGCGAGAAATGAGGCGCGGAGACGGTGTGAGGGACTGCGCGGCGAAAGGTGGGGCATTAGAAAAGAGGCGGGTGATTCTAGGCTGAGCCTCGTGATGGCCAAGTTTTCCCAAAATATGGCTAGGTTTCCCAAGATAGACAAGGCGGTTCCGATCTAAATTAACGAGCAATCAATTCAGACTTGTCTCATGCCTACCCCCATTTCCCATCCTCGCATCGCCATTGTTGGACTCGGCTTTGGAGCCGAATTCATTCCGATCTACCAACGCCATCCGAGCGCGGACATCACCGCGATCTGCCAGCGCGACGAAACATCTCTCCAACAGATTGGTGATAAATTCGGGTTGGCCAAACGATACCGGGACTATGCGGAACTGCTGGCCGATCCCGAGATCGACGCGGTTCACATCAATACTCCTATCCCGAATCACGCCGAGCACACCCTGGCCGCGTTGCGGGCGGGCAAGCATGTCGCTTGCACGGTCCCGATGGCGACAAGTTTGGAGGATTGTCAGGCGATCGTCGAGCTTTCTGCGTCGGCGGGGCTGCACTACATGATGATGGAAACGGTGGTCTATGCGCGTGAGTTCCTTTACATGAAGTCGCTTTACGACAGCGGGGAACTCGGCAAGCTCCAGTTTCTAAAAGCGAGTCACCAGCAGGACATGGAGGGTTGGCCGGGCTACTGGCCGGGGCTTCCGCCGATGCATTACGCCACGCATTGCGTGGGGCCGGTGTTGGGTCTGGGGCGCCACGAGGCGGAATACGTCAGTTGTTTTGGCAGTGGGACCATCGCGGAGGAGATGCACTCCTGTTATGGATCGCCCTACGCGGTGGAAACGACGCACATCAAGTTTCATCAGTGCGACTTGAGCGCCCAGGTCTATCGATCCCTCTTTGACGTGGCCCGGCAGTATCGGGAGAGCTTTGAGGTCTATGGATCGCAGAAGTCCGTCGAATGGCCGCTCATCGAAGGGCAACCCCTCGTCGTCCATACGGCGAAGAAACCCGAGCCCGAGATTCCGGCGGAGCAGGTGTGTCCCGACTTCGCCCATCTCCTTCCCGATGAGATCGCGCCATTCACAACCGGTGGTGTCTATGGTGGAGACGGCGGAGAGGCGCACCTCAGTTTCACCCAGGGCGGTGGACACGGCGGATCGCATCCTCATCTCGTGCACCAGTTCGTCGAATTGCTGCGAGGGAACGGCGAGGGCTATCCGAATGCGGTCCAATCGGCCAACATCACCCTTTGTGGGATTCTTGCGCATGAGTCAGCGCAGAAGGGAGGCGAGTTGATGCGCTTGCCCTCATGGAGCCTCGCCAAATAACCATCGTCTCACTCGCACGTCGCTGAACAATCCCCGAAGCTCCCATGATGCTTACCCGAATTCTATTGATTTCAATTTTTGGATATTCACTCTGTCAGGCGGAGGAGTCCTGGGAGACGCGTTCCCTTCTGACCGAGTTCTATGCGGAAGGCGCGGCGGTCGGCGATCTCGACGGGGATGGTCAGGTTGACATTGCCTATGGGCCGTTCTGGTTCGCGGGTCCTGATTTTTCCAAGCCGATTCGCTTTGCGGAAGGGGAGTCGTTTGATGGAACGAAAGGATACTCGGATAATTTCTTTAGCTTCATCCTCGATGCCAATGGCGATGGGCGGAGTGACATCATGGTGTTTGGTTTCCCGGGCAAGGAGGCCCGACTCTATCTCAATCCAGGGACGAAGCGGGAAGGCGCGTCCTGGGCGATGTTCCTGGTCGCTGATCAGGTCGCGAATGAGTCACCGTATTTCGTTGATCTCGTTGCCGGTGGTCTGCCGGAGATTGTGTGTGCCCGCGAGAAGACTTACGGCTTCTACGAAGCGGGGGTGGATGCGACCCAAGCGTGGACGTGGCATCCCGTCTCCGCAGCGGGAGATGCGGCGACTCCGTTCGGACACGGGCTCGGAGTGGGAGATCTCAATGGCGATGGCCGCGCCGATGTGATCGAAAAAGACTCGTGGTATGAGCAGCCGACAACCCTTGGTGAGTTGTGGACGGAACACAAATGGGCCCCGATCAGCTACGGAGGTGGTGGTGCGCAGATCCTCGTCGATGACGTCGATGCTGACGGCGATGCGGACATCGTCACTTCTTACAATGCTCACGGCTACGGACTCGGTTGGTTTGAGCAGTATGAGCCGGGGAAATTCGCGCCGCATCCCATTTTGGGAGAGCGCTCGACCGACTCGCCCTACGGAATCGCCTTTTCCCAACTCCACGCTCTCGCTTTGGCGGACATGGATGGGGACGGTCGGCAGGATTTCGTGACGGGAAAAAGGCACTTTGCCCATCAAGGCAAGGACCCGGGAGGACTGGGCGAGCCGGTCTTGTATTGGTTCCGCAATACAGTGAATGATGGGGGAGAGATAGAGTTCGTCCCGCATCTGGTGGATCGCGCATCAGGCGTGGGCGTGGAAGTGAAGGTGGCAGACCTCAATGGCGACGCCAAGCCTGACATTGTGACAAGCAGCAAGATGGGACTGATTATCCACACGCAGGTGGGCGCGACGACTTTGTCGGCATCGGAAAAATGGCAAGTTCCCGGCGGGCGATCGCAGGATAACTATGGCTCGGGACTGACGGCCGAACAGGCACTGGCCCGGATGGAAATGCCACCGGGATTCTCCGTTGATTTGATCGCCGCAGAGCCGGATGTCGTCCAACCCATCGCGATGTGTTTCGATGCGCGTGGCCGACTCTGGGTGGTCGAGGGATTGACCTACCCCGAACGAGCAACCGAAGGAGAAGGCAAGGATCGCATTCTGATTTTTGAAGACGGCGATGCGGATGGAAGTTTCGAGACCCGCAAAGTCTTTGCGGAGCACATCAATCTCGCTAGCGGCATCGAAGTGGGATTCGGTGGGGTGTATGTGGGTGCCGCGCCAAATTTGTATTTCTACCCGGACAAAAACGCCGACGATGTTCCCGATGGAGAGCCGGAGATTCTCCTCGACGGCTGGGGCTACGAAGATACCCATGAGACGCTCAATGCGTTCACTTGGGGACCGGACGGCTGGCTTTATGGCTGCCACGGCGTCTTCACTCACTCGCGGGTCGGGAAACCCGGCACGCCCGACGACGCGCGGGTACCGATCAATGCGGGCGTGTGGCGCTTCCATCCGGTGACGAGGACTTTCGAAGTCTTTGCCCACGGCACGAGCAATCCCTGGGGTGTTGACTTCAACGAGTGGGGCGATTTTTTCGTGAGCGCTTGTGTGATTCCGCATTTTTACCATCTCAGTCAAGGGGGGCGATATCAGCGCCAGGCGGGATCGCATTTCGAGCCATACACGTTTGACGACATCAAGACCATCGCCGATCACGCGCACTACGCGGGCAACTGGACGGACGTGCGGACAAAAGGGGCCTTCGCTCCAGCCGACACTTCGGCGCTGGGCGGAGGACACGCGCATTGCGGTCTGGTGATCTATCAGGCGGATGAGTTTCCGGCGGCGTATCGGGGCGAAGCATTTTTCCACAATTTGCACGGGCATCGCATGGTGCGGGAACGTCTCGAGGGTAATGGTTCGAGTTATCTGGCGCGGCATCGGCCGGACTTCGTGCTCAGCAACAATCATGAAAACATCGGCGTCGCTTTGCGGCAGGGGCCCGATGGTGCTCTTTACTTTTCCGATTGGGTTGATCCGCAAACCTGTCATCATCGCGATGTGGAGATTTGGGATCGGAGCAATGGTCGTCTCTATCGGGTGCGGGCGGGCGAGGCGAAATCAACGGTACTGGATCTGCCGAGCCGGAGCGATGTGGAACTGGTCGCGACGATTGGTCATGCCAATGTCTTCCACGCCCGGCAGGCCCAGCGGTTGCTGCAGGAGCGGGTGGCGACGGGAACCCTCAATGACGTTGCGGTCGCTGCGGCGCTGACCCAATTTGAAGAGGAACATGCGGATGATGCGGCACTCCGCCTGCGAGCGCTGTGGGCACGTCATGCGACAGGGTTGGCGACATCGGCGCGGCTTATCGCCTTGTTAGGTGACTCCGATGAACACCTTCGTGGCTGGGCGGTCACCCTGCTTGACGAATCGACCGGGCCGCTGAGCGAGGAGGTTTTGTCCGTTCTTGAAACGATGGCTCGCGCAGAGGAGTCACTGTTTGTGCGTCGTCATCTTGCGTCAAAATTGCAGCGGCTTCCGGTGGAGCAACGGTGGATCATTGCACGAACTCTGATCGGTCACGGGCGCAGTCAGTATGACGGCACCATTCCCTACCTGTGTTGGTATGGCATCGAGCCGCTTGTAGTCGCTGATCCGGCGCGGGCCATCGGACTCGTGAACCAGACGGGATGGCCGATGATGAAAGACTTCCTGACTCGGCGGGCAGCGGTCTTTCCTGAGGGACGATCCGCCATCATGTCCTCGCTCTCCGAAGCGAAGCAGCCGGAGGCATTTGTTGAGCGGGCGGGTCAGTTGCTGACATCTTTGGCGAGTCTTCCGCCGGTGGAGGTTCCTGCAGGATGGGCGGCTGCCCGGGCTCGCGGTGAGTCGTGGAGTGCCGACAATGCCAACGTCGCTCATTCATTGGCCGCCTTGGGAGCTCGTTTTGGTGATGCCGACTTTTTCCCGTCGTGGCGAAAAGTGGCGGGAGATGCCTCGGCGAAAAACACGGATCGTGTGGAGGCCATCGATCTTCTCACGGTCGGTAAAGATCCCGAACTCGGACTGATCGCCCGCGAGGCGCTGGCGACTCCGGCTTTGCGGAAGGTGGCGATTGCCGCTCTTCGTTTCTCTCCCGGACCTGAGACCGCCGGCGCCCTGATCCAGCATTTGGCAGGGTTCGAAGTGGGGCTGAGAAACGATGCGATCAACCTCCTTGCGACACGCCCCGATATGGCTCGACTGCTCCTTGAGGCGGTCGATCAAAAGGTCATCGAACCATCGTTGATTTCGCCGGTGTTACTCGATCAGTTCGAGCGATTTGGGGATGAAACGATCTCTGCGCTGGTGAAGAAGCATTGGGTGCGCGGGGCGGGCGGGATTGATCTGGCCCAGTTGTCAGCATCAATCGAGCTCTGGAAGAAGAAACTGAATGACAAGGTCATGGCCAAAGCCAACCCGTCTCAAGGAAGACTCACTTTTTCGCAAACCTGTGGCACGTGTCATCAACTCTTCGGAGAGGGCGTCGCGCTCGGACCTGATCTCACCGGATCGAATCGGGCGGATCTGGGGTATTTGTTAGAAAACGTGCTCGCTCCCAGTGCAGTGGTCGGGAAGGACTACCTGCTCCATGTTTTCGCGATGAAGGATGGTTCAACTCTGAGCGGTGTCGTCCGCGAGGAGACTCCAGGCGGAATCAAGCTGGTGATGCCGGGTGGCTCGTCGAATGTCGTCGAGCTGGGGTCCATTGCCTCACGCGAGGAGATACCCCAGTCGTTGATGCCTCCCGGATTGTTCGAGGCGTTGCCTCTTGAGACCGTGGCGGACTTGGTGAGCTATCTCAGCAGTCCATCGCAGGTCGCCCTGCCGGGTAGCGGAAGTGCAAGTCCTGCCGACGATGATGTCCCGCCGGTTGCGAAAGGTGTTCTGCGGTTTGAAGGTGAGGCTCTGGTCGAGCAAGCCCAATCAACTCCGGGGCAGGTGCGCCCACAGGGGATGGGTGGCTTTGGGAAACGCTGGTCGGGCGCGTCACAGCTCTGGTGGACCGGCGGCAAGCCGGGTGATGTTCTCACGCTCAAGCTCGCTGGGATCACACCCGGCGCGCATACTGTGACTCTTTTCCCGACGACCGCTCACGATTACGCCCAGGTCAAAATCGCGATCAATGGGCAACTGCGCGAGGCCGATTGGTATAGTCTGAAAGTTCTTCCCGGTGATCCGATTCGCTTTGAGAAAGTGAACGTCAGTCCGACGGAGCCTTTGCAGATTGATATCCACATCACCGGGCGAAACCCCGAGGCGTTGGAGAAACATATGGTCGGGGTGGATCGGATCGAGGTGGAGTAAGTTCGGGTGGGCGTGGGCGGGTCTCGGTTCTTCACGCACCCTTTCCGATATTGGTTCCTTGAGTGGAGCGGCGTAGGCTGGATTGATGCCGCCCGAGCAGGAATAGAGGTGAGTCTCCTTGCGCCGGGTAAACAGAGAGTCCAAAGAGGCGACGTGATGCACCTCGTCTGACGCTATTTTGCGCTGTGCGTGTGTGCTATTTTTGGATCGACCGCTCCTGGTTTCGCGGCGGAAATGTCGATGTTGCCGCCAGGGGTCCCCGTTGTCTTAGGTGGCTCGGAATCTCTGCCTGTTCGACGTGCTGCCCAAGATCTCTCCCGTGATTCGGAGTGGGTTCTGAAAGTTCCCTCTCCTCTCGTGGAAACGCTTCCTGCAAACGGGAGTGCAGCCATCGTCATAGCGAGCTCTGCTACCGTTGCCGGTAGCTCCGGCAATGAGGCCCACGCGACCGTCCTGGATGGAAACCTCGTTCATCTTCCGGGAACCGACATGCGTGGGACGATCTACGTGATCTATAGCTTTAGGGAACGCTTTCTCGACATGCCGCCGTGGTGGTTTTGGGCAGATTGGAAACGACACGCCGCCAGTGCCATTGAGATTCCTCAAGGCGCGGACATAACATGGCAGGCACCGCAAGTGCGCTGGCGCGGATGGTTTCCGAATGACACCGACATGCTCTCCCCTTGGATCCAGGAGGACTACCAAGGCAGATGGGACCGCGTCCTTGAGACCGTGCTCAGGTTGAAACTGAACTCGCTGGATGTCGGAGAATTCTCAGATGATTCGCTGCGGAAACTCCGCGTGCCGCGAGACCGAGGTTTTGCCATTACGACGATACATCTTGCCCCGTTCGGCGCCTCTTTGCGTGATTGGCCGGAGTCCTGGAGGAAGCAGGGCATGTCCGAACCGCCGCCGCTCCGCCTGGATGACATGCCCCGACTGGAGCAGTTCTGGGAGCATCATACCCGCCTCGCTCAAAAAGAGCAGGTGGAATTGATCTGGATGATCGGACTTCGCGGTGATGGAGACAAACGTTTCTACAAAACCTTCGCCGATGCTCCAGAGGATGATGCCTCCCGCGCCCGAGTGATCCAAGACGTGCGCTACCGTCAGGCCGCGCTCCTGAGCCGTGTCACAGCGCAGCCGCCTATGCGAACTGTCATTTATGATGAATCCTCCGACTACATGGCTGCCGGGCTGCTGCATCCGCCCGAATTACCGAGTCTGATTTGGAACTTCAGCGCGGCACCGCACGCCTGGTGAGATAGTGACGATCAAACTGAAGGGGATCGAGGCCGACTCCTTCACTCGCCCTTTCCCCCTTTGGCCAGTTCTTTCGCTCTCGCCGGATCGAAGTTGGAATTCGGGACGGGCATTCTCGCTCCGACCTCTTTTTGCCATTTGGTTAGGGCGGCTTGGAGCACCTTGGCTTGCTCGGATTCGGATACAATCAAGTTGCGGGATTCGCCGGGGTCGTCGTGCAGGTTGTAAAGTTCGTGTTGGTTCGTCTCGAAGAGCTGGATCAATTTCCAATCACCCCGCCGCAGCGCGCTGGCCGGGGTGCCGTGGTGGTAGTGGGGGAGATGCCAGTGGAGGTCGGTTCGATCCAGAAGGGCCGAGGGATCATGCAGTAGCGGAGCCAAGCTGACGCCGTCGAGGATTTCAGTCTCGCGGCTTGCTCGCGCGAGTTCGGCAAAGGTCGGGAAGAAATCGATCGTCATGGCAGGAGTCTCGCAGATGCTGGCGGGAGGGACGACGCTGCGCCAGCGGAAGATCGCAGGGACGCGGATGCCGCCTTCGTAAAGCGTGCCCTTTTCACCACGAAGAGGGGCATTTGAGGTGATCTGTTTGCCGCTCTGATCATATTCGATGCCTCCATTGTCTGAGACGAACAGGATCAGAGTGTGCTCGCCGAGACCCGCAGCATCCACTGCATCAACGATGGCTCCGACACTTTCATCGAGTTCCTCCAGCAGAGCGGCATAGGCGGGATTGATAAAACCCGAGCCGGAAGGAGGCGTTTTGCTCTCGTATTTGGAGAGGAGATCGGGCCGGACCGTGAGAGGGATGTGCACGGCGAAGTGGGACACTTGGAGGAGGAAGGGCTCAGTGCGATGGCGGTCGATGAAATCAATGGCACGCTCGGTCAGGACGGTGGCGGTGCGCTGAACGGTCTCTCCGGGTGCGGGCATTCTTGGGTAGGTGTGTCCGCTATGCTCAAGCACTTCCTGCCAACCCTGTTCGGACGGGGAGAATCCTGCGCCGCCAAGATGCCATTTGCCAAAATAGCCGGTCGCGTATCCCGCGTCTGCGAGACGTTCGGCGATGGTTTCGACCTCAAGCGGAAGTTCAGTCGGCACGACGGGATCGATCAGTTGGGCGAAGGGCCGACGATGCCCCGGGATGTGCTGGGTGATGCCATAACGAGCTTGGTCGCGTCCGCTCTGGATGTTTGTCCGGGTCGGGGAGCAGACCGGACCGGCGTAGAAGTTCGTCCATCGCATCCCTTCGCGGGCCAGTTGGTCGATCCGGGGTGTTTCGTGGTAGAGGTTGCCGTAGCAGGCGAGGTCCGCCCAACCGAGGTCGTCGGCGAGAATCAGAATGATGTTTGGAGCGCGTTTGGGTTCGGAGGCGGATCCGGTGGCGCTTGCGACGACGAGAAGGAATGTGGTGAAGGCGAGGAGGCGTGAGCAAGCAGGAGGGGGAGTCATGAAGGGAGAGGGGGTTGGCGGTTCAGCGGTTCAGCGGTTCAGCGGTTCAGCGGTTCAGCGGTTCAGCGGTTCAGCAAATGATCTAGCATCGGCTTCCAGCCGATGAGGTGCATTCAATTCGATTCCTCTTTTGCCGAGGCTTCGGGTAACGGGTCCCCATGGTGAGTGCGGTTCGTGTCAATGGAAAGCAAGTTCGGGCGCGTGATTATGGACTCGCGAAGCCGAGGCAGCTCCGATACCATGCCACCATGTGGACTCGACGCGAAACTCTTCTCACCGCCGCCGCCGCTCTCCCGGCAACCCTCTTCGCCGCGAGCGTGAAGCCCCGCCTGCGCTATCTCCAAATCGGAACGGGGCACCCCCATGCGGATAAGATCGCCGTCTATCGCGCAAGTGATGATTGGGAGGTCGTCGGCGTGGTCGAGCCGGATGATGCCTTGCGGAGCGCGGCGATGGGAAAGGACCTATACAAAGGGTTGCCCGTCTTATCACTTGAAGAGGGGCTTGCGACTCCCGACCTCGCGGTCGCCGGCATTGAAACTCGGGTGCGCGATTTGCTGCACTATGCGGATCTCGCCCTCGATGCGGGATGTCATCTGCATCTCGACAAACCGGCGGGTGCTTCTTGGACGGACTACCAAACGCTGATGGCGAAAGCCGATGCCGCCAGGGTCGTCGTGCAGATGGGTTACATGTATCGATTCAATCCGGCTGTGGTGTTGTTGCGTCGTATGATCAACGAGGGATGGCTGGGCGAGATTTTCGAAGTCCACGCGGTGATGTCGAAGGTGATCCCGCAGCAGCAAAGGACCGAGTTGGCGGAGTTTACGGGTGGGGTGATGTTCGAGTTGGGCGGGCACATCATCGATCTTGTTATCGGCATTCTCGGACAGCCCGATGCGGTCCGCGCCATTCCCCGGCAGACGCAGACGACTAGTGGAGACACCTTCCTCGACAACATGCTGGGGGTGCTGGAGTATCCCCGGGCCATCGCGACGGTGAAGTCAAGTGGCCTGGAGGTGGACGGAGGAGCTCGCCGACATCTCTTGGTCTGTGGCACGGAGGGCACGGCGCAGATTCAGCCGCTGGACCGCCCGGAGCTGAAACTCACTCTGTCACGCGAACGCAGTTTCGATGGAGATATGCAGCGATACAAAAAGGGTAGCCAGACGATTCCCTTCGAGCCTCCCTACCAACGCTACGTCGGCGATGCGGCGAACCTGGCGGCGATCATTCGCGGGGAACTTCCGAATCGTTTCCCCGGCAGCCACGACCTGGCGGTGCAGGAGACGGTCTTGCGGGCGAGTGGGATGTGGGATGATCGGACCAGCGGATCAGGCCAGTGAGGCGGCGATGGGATCGGCGAGTGCTTTGCCGACCCGGGTCAAGGTGAGCCGACCATTCGCGGTAGTGACCAGACCCTGTTCAACGAGGGACTCAATAGGGTTGGGTCCATGACCATACCCTGTTGTATCAAGGCTGATACCCTCTTTGGTCCGCAACTGCATGGCGAGAAGCTCAAGGCGGCAGGCTTCATCGTCGAGCAACTCGATCTCGGTCCGGGTGTCGAGTCCGGCGAGGGAAGCACGCACGTAGGCGGCGGTGTCCGCAAGAGTGCGGGAGCGCTCGCCCGCGATGGTGGAGACGGCTCCGGGCCCGAGTCCGAGATAGTCGGCGCCGGACCAGTAGGCGCGGTTGTGGCGTGACTCGAAACCGGGCCGGGCGTAGTTGGAGATTTCGTAGTGGGAGTAACCGCCCGCTTCGAGGGTGTCGATGGCCTGGTAGAAGAGATCGGCATCGCGATCTTCATCGGCGTCGAGCTGGCCGGACTGGTGGCGGGCGAGGAATTCGGTGTCCTCCTCGTAGGTGAGATTGTAGGCGGAGATATGTTCGGGACCGATTTGCATGGCGGCGTCGAGATCGGCTTGCCAGTCGGCGGTGGTCTGACCGGGAATGGAGAACATCAGGTCGATGCTGATGTTTTCGAAGCCGGCATCCCGCAACGTTTGGAAGGCGCCCGTGGCATCGTCAGGCGAGTGGTCTCGTCCGAGGGTGGCGAGGGTGGCGCGTTGCAAAGACTGAACACCGAGGCTGATCCGGTTGACTCCGAGGGAGCGGAGGAGTTCAGCTTTGGTTAGGTCGAAGGTGGCGGGGTTCGCTTCGACGGTCCATTCTTTCAATTGGCTCAGATCGAAAAGGTTGGCCAATCCCTCGCCGAGTTGGCGGAGGAGGGGGCTACTGAGGAGGGTGGGGGTGCCGCCGCCCCAGTAAATGGTTTTGAGCGGGAGTTGCTCGCCGCGGGTGCGATGGTTGGCCTCGGCGAGCAGGGCATCGACGAAATCGGCATTGGCGAGCCGCCCCGGTTTGTGCTTATAGAATCCGCAGTAGGGGCAGATGTGGTGGCAGAAGGGGATGTGAAGGTAGAGATGCAAACAAGTGTTCGGGAGTTTTCAGTTTGCAGTTTTCAGGTGGGATGAATAGATGCCCGGGAATGGTGAAGGCGCAGACAAATCGGTATTCGATCATGGTCGCTCATCGGGAA
>Ga0105049_10006187_pt1 | contig 13950 bp, 9 predicted proteins | sample MAT06_FD_78087 | JGI IMG/M metagenome (GOLD analysis project Ga0105049, IMG submission 78087) | Freshwater microbial communities from Lake Fryxell liftoff mats and glacier meltwater in Antarctica - MAT-06 | ecosystem: Environmental > Aquatic > Freshwater > Ice > Liftoff microbial mat | place...
CCACACCAACACGACGGAGCTGAACGTCTTTGCGGATTTCCATCCCCGCCTGACGGAGGAGCAGCGCGCGGTTCCCTATCTGTTCCTCGCCAACATCCATCCGGCGCTCCAGCTCGACGTGCTGAACCAGATGAAGTCGCCCAAGCTGGTCGCGGTGGACACGATGAACTTCTGGATCGAGGGCGAGAAGCAGCGCCTGACCGAGGTGATCCGCCGCGCCAACATCCTGTTGGTGAACGAGGGCGAGGCGCGCCAGTATTGCGAGAAGGTGAACCTGATCGAGTGCGGCCGCGACCTCCTTTCGCTGGGGCCGCGCACCGTGGTGCTCAAGAAGGGCGAGCACGGCGCGCTCCTGTTCCAGAAGGACCGCATCGTCTATTTCCCGGCCTACCCGCTGGCCAACCTGAAGGACCCGACGGGCGCGGGGGACACCTTTGCCGGCGGCATGGTCGGCTACCTCGCGCGGACCGATGATACGTCGGACGACAACCTCGTCCGCGCCGTCCACGCGGGGACATGCATGGCGAGCTTCGTGGTGGAGGACTTCAGCCTGGGCCGCCTCCTCGCCATCAAGCCCGGCGAACTCCAGTCCCGCGTGGATCGCATCCGCGAGATGGTCCACCTGCCGCCCATCGACGCGGCCACACTCCTCGACGCTCAGCTCTAAGGAATCCGAGATGACCCCCACTGACCTCTCAAAATACCAGACCATGATGTACCGCCACTTCATCGCGGAGATAGTGAAGCCGATGATGCCACATGCCGAGGTGATCCCGGCGGGATGGAATAACAACCTCCACTGGCATCTTGGCCACTTGGTCACGGTGCCGCGCGCGTTGACGCTGGGCTTGCTGGGCGAGCCGCTGGGCATCCCCGACGACTATCGGAAGTGGTTTGCGAAGGGGACCAGCCCCGCGACGTGGGGGGATGACCCGGTGCCGAGCGCGGAGCACCTGTTGCGCGAGTTGACGGGAAAGTCGGAGGCGCTTTTCGACGAGTTGGCGGGTAAGGAAGACGTCCCCTTTCCCAAGACCTACACCGTGACGATCGGCATCGACCTGACAAGCGTGGCCGTGGCGCTGCCCTTCAGCATGTCGCACGATGGCATCCATCTGGGGCTGCTGCTGGCGCTGCGGCGCGCGCTGAAGTAATCCCTAAAGCCCCCTTGCGGGATCCACCCCGGCGATAAACCGGCGCAGCAGTTCCAGCCCCTGATTCACCGACCACTCGCGAATCGCGTCGCGGTCTCCGCTGAATTGGTAGCGCCGGGCGATGGCGCGTTCGGCGCTTGCGCAGCCAAACCACACCGTGCCGACGGGTTTTTCCGGCGTGCCGCCGGCGGGTCCGGCGATGCCCGTGACCGAGAGTGCCACATCGGCGCCGGCGCGCTGCCGCGCGCCGCAGGCCATGGCGAGGGCGACTTCCTCGCTGACGGCGCCGTGGGTGTCGATCAGGGCGGCGGGCACGCCCAGATCGCGCGTCTTGGCCTCGTTGCAATAGGTCACCCATCCCGCCGCAAACACATCGGAGCAACCGGGCACATCGGTGATCGCCTGAGCGATGCCGCCGCCTGTGCAGGACTCGGCAATTGCAAGCCTGCGGCCTTGTCGACGCAGCATGTCCAGCGCCGCAGCCGCGGGCGTGGCGGTCTCCGGTCCTTCGGTGTGGATCAACTCGGCGGGAATACGTTCAAGGATAAGCGCGCGTAGTTGGTTGATCAGCGCGCGGGCGGCCTCGGCGGTCGATTCCGTCGCGATCAGGCGGATGCGAATGTTTCCCCGGTGGGCGAGTAGCCCGAGTTCCACGCGCCGGTCCCAAGTGAACAAGTCGCGGAGGGCCTGGTTGACGACCGATTCCGCGATCATGGCGACGTGCATGGTGTGAGTCGCGCGGATGGGGCGGCCTGGGAACTGGCCGGCCAGTTCGTCCTGCAAGGCCGCCTCGATCATCGGTTTCCACTCGCTGGAGGGCCCCGGCAGCGCCAGCAGCGCGGGGTGAGTCCCGCCCGCCGCGATGAAGAATCCCGGCGCGGTGCCCCAGTGATTGTAGAGCGGGACGCACCCCGCCGGCAGCATTGCCTGGACCACGTTGCGTTCGGGCATGGGGATATTGCGGGTGGCGAAGCGCTTGCGGAGCATCTCCTCCGCCCGGGTATCGCGGACGAGTTCAAGCCCCAACAACTCCGCGATCACGTCGCGGTTCACGTCGTCCTCCGTGGGGCCAAGGCCGCCGGTCATCACGATCAGGTCAATGCCCGGCATGGCGTCGGCGATGGCCTTGCGGATCAGCGCGGGATCGTCGGGCGCGGCGGCGTGGCCGATCACCTTGAATCCGCGCTCCAGCAGGAGGCGGGAAAGACGCTGGGCGTTGGTGTCGGCATAGAGGCCCTGGGTGATCTCCGATCCGGTGCTGACAATGCGAACGAGGGGGAGCATGTTGTGGATCCGCGGGGAAGTGGAAGTCGGCATGGCGCATTGCGGCGCGCGGGCCTGTTGGTAGCAAGTCCCGCGCTTGATTTTGGCCCGGCAAACCCGCGGCGGCGCTGGCTGGTCAATCGTTGGCGGAGCAACGTGCCTTGACCCTGCCGACGGCAGGCCCGTAGGCAATGCGACCCCGCCGGGCCCGATGGCCCGCGGACGACCCGAGATCGCGACTGGATGAGCGGATGAGACCCCTGAGCCTGGCCGGACCCATCCTGACGGTAACATTGCTGGCGGGGGCCTGCTGGCCGACCGCCGCCCGCGCCCAGGCGACGCCCCTGCTGGGCGGGGCCGTGGCCCCCATGTCTGGAGTGCGCCCGGCGCCCGACGGCAGCCACTTTGCAAAACCATTCGTCGGCCCCACGATCCTGTGCCAAGGCGTGGAGCGGAGCCTGGTCGTGCTTAACCCCGAAATCGTGGAGGGAGAGCCGCTGCTGTTCCGCCTGCTGCTGCGCTCCACGACGCCGGGCCGCAAGCAGGAGTTCAAGGCGCGCCTCTCCTTCGGCACCGACTTCAACGTGAACGTATTCCCGCCGGCGGGCATGGCCCCCTATACCTACATGGGCGCCAGCCGCGGAACCATCGTCCCCACCAGCACCATCGAGATGACCCGCGTTTCAGCCTTCAGGATGCCGTTCCGCATGGCGGTTGACGAGGAGACGGTGACGGGGGCGGCGTTTGACCGCGCGGGAACCTTCCGGCTCCAGTTTCTCCTCGACTGCATCGCTGGGGACGAGCGCCCCTCCCGCGATGTGCTGGCGGAGGTGGATGTCGTGGTGAAGCCCGCGGAGGGTGACGACAAGAAGGCGCTGGACATCCTCTCCAGCGACCACTCTGTCTATACATATATCCAGCTACACACCGCCGGAAACGGGCGGGACAGGGCCCTGATCGGCGACCGGCGCCTGGCCCTGATCAAGCGCGTGATCGACGAGGCGCCCACCGCGCGCGTCCGCCCCCACGCGATGTTCGTGCTGGGCGACTATCTGGCGACCACCAAGACCATCGACGAGGGCATGGTCGTCTATCGGCGGATCATCACCGAGTACGCGGGCACCCCCCACGAGGAGGATGCCTGGTTCAGCCTGCTGCGTTGCCAATCGGAGTTGATGGACTACGAGGCGGCCTTTGCCACGTTCTCGCGCCTGTGGGCCGATCCCTTATACTCCCAGCTGATTCCGCCCGGCGGCGGCTATTGGCGGACGTATGCCGATCCGCACCTGAAGACAACCGTTGGTGGACAGTGGATGATTCAGGACAAGCCTGGCCCCGACCCGGAGGACGACAGCGTAGCACCCGCCGCAGGCAAGCCCGCCGCGCCGACGGGCGCCCTTCCGGGAATGCCGGGATAACGGTGGCGCGGGCTGCTAAGTTAGGGCGGTTTGGAAAACCATGTAGCCGATTCAGCACCCCGAAAACTTCATTTACCACGGAGGTCCCGGAGGACACGGAGTCCAACCCGGCATTGATCGTGGGAAGAGAACGGCGAGAGGACGATGAGACCTCCTCAAGCCGACCGTGGTAAAACGCCATCTTGACTTGAGTGGCAATAGGCCACACGCGCGCAACGCCCGGCGCGCGATGTGCCGCAATCTCGGTGCCTCTCGTGACGGTGCCGCTGCCGGTCGTTCTCCGTGTCCTCGGTGCTGAACGTCTTGTTGAGGGCGCACACGGCTACGACATTCGGGAAAATGCTCTGAAGTAGCATGGCGCGTCTCGCCCATGCCGCGCACCCGAAAGCACTGCTGACAACCGGGCGCTGGTCGCGCAAGGGCAGGATGCCCACGCTTCCGTGGAATTCGACTCTGGAACTCCGGAAAACCGCTCAGGCGGATTCCTTCTTCTCCCGCGGGGTGAAGAGGGGCTGTCCCTCGTGCTTGATCACGTCCTCGGTGATGCGAATCTCGGCGAACTCCTCCGCCTTGGTGGGAAGGTCGAATTGGATGTCGAGCATCGCGTCCTCCAGGATCGCGCGAAGGCCGCGGGCGCCGGTCTGAAGGCCGATGGCCTTGCGCGCCACCATGGCAAGCGCCGCCGTGTCGAACTCCAGATTCACGCCCTCCATGTCGAACAGCTTGCGGTACTGCTTGGTGAGCGCGTTACGCGGCTCCGTGAGGATCGCCACGAGTTGATCCTCGCCGAGCTGGTCCAGGGTCGTGATGACCGGGAAGCGGCCGATGAACTCGGGGATCATGCCGAACTTGAGCAGGTCGCGGTATTCGACGTGGCTCAGTATCTCGCCCACGTTCTCCTCGCTGGCCGACTTGATATCGGCGCCGAAGCCCATGGAGCGCTGCGACGTGCGGCGACGGATGATGTCCGTCAGGCCGTTGAACGCGCCGCCCGCCACGAAGAGGATATTCGTGGTGTCGATGCGGATGTATTCCTGGTGGGGATGCTTGCGCCCGCCCGTGGGGGGGACGTTGGCGATGGTGCCCTCGAGGATCTTGAGGAGCGCCTGCTGGACGCCCTCTCCGGAGACGTCGCGCGTGATCGAGACGTTGTGGGAGGTCTTGGCGATCTTGTCGATCTCGTCGATGTAGATGATGCCGCGCTGGGCCTTCTCCACGTCGCCGTTGGCCGCTTGCAGCAGGCGCAGGAGGATGTTCTCCACGTCCTCGCCCACATAGCCGGCCTGCGTCAGCGAGGTGGCGTCGGCGATGGCGAAGGGCACGTCCAGAATGCGCGCCATCGTCTGCGCGAGGAGCGTCTTGCCGCTGCCGGTCGGGCCGATCAGGAGGATGTTGGACTTCTGGAGTTCGACTTCCTCTCCCTGGGTGCCGCTGGCGGAAACGATGCGCTTGTAGTGGTTGTGGACGGCGACGGAGAGGACGCGCTTGGGCCGGTCCTGGGCCACAACATACTTGTCCAGCTCCTCCTTCACTTCCTTGGGAGAGGGCAGACGCTTGAGGCCCTCGGGAGCCTCCTCCTCCACGCGGCTCAGGTCGTCGCGGCTATGGCCATCGCGCTTGAGTCGGTCGTGGCAGGTAACGACGCACTCGTCGCAGATGTAGACGCTGCCCAGCGTGTCCTTGTTGGTGAGCCCCTTGAACAGGGTCTTCACCTGATGCTGGTCGCGACCGCAAAATGAGCACTTGAGACGCATCGACTTGTCTGTGTTTGCCGCCATGATCTCGCCTGATCCTCGCCTTGCCGCGTATGTTCATGCAACTCCAAAACACCGCGGGGGCGCGTGGTCCTCGCGCGCGGCGCAGTTGCGCTACCAGCATGGGGCATCGGTTGACAAACGAAAAGGAAAGACCGCGACCGGGCGCCCCGATCCATCCCGGATTCCACGGCGCGCTGCTGGGCCCCGCGCCGGCAAGGGGCTAGGCTGTGTTTGATAAATGGCTTCGAGCTGGTCCGTTGAGCGAGAACGAGTCCTGACGATGGCGCCGATGACGAGGCGATGTGGTTCATCGTCGAGGAATCGGGACGCGTCAGGACGAAGGATCGCAGCCATCGGAAAGCCGAATGCAATTGTCAAACACAGCCTAGAACAACTCCCCAATCAAGCACCGCGCCGATCCCCCGCCAATGTCCTCGAACACGGAGAGGTCGGTGTGCAGCACACGGCAACGGGACTCGATGATGCGCTGCTGCTCTGGCGTGTGGCCGTGCCAGGCGCGGGACGACATGACGAGGAGTCGCTCCCCCTGGATGTTCGTCAGCGAGAGCGCGTTGCCGCAGAACTCGCCCACTTGCGCGCGCGAAAGATCAACAACGGCGAGCCAGCTCTCCGCCAGCGCCTTCGCCAGCGCGCGTCGCTCGGCGGCGTCCTCCACCGACTCCATGCACACGCCCGCCAGCCCGTGGCCGATCCACATCATCACGTTGGTGTGATAGTACTCCATCCCGTGGGCGTCCGTGGCGTGGAACGCGACCAGGCGATAGCCCATCTTCTCCGCCCAAGCCTCCGCCAGCTCCCGGTCCGTGCGCGGAGAGATCGCCGCATACACCGTCCGCGCGGCGTCGTGCATGCACAGGCTCCCCGTGCTCTCCAGATAGACGCCACGGGCCTCGTGATGGGCCATGTTCATGACCCGGCGGTACTGGCGGCGAAACAGGCCATCGATCAGGTCGGTGCGACGCTCACGGCGGCGGTTCTCCGCGAGGAGCGGATACAGCACCACCGTTTCCGGCGCGTCCTCCTCCATCATCCCGCGCGCGTCCCTCAGGCCCGCCATCGCCGGATGGGTCGAGAACCAGTTGTTGCAGAACGGCGCGTCGGGCGAATCGCGATCGGCCTGGCACAGCGTTACGTAGACGCCGTTGGAAATCAGCAGCGATACCAGCGCCCGGTGCTGGGCCAGCGCCAGGCGGGCCACCTCCTCCGCGCGCTCCCCCGGGGGCAGGTGCTGGAACGCGTTGCTCCCCGAAGTCTCATCGTTGAACCGGAACCCATTGGGCTCCACCATCATCACATGCCAGCAACTCGATACCGCATCTGAAACCCGACTCATCGCGCGTGACCCGCCAAAGTGGAATGCCCATCCAACCCAACCGAGCATTGTAGCATACCACGCAAGAGGGGAAGTTTTGAGGCTGCGAGGGAATCCTTCGAGGAGGCGGAAAGGGCGCAACGACGCCGAAATCACTCCGATGCCGGGGAACTTGCAGGAAGCCCCGCGGTCAAGCGACGGTGTGCTCTCGGGGGTCGGCAAGACTTGGTTCCTTCGGCGCCGCTGAGATTGCTCCGCGCGCGGACCCCGATGTGCCATTGCCTTTCGACACCGTACTTCCGCTCTCTTCCTCATTTCGCGACGCGGTCTGGCGCATCAGCTTCAGCCTGGTGCGATGGATGGCCATGTACGTCATGTATATATTCGCAATCCACACGATTGAAAAACCCGAAAGCAGGTAGCCGGTGAAATCCTCGCGCAGGAGCTTGAATCCCGTCAGATAGAGCACAAGCGCCGTGACATAGTGGCTGAAGCAATACTCGCACGTCAGGGCATAGCACACCTTGCGCATCAGAATACTCATGCTGGATTCGCACTTTGCCAGCAGGAGCTCCCGAATCTCGCGGGTGATCTCCTCCTGCGTCCATGTCCAAGACACACACGCCACGGGAATCGCGAGAAGAAAGAGCCAGACAATTTGTGACCAGAGAGGCATGAGTCCAGTTCCAGAGTTATGAACTTCGGCTGCCCGAGGACTTAGCTTCACAGCCTGCGCCCCTCAGATCGAGCCAAGCGTCGGTGCCCCACGTCGAATATTCGCGGTCTGCGAGCCACTTCGAGCGAGCGACCAGCTCGCCCGCCCAAGGACAACCAAAGCGTCCCGATCAGGCGGGATTATTGCGCTTGGCTTCGTCCTCCCAGAAGCGATGCAGGCCGATTGCCGCAACGAAGCGCTCGGGAAAGCCGCCCGACTTCTCCTTCTTCCCCTTGCTCTCCTTGCCGACCACGACTCCCCGCGAATCCGTTCCCTCGTTGGCCGTGCCGACAACGCCGCTCAGGCAGGTTGATTTCAAGAATTCCTGTGCCCCGCTGTCGGCGGCGATGGCCTTGCAGTGCTTGTAGGCCTCGTTGACAAAATGGATCGCTGCCGGCTCGCCCGCCAATATTTTCAGGCTCTTGCCGCCGCCCGGAATATAGACAGCGTCGTACATCACGGAACTCGCGACAAGGAAACTCTCGTCCACGATGACCGCGTCGCCAGTGTCGCCCTGCACCGCGCCCAGCCTCGGTGCGATCAGTTTGGCCACGGCGCCCTTTGCCTCCAGCGCTTCCTTCATTGTCTTGACGGAGTCGTTGGAGAACCCATCGGCGACGAGGATTGCAACCTTGCGCGTCTTGATGTCGCCGGACGGCTGGCCCGCCATGCTGAGCGCCTTGGAACTGGAGACAGACGGGGACTTTACGATGGTCTCGTTCTCCCCGGCGTCGTCGGCGGGCACACCGTGGTTCATGGGCAGTTCCGGCCCTTTGGGCTTCGCCATTCCAAGGCCCTCCGCAACGCGCGCGGCGAGGCTGTCATCCACTTGGGTCAATAGCCCCAGCATTCGCCCGCGAATGGCCTCGACGGTCACCTTGCCTAGCTCAAACCGGAGCGCGTCGACCAAGTGCGTCTTCTCATGGTCGCTCTGGCTATTGTAGAACATCGTGGCCTGGCTGAAGTGGTCGCGGAAGCTGGGGCTTCTTGCCCGGATCTTCCGCGCGTCTATACGCTCGGCATGGCTGCTGAAGCCGCCGTCCGCATTTCCCGCCTGATAGGGGCACCCGCCAGCGATCGAGTTCGGCTGGTAGCTCGTCGTGCCCGTGTTAATCGTTTGCCGCATGTGCCCATCGCGCTGGTTGTTGTGCACGGGGGATGTGGGCCGGTTGATGGGGATCTCGTGGAAGTTCGGTCCGCCAAGGCGCTTCAACTGAGTGTCGGTGTATGAGAACAACCGACCCTGAAGCAGGGGATCATTGGTGAAATCGATGCCCGGGACGACATGTCCCACGTGGAAGGCGACCTGCTCCGTTTCCGCGAAGAAGTTGTCGGGGTTTCGGTTCAACGTCAGAAGGCCGACGCGCTCGACGGGCACCAATTCTTCGGGGATGAGCTTCGTCGGATCGAGAAGGTCGAAATCGAACTTGAATTCATCCTCCTCTGGCACCAGTTGGACGCCGAGTTCCCACTGGGGAAAGGCGCCGCTGTCGATCGCATCCCAAAGGTCCCGCCGGTGAAAGTCTGGATCCTTGCCCGATATTTTCATCGCCTCGTCCCAAGCCACGGAGTGAACCCCATGAAGGGGCTTCCAGTGGAACTTCACAAAGGTCGACTTCCCCTCTTCGTTGATGAAGCGGAACGTGTGGACGCCGAAGCCCTCCATCATGCGGTAGCTGCGGGGGATCCCGCGGTCCGACATGACCCACATGATCATATGCATCGATTCAGGCATGAGCGAAATGAAATCCCAGAAAGTATTGTGGGCGGAGGAGGCCTGTGGGATTTCGTTTTGGGGCTCCGGCTTCACCGCGTGAACCAGATCGGGGAACTTCATCGCGTCCTGAATGAAGAAGACCGGCATGTTGTTGCCGACCAGATCGAAGATGCCTTCATCCGTGTAAAACTTCGCGGCAAAGCCGCGGGGATCGCGTGCAAGGTCGGAGGAACCCCTTGAGCCCGCAACTGTCGAGAATCGCAAGAATACCGGCGTCTCCCGCGCGGGGTCACAGAGGAATCCCGCCTTTGTCACCTTCGCCATCGACTTGTAAACCTTGAAAACTCCATGGGCCGCGGAGCCCCGCGCATGAACGATTCTCTCAGGAATCCTCTCGTGGTCGAAGTGCGTCGTCTTCTCGCGGAAGATGAAGTCCTCAAGAAGCGAGGGGCCTCGTTCTCCAGCCTTCAGTGTGTTCTGGTTATCCAGAATCCTGACGCCCTGGTTCGTGGTCAGGAACTCCCCGGCTGCCGACTCCGAGTCAGATGCGAGGGCCTTGGTCTTGCCAGTCTCCATGCGCATCGTTCGCTTCTTGTTCGCATCCGGCTTGTCGGTCTTCTTTCTGGCAGGCATCGATGCAGGCTCCTGAATAGTTGTGGACGTCGGCGGAGTTGGAGATGTCACTCGACACGATGTGGCGGAATTTCCTCTTCAGTAGCGCTTCCTCCGACTGAGGAGCGAGTCGCGCAGCAGCTTGAACCGGCACCCTGTCTTGCTTCCTTTTATGCCGTCACGCGAGGTGATACGGAAGGAGCAATCAGCGTGCCCTTGGCCAAGAGCCCGGGATTTGATTGATTCCATCCTTAGTCACACGCGCCCACACGATCAGGCGAAGTGCCACCATGCAGATCGCCCGCCGCATTCTGAATCCGAGTGGGGAATTTGCCTGTGAGGTTCCGGTGGTGTGGAGAACGGCAGGAACCTGCTGGTTTAGCCGACCAGTAAAGACCCACCCTGCCCGGTCCTCTCGAATGCTAAAACAAGCCTTTTCCCATCCGCCGTGTGGCAGATGTGGGGCACGGAGTGGGGGGGCCGCCGGGCGCTGGGCAACGAAAAACGCGCCCCGATGGGGGCGCGTAAGTCGCCGGACTTCGGCAATTTTGAATGGAGCGGGACACCGGGCTCGAACCGGCGACCTCCACCTTGGCAAGGTGGCGCTCTATCCAACTGAGCTAGTCCCGCCCAACAGGAGGAGGAGCGTGCCCGGGGGTGGGGGGTGGGTCAAGGAAAAGAGGAGGGGGGTGGGCCTCTTTTTTTCAATTCTCCTTCGTGCGTGTCGGCTCGAAAAAGAGGGTGTCCACCTTCCAGTCGCCGGTGGCGGTCTCGCGGATCGTCATCTCGGCGATCATGAAGAGGTCGTTGTTCTTCCCCTTCAGGTCCACCTTGACGGTGCGGGCGGGGCCGGCTCCGGCGACCTGGGGGACGGCCTTGGCGAAGGGGCTGGCGAGGCCGTCGCGTTCCATGCGGGCGATCTCCTCCAGGATGCGGTCGACCTGGCCGGCGCCCTCGCCCTGGGCGAGCCCGCGGGCCTTGTTGGCGTCGCGCGCCACGAGCGCCTCGAAAAAGAGGTTGGTCACGCCATAGGGCGTCTTGGTGGTGTTGCCGGGAGTGAGCATCCGCGGCACAGCGTATATACCGCAGAGAATCACGAGAAGGACGAGGACGCCAACGCCGGCCTGGATCAGCGTGCGCCGGTGCTGGTGGATCCAGTTCAGCGCGGGGGGGCGTTCGGTGGCGCGCTTTGCGGCTTCGACCTCTGCGATGTCTTCGACGGCCTCGGTCTTGAGCCAGCGATCGATTCCGAGCTGGATGAGCTTGGGATCGCCGTAGCTTCCCTTGGCGGGGGTGAGCCCGTTGGCGAGCATGGTGCGAAGGCGCGCGTAGGGAATCCACTCCTTGATGCGCGTGTGGTCGCGCGGAAGCATGAAGTCACCGGCGATCAGTTCGACAGCGAGCCACGCGAGACCGTAGGAATCGGGACACAATTCGAGGAAGGACGGATGCCCCGCGGTCTCTGGCGGCAGATAGCGCCCGCCCGCGACGTGCACGATCGCGCGCGGCGCATTGGGCCCCACGGGCAGCAGGCGCCACGGCGGCGCGTCGGCGGGGGAACCGGCGGGGGCCTGAAAAAGGAGATCGGGAGAGAGTCCGGCGGCCTGGGTGTCGTAGCTGCGCGCCAGCAGCACGGCCCGCGCGGCGTGGCGGACGATGGTCATGGCCTTGCGCGGCTCGATGGGGCCCTTGGCTGCAATCTCGCGAAGTGTTGGCCCGCCGGGATCCGCCGCCACGACAACGGCGGGCGAGCCCTCGCGAATTTCGTGGATCGCGATCAGCTCCGGGCACGTGCCCGACTGCGCGACCTGCTGCCACCGGCGCAGCCCCGGAAGCGCTTCCGCAAAGAGCGCCGGCCCGTGTGGCCCCGTATATACAACGAAGAGCGCGGCGCCGTGCCTCGGGTGGCTCCCCCGCCACACCTCGCCCCACGGCTCCCGCACGAGGCAGGACTCCACGACGCCCTCGCCACCGGGTGCGTTCATTCCCTGACTCAGGTCCATGGCCGTTGCTCCGTCGCGACAAAGAGATGCGGGAGCCTAGCACCGGCGGCGGGCGCGGCGTCGATAAGGAAACGATGGGTCGGGGACCGCCGCTATTTACGGGGAGCCTTGCGGCACAGCGTCATCAGAGACACCCCTTTGGGGAGGTCGATGTAGCGCAGCATCGCGGCCTCCAGGTGGAGGAGCCCGATGAGCGCCTTGTTGATGGATCCGGGGAGGGGGATCAGGTGGGCGCGGGCGCGGGAGGGACCCTCGACGCCGTGGCTGCGCTGCCATAGGCGTTGGAGTCGGCGGAAGGCGACGATGGGGTAGTAGGTGAAGCTGATGCCATAGCTATACTTGACCAGCTTGAACCCGGCCTCGGTGAGCAGGCGGCGGAAGCCCTTGTAGCTATAGCGCCGGTGGTGGTGGAGCGCCACGTCGTGGTCGCTCCACAGCTCCTGATGGGCCGGCACGGTGGCCATCAGGTAGCCGCCCGGGCGCAGCACGCGGTGGAACTCGCGGATCATCAGGTCGTCGCGTTCGATGTGCTCGATCAAATCGAGGGCCAGGATCAGGTCGATGGAGTTGCTCGCGATGGGGAGCTTGACGACGTCGCCGCGCATGAGGCGGTGGACGCCGCGCTTGTGGCAGAAGTGCATGGAGAGCGCGCTGAAATCGAGCCCCGCCGGGTCCCATCGCTTCAGCCGCCGGAGCATCAGCCCCGTGCCGCATCCCACGTCCAGCACACGCCCCGGGCGGGGCTCCTCGCGCATATACGCGGCGAGAATCGACTCGATCATGCGCATGCGCCCCTGGAACCACCAGTAGGTGTCCTCCAGTTCGTACATGCGCTCGTATTCTTCGACGTTCATGGAGAGTAGGAACGCGGGTCGGGATGGGCTGCGCAAGAGGGGAGTTGGGGAGGAGGCGGTTGATCGGGTGGCCCCGCGGCTTGCTGGAATTGCGCATTGCGCCGGTGTGTGGCAGAAACCCCTTGGCCGCGCAGCTATTTGGCGAACAATGGGGCCGTAGAGAATCCGCGGTTCACGCCCGGGAGTCGATAGATTGCTATCCGAAGTCGAACACGTCCGGCTAAGGCTTTCCAAGGAAACGGATGCGAAGCGGAAATCCCACTTCGGGCAATTCCTAACGCCGACGCGGACAGCCGTTTTCATGGCGGGCCTTTTCCCATCTGCCGGTGGCGTTTGCCGACTGCTGGATGCAGGCGCGGGCATCGGGTCGTTGTCGGCCGCATTTCTGGAGCGATGGCGCTGCGGCGGGTTTTGCTTTGAGCTTGTTGAGCTCGATGCCTTTGAAATTGACGAGTCCCTGCACGCCCCGTTGGCCCGGACTCTTTCGAACTACCGTGGCGACTCGCTCCTGGCGAAGGTATACGGCGGCGATTTTGTGCACACGGCATCCGATGCGCTTTGCGGAGGGCTCTTCGCGAGATCGCTCCCGCGATACACACATGCGATCCTGAATCCGCCGTACAAGAAGATCGGCGGCCATTCGGCGCACCGCCTGGCAGTGCGTCGCGCCGGCATTGAAACGGTGAACCTTTACACGGCCTTTGTGGCGCTGGCGGTGGCACACGCCGCGCCCGGCGGGCACATCGTGGCAATCATCCCACGCAGTTTCTGCAATGGGCCATACTACCGCCCCTTTCGCGAATTCATCCTGGAACGCGCCGCCATTCGTCGCATGCACCTGTTCGAGTCACGCAGCAAGGCCTTCAAGGAAGACGCTGTCCTTCAGGAAAACATCATCATCCATCTTGAGCGCGACGCTCGACAGGGCCAAGTCGCCGTTTCAACTTCGACCGATGATACTTTCTCCGATCTTGTCATTCATGAGCAACCATTCGAGCGGATCGTGTCTCCCAACGACGGAGAGCGAATCATTCACGTGCCCACCTCGGCGGAGTCGACGGCGCTCGAAATGAACCCCGCAGTAAAATATACGCTCGCCGAACTCGGCCTCAAGGTCTCGACCGGGC
>Ga0105049_10006188_pt1 | contig 13949 bp, 11 predicted proteins | sample MAT06_FD_78087 | JGI IMG/M metagenome (GOLD analysis project Ga0105049, IMG submission 78087) | Freshwater microbial communities from Lake Fryxell liftoff mats and glacier meltwater in Antarctica - MAT-06 | ecosystem: Environmental > Aquatic > Freshwater > Ice > Liftoff microbial mat | place...
AATGAATGGGACAACACGGTCTATCCGTGCGTTCCAGGTCACGAAGTGGTGGGCCGAGTCAGTGCTGTCGGAGCCAACGTCACCCGGCACGCGTTGGGCGATGTGGTAGGCGTGGGTTGCATGATTGACAGTTGCCGCAGCTGCGAGCCGTGCACAAATGCAGAAGAAAACTATTGTGAAGGGCCCAACAGCTCGCTCTCCACGTACAATGGTCCGATGGTCCCCGCATCACAGGCAGTGACCGGCAGCAACATGTATGGTCGGGACAACACGTTCGGCGGATACTCAAATATCATCGTGGTGTCCGAGAAGTTCGTACTCTCGATTCCCGCAGCGCTCAAGCCCGAGGTCGCCGCGCCGATTCTCTGCGCGGGTGCAACGATCTACTCGGCCCTCAAGCACTGGGGCGTCGGAAAAGGCCAGCATGTGGGCGTGGTGGGCTTCGGTGGGCTTGGCGATATGGCCGTGAAGCTGGCGAAAACGATGGGCGCGAGCGTTACCGTCTTTACCCGCACGATAGAGAAACTGCAGGACGCCAAGCGCATGGGTGTGACCGGGGTATTGGAGCACGACCACGATGCGATGAAGAAGCTGGACGCCTCGTTCGACTTCATTATTTCGACTGTTCCGGAACGGCACGATGTAAATCCGTTCATCAAGCTGCTCAAGCGTGGCTCAGCGCTCTGCGTGATCGGAGCGCTCGAGCGAATGAGCCCGGTGAACAATCAACTCGTCGCGTTTCATCGCCTCTCTGTGGCCGGATCGCTCATCGGAAGCCTTGCGGACACACAGGAAGTGCTCGACTTCTGCGCGGTACACGGGATCGGTCCCGATATCGAAGTCATCCGTATTCAGGATATCAACGAGGCATACTCACGCGTGGTTAGTGGGGACGTGCGGTTCCGCTATGTAATTGACATGTCGTCATTGGGCGACGCCGAGGCGGAGTAGGTCAGGAGCCCGAAGCGCGGTTTAGGTAGCCCCGACTCGCCGAACAAACTGCAAAGAAAGCTGACGTGCGGGTTCTCGTGCGCTTGAACGATGGTGAAGATCGTCCGATCGGCCATCGGAATCACGCCCGATGCGACCGTAGGAGCATTGGAAGGCGTAGTCATGATCTTCGCTCCTAGGCGTTGATGACGGCTATAGCTTCGACGATGAACGGATCTGCTGCGGTGAGCACGGCCTGCGCCTCAACCGAAACAATCTTTCCTGCAACGCCGAGATATGCAGCGTTGGCGAGATGCTTCGCTGCACTGTTGTCTGCACTCACGCCAAGATCTTCGAACGTTTTCGCCGTGCGCAGCACGCTGATTCGGTTCGCGAAGTTGATCGAGCTGAAATCGGGGGTGAGATCGCGAATGCGCGCCGTCCCGAGGGCGGCGGAAAAACAATCGCGATGCACCACTTCGTGATCGCGCACATCACGATGCACACGGCGAATCGAGAATCAGCGATGGTGTCGGACCACCGCCGAACAACGGGCTATTGGCGCTCCCGGCGAGAAAGGCATCGGCTGATCCTGACCCTGTGCACGGAAGTCCAACGGCAGTGAATACGTATCCACTCTCCGTGTAGCAATTGGTGAGAAAGCGCGTACCCGAGCCGAGCGAGCTTTCTGTTTGGGCATTGAAATTGATGGTCGTACTGTTCTGTGCTCCTGCGGAGTTCGCGACCAACAGCAGCGTGGACACATTGAACGCCACTGTTGCGAATATCCGGACGGATACCCTTGTGAAGCTTGGCATGGTTGACCCCGATGAAAGATCGTGATGCCGAATCGAAGGTGTGTCGATTGGGCCGATCGCAGCATTCAAATTCCGGGCCACTGCTAAACGCCGATTCCACTCAGAACGCATATGTCAATACGCGCATCACCCGATGAAGTGAGCACGGAGTCAGATACCCATCCCGTCATTCGGGTTCGCGGCGCGCGCGAGCATAATCTGCGCGATGTTGATGTCGACATTCCACGCGATGCGCTCGTGGTATTCTCCGGTGTGTCCGGCTCCGGCAAGTCGTCGTTGGCATTCGGTACACTGTTCGCTGAAGCGCAGCGTCGCTATCTCGAATCGGTTGCACCGTATGCACGGCGACTCTTTGATCAGGTCGGTGTGCCTGACGTCGACTCGATCGATGGACTGCCCCCTGCGATTGCACTGCAGCAACAGCGTGGCACGCCGAGCGTTCGCTCGTCCGTGGGCAGTGTGACGACGATCTCGAACCTCTTGCGAATGCTCTATTCCCGCGCGGGCGCATATCCTGCGCGACAGTCGATGCTGCACGCGGAAGACTTCTCGCCCAACACGCCACAGGGCGCGTGTCCGCACTGTCACGGAATGGGGAAGGTCTATGACGTCTCCGAACATTCCATGGTGCCCGATGCCACGCTCACTATCCGCGAACGCGCAATCGCCGCGTGGCCGAGTGCTTGGCAGGGGCAGAATCTGCGCGACATCCTCGTCACACTTGGCTATGCTGTGGACACGCCGTGGGGGTCGTTGCCCAAGCGCACGCGACGGTGGATCCTCTTCACTGAAGAGCGTCCCACCGTGCCGGTGTACGCGGGTTACACGTCTGCCGAAATGCTTCGTGCGCTGAAGAAAAAGGAAGCGCCGAGCTACATGGGCACGTTCGTTGGTGCGCGACGATACGTGCTCGATACATTTGCGACGACGCAGAGTTCGCTGATGAAGAAGCGGGTCTCGCGTTTCATGGTTGGTACGATGTGTCCAGTGTGCGAAGGCCGTCGCCTGAAGAAAGCATCGTTGTCGGTGACATTCGCCGGGCGGGACATTGGCACGATGTCACAACTGACGTTGACGGCACTGGCGGACCAATTGCGGCCGACTGCGGGAGGCGCGACCGGAACCGCCGCCGATGAGAAGCGCATCGTGGGCCAACGCATTGCCCGCGACATTGTCTCGCGCGTGGAGATGCTCGATGCGCTGGGCCTCGGCTATCTCGCGCTCGAACGCACGACGCCGACGCTCTCTGCCGGGGAGCTGCAGCGATTGCGATTGGCGACCCAAATTCACTCTCACCTGTTCGGCGTTGTCTACGTGTTGGATGAGCCGTCGGCTGGACTGCATCCCGCGGACAACGCAGCCCTGCTCGTCGCATTGGATCGGCTGAAGCGGGCAGGCAACACGGTGTTCGTGGTTGAGCATGATCTCGAGATCATGCGCTGTGCGGATTGGTTGATCGATGTGGGACCGGACGGTGGGCGCAACGGTGGCCAGGTGTTGTACAGCGGGCCGCCTGAGGGGCTCCGCACTGTGAAGGCGTCGCGAACGGCGCCGTATCTGTTTGATGAAGGTGTCGACGCTGTACGTATCGCGCGCGTTCCATCACGGTGGCTTCACCTCACCGAGGTATCCCGCAACAGCTTGCATGACGTGCATGTGCGCTTTCCGATCGGCGCACTCACGATGGTGACCGGAATCTCGGGCTCGGGCAAATCGAGTCTCGTCAGCCAAGCCCTTGTCGACTTGATCTCGGATCACCTTGGTCGCGACAATCGCGTCGCGGACCCGGACGACGACAACGAACCGACACTTGAAGTCCGGACGCGTGGGCGCATTGTGGAAGGCGCCGACGCCATCCGTCGTCTTGTGAAAGTTGACCAGAAGCCGATCGGGCGAACGCCGCGCTCCAACCTGGCGACCTACACGGGGCTGTTCGATGAGGTGCGCAAACTCTTCGCCTCGACCAAGACTGCTCGGACACGCCGGTACAGTGCCGGAAGATTCTCGTTCAACATGCCGAATGGGCGATGTGCGACGTGCGAAGGCGAAGGCTTCGTCACCGTAGAGTTGCTCTTCATGCCCTCGGTGTATACGGCGTGTCCGACCTGCCACGGCGCACGATACAATCCCGCGACACTCACGGTCCGCTGGGAGGGGAAGAACATCGCTGAGGTGTTGCAGCTGACTGTCGAAGATGCCGCGCAGTTCTTTGCTGCCCAGCAAAAAATTGCGCGAGCGCTCGCTGTGCTGAAAGACATCGGCCTTGGCTATCTGCGATTGGGTCAGCCAGCGACGGAATTGTCGGGTGGCGAGGCGCAGCGCATCAAACTGGCTACGGAACTGCAGCGATCCAACCGAGGCGATACGCTGTTCGTCCTCGACGAACCGAGTACCGGCCTGCATCCGTCGGACGTCGACAGACTGATGCGGCAACTTCAGGAACTGGTCGATGCAGGAAACACCGTAGTGGTGGTGGAGCACGACATGCGAATCGTCGCGTCGAGCGATTGGGTGATCGATATGGGCCCGGGCGCGGGTGATGCAGGTGGGCGGGTCGTGGCTGCGGGGCCGCCGGATGCGGTCCTGGAAGCAGCGGGCAGTGTGACAGCGGGGTATCTCGCGCGGTGGCTGCCGGAAAGCGTTGCGCGCGAAAAACGTCTTCGCATGAGTTCGGTGTCCCCTATCGGTGCTCCCCAGAACGTGGGAGACTTGTCTCATCTCGCATTCAACCCCCGCCCATGCAAATCGAATTCAGTGGTGCCGCGCGTGAAGTGACCGGGTCGTGCCACATTCTGCGCGTAGGATCGCGCACGGTGTTGCTGGACTGCGGCATGTTTCAGGGGCGCCGCGCCGAAAGTCGGTCCAAGAACGCGAAGCTTCCGCTACCGATCGACAAGATCGACGCGATCATCCTCTCGCACGCCCACATCGACCATGCGGGACGACTCCCGTTCCTGGTCAATCAGGGCTACAAGCAAACCATCTGGGCCACCGCCGCCACGCGTGACCTCTGCGCCGTCATGCTCGCCGACTCGGCGCATATCCAGGAAAAGGATGCCGAGTTTCTCGAGCGACACGGTCGTCCGCATGCGGAGCCGCTGTACACCATGCGCGACGCCACCAAGACGCAGGAATGCATCATCGGGGTGCCGTATCACAAATGGTTCGACGTCGCTGAAGGCATTCGTGCGTACTTCACAGACGCCGGGCACATACTCGGCTCCGCGTGTGTGCTGATTGAAGCGCGCGAAGGAAGCGACACACGTCGCATCGTGTTTTCCGGCGACATCGGTCGCGCCGGGTTGCCGATCATTCGGGATCCCGAAGCGCCGACCGGTGGGGCCGATATGATTCTGTGCGAATCGACGTACGGCAATCGCGATCACGAATCGGTTGAGGGCGCGCGGGAACAGCTGGCCCGCATCGTCCGCGAGACAGCGGCGCGCGGTGGGCGCATTCTCATTCCCGCCTTCGCCGTCGGACGCACACAGGAGCTGATCTACGATCTGCACACGCTCGTACTCGAAGGAAAGATCCCCAGCATTCCAGTGTTCGTCGACTCACCGCTCGCGATCAACGCGACCGATGTGTTTCGCATGCATCCGGAAGTGTACGATCACAGCGAAGAGCTGGTGCGCACCACGCCCAACCTCTTCGATTTTCCGCTCGTCCGGTTCACCCGCGATGTGAGCGAGTCGAAAGCGCTGAACAGTGCACACGGCCCGATGATCATCATCGCGGCGTCGGGGATGGTGGAGTCGGGACGCATTCTGCATCACCTGCGCAATGGCGCGAGCGATCCGCGCAACACGATTCTCATCGTCGGTTTTCAGGCCGAGCACACACTCGGCCGCCGTATCGTCGAGAAGCAAGCGGTGATCAAAGTGTTTGGCGACGAGGTGGAGCTGGCCGCGCAGGTTGAGGTGCTGAATGGCTACAGCGCACACGGCGATCGCACCGAACTGCGCCACTGGCTCGATGCGGTGCGCGATGGCGGTGCGAAGGACGGACGGGGTAATCCGAAGGTCCATCTCGTACACGGTGAACGCGACGCGCAGGATGCGTTCGCCGCTTCGCTGACGGGCGGCGGCTACAAGGTCGATGCGCCCGCAGCGGGGGAAGTGCGGACGATCTGACCGGGCGTTTGCGCGAGCGGTGCGATACGCCCGCCGCGGGCAAACCTGCTGCAGGCAAAACTGCTGCGGGCAAACCTGCCGCGGACAGGCGCGCCGCTCGCGTCAAGTCAGTAGTTTGAACGATCATGTCTCGTCGAGCTTCGCGCGTCGCGGTGCGCGCGCTCGCCATCCTGCTTTCAGGATGGATTCTGGTCCTCGTGGCGATCGTCGGGTGGTCGATGCGCGAGTCCGACGGTAGCGCCGATGCCATCGTCGTGCTCGGCGCTGCGCAGTACAGCGGCCGGCCGTCGCGCGTCCTCAGCGCGCGCCTCGATCATGCGCTGGTGTTGTGGCATCACGCGCGTGCGTCGCGTATGGTGCTCACCGGCGGGCAACGCGAAGGCGATCTACTGAGTGAAGCCGCCGCGGGACGTCGCTATGTCATGCGACGGGGTGTGCCTGCGCAGGCCATTCTTCTCGAGGCGCACGGGCGCACGTCGCTGGCATCGATCCACGGCGCGGCAGTGCTGCTGCAGCACGCGCGAGGAGATTCACTCTCGACTCGACCACGCGTGCTGTTGGTGAGTGATCCGTTTCACATGCTGCGCCTGGATCTGTTGGCGCGGCTGCACGGACTGGTGCCAATGCCGTCACCAACGCGCACCAGTCCGATTTCGGCGAACCTACCGGTCGCGATGGAATACATCGTTCGCGAATCGTTTGCGTTGCCGGCTGATGTTGCGCTGATGCTGTGGTTGCATCTCACCGGCCACAGCGCGTCACCTACTGCGGATGGTTGAAGTCTGCGATCCGGTGTACGGCGATTGCTGAAAGAAAGGGCCGGCTACGAAACCATCTCTCACTGACGGCCCCACCGTTTTCACCATGATGTTTGCTGCAGCTACTACTTCTGTCGTGCTGCAGCCGCTCTGACCAAACGCGGGTTGCTGCTGCCGGGCCCCACTTCGTACAGCGGGCCAGTGTATGTGTCGTTCTCGAGCGGAACCTGCACGGAGAGTCCACTGCGCAGTGAACCTGCCAGACGGAAGCTGTCGGCGTTGCCGATGGCAATGACGTAGCCCATGTCTGCGAGTGACGCGGCAGTCACGCGACTGAGTGGCATGCCACCCGCCGACGCGAAGCCCTGCATCAGCTCACGGCCGAAGAGTGAGTTGCGCCAATGACTGTCGCGGGTGCCGGCCCCACCCTGATTCTCCACCGGGACAGTGTTCCCCGAGAAGATAGCGCCACCGATTCCCGGGAACTCCGCGCGTGCTCCGGCGCCCGTGAAGAATGGATCACTGGTTCCCGCGCCAGTCAGCAGGCTGCGACGAAAGTCCCACAAGGTACCGATGCCGAGTACGTGTCCCATTTCGTGCAGGACCACGTCGTCGATGGTGCCGGAGTTGAGCAAGCCGGGGAGATCGTCCTGATCGAATTCCATGACGCCGACGACTGTAAGGCGCGACGCCGTGTTGACGAAGCATGGACCGGCCTGCGCCAGGATCTTTCCTGGGCCGTCGATGGGAGCGATGCGTGCAAAGACGACCAAGTCGTTGACGATCTCATTGATCGCTGGCGTTCCGGTTCCGCAGGCACTATCTGCTGCCGTAACGCGCACGTCATGCACATGGCCGACGATAATCGTGCGCCACTTGGCGGCGGCCTTCGTGAAGGCTTCGCGCTGACGTGCCGTACCGCCGCTGCCGATGAAGCGAATGTCGATGTTGAACTGCGACGACGTTGCAGTTGCGTTGAACGTGACTGATTTGCCGGGAACAAGCGAGCTCGTGGCAACAAGGGTCTGGGTGGCGGCCGTGCCGAGAATCCAGCTGGCGACAAACGCGGCACCCGTCGCAGGATCGGTCTGCACCGTCCCGCCAAGGACGGTACCGGAGTTCGGGCCCGGCGTGAACGTCACGGGGACATTGCCGACCGCATTGTTGAACTGGTCGACGACGCGCACGCTTGGCGGTGACGTGACGGGTGCGCCGTTGACGCCCTGCTGATTGTCGCCGACCCCCTTGATGAGGTCAGCCGGCGACCCCGGGAGTGCCGTCGCCGAAAATCCGGCCTGAAACGAGCTCGTGGCCACCGCGCGGGCGAACTGTTGTCCGGCCGACGTACCGAGCTTCCATGAGGTAGCCGTGGCGACCCCCTGCGCGTTCGTTGTCTGCTGCGCTCCGTCGATCGTACCACCGTCGGAGGTAGCGAAGGTGATCGGTACGTTGGGGATCGGGTTGGCGTAGATGTCTTCGACGCGCGCGGACGGTGCCGCCGCCACCGTGGTGTTCACGACCGCCTGCTGTGCGTCCGCGCTGAGGCGGACCACGCGTGCGACCGGGCCCGGTGCGGCGTTGGCGTTGAAGGAAACCGGCGCACTGATCCCGTCGGCGGTAGCCTGGAGCGTCTGGATTCCGGCAACCGTACCGAGATTCCATCCGCCGGAGCTCGCCTCACCTGTGGATGAGGTAACAACGGAATCGTTCACCACCTTGCCCCCGCCAGCGGTCACGCGCCAGCGCACCATGACTTTCTTCATCGCTTTCCCTTTTGCGTCAAGCACTTTGACGGTGGGGACGGTGCTGAAGATTGTGGCGACCGTGGCCGAGGCGGAAATCGCTGTCGTGGCGGCTGCCGTGGTCGGAACCTGCGGGTCGCCGCAGGCTGCAACCACGAGCGCGCTGGAAGCCAGTGTGCAGAGACGGACGCGGCGTGCAAAATTAGCGGTCATGAGCGAAGCTTCAGAGTTGAGTAGCCAGGATCTTGCTACGGGGTTACGGGGTTCGTGACCCCCCTACCAATATTGGATCATGCGCATTCCTGTCGACAGTTACCGTCTCCCGAACGGCCTGCATGTGGTGCTCTCCGAAGATCACACAGCGCCGATCGTGGCCGTCAATCTGTGGTACCATGTTGGATCCGCCAACGAGCGTCTCGAGCGGACCGGCTTTGCCCATCTCTTCGAACACATGTTGTTTCAAGGATCGGCCAACGTCCAAGCCAATGAACACTTCGAACTGGTGCAGCGGGCCGGGGGCACGCTGAACGGGTCCACGTGGCTCGATCGGACCAACTACTACGAGACCGTTCCGTCGAACCAACTCGCCATCGCGCTCTGGCTCGAAGCGGATCGTATGGGCCGCATGCTTCCTGCGTTGACGCAGGTCAAGCTCGATACGCAACGCGATGTCGTGAAGAACGAACGGCGATGGTCGGTGGATAACCAGCCGTACGGCACCTGGTGGGAGCGGTTGCCCGCGCTGTGCTTCCCCGAAGGACATCCGTTTCATCATTCGCTCATCGGCTCGATGGAACATCTGTCGCACGCTTCCCTCGACGACGTCGCCGATTTCTTCAGTACGTACTACACGCCGGACAACGCCGTGTTGACGATTGCTGGTGATTTCGAGCACACTGAAGCGGTTCGTCTCGTGTCCGAATATTTTGGCGAAATCGCGCGCGGATCGGATCGTCCGCCGCTGCGCGATATGTCGGTAACACCCGTCTTTGGAACGACCCTACGGGAAGTGGTCGAAGACGCCGTCGCGTTGCCGCGGCTGTTGGTGGCCTGTCGCACCCCGGTGTTCGGCACCGACGGCTACTATGCCGCCAGTCTCGCCGCAGCCGTGCTTGGACTTCGGACCGGCAGTCGTCTCGAACAGTCCCTCGTTCGTGGGCAGCGCGTGGCCTCGAATGCGACGGCGTTCACCTACGATCTCGCGAAAGGCAGTGACTTGCTCGTGGTCGATGTGACCGCGCATCCTGATGTGACCACCGACACACTCGAGCGTGCGGTGCTCGCCGAACTCGATCGCATTCACACCTTTGGCGTGACCGAAGCAGAAGTGGCGCGCGCGCGTGCACTCATCGAAACCAGCTTTGTCACGAGCCTGCAGTCGGCGGCAGAACGCGCCGATCAGCTTTCGCGCTTTGCGACGTACTTTGGCGACGCGACGTTGGCGAACGAACAGGTGACGCGGTATCAGGCAACGACCGCCGCCGATGTCAGTGCACTCGCACGCGAGCGACTCGGCCCCGACAATCGCGCGCTGTTGCTGTTTGTGCCGGCGCCTGAAGCAGCGGACGCCGAGTCTGGCGTGAGTGACGCGGCGAAGCACGAGGTTGGCGCATGAGTGACGAGACGAACGTAGAGACGAACGCAGAGACGAACAAAGATGTGAGCGCGAAGATGAGCAGTGGAGCACCGCCGCGTCCGACCGCAGGGCCGTCGCGTCCGTATCATTTTCCGATCTTCGAGACCCGCATTCTCGCGAACGGTCTGCGGGTGATCGTGTCGCCGGTGCCGGCGTATCCCGTCGTCACCATTCTCGCCGTCGTTGAAGCGGGTGCCACGCGCGACCCGCGTGACGCTGAAGGACTCGCACAGATGACGACGCGTGCGTTGGCTGAGGGTACGCGTGACATGAATGCGCTCGAACTGGCGGAACGTCTCGAAACTCTGGGCACCACGCTCGACACCGGCGCCGACTGGGATTCAGCCATTGTGCAACTCACGTCACTGGCCTCGCGTGTTGAAGACGCGGTGGCCGTGCTCGCGGAAGTCCTGCGCTTTCCGGCGTTTCCGGAAGGCGAACTCGATCGACTGCGGGCGGAACGACTGGCGGATCTTGCGCAGTTACGTGCGGAGCCGCGCGGACTCGCGGACGTCTTTTTCTCACGACTGCTCTATAAGTCGGCGTCACGCTTTGCGCGATTGGCCGGTGGCGATGAGCAGAGTACTGCGCGTATCACGCGCGAACGAACGCTGGCGTATCACGCCGAGTACTATTGCCCGAATTCGACGGCGCTGATGGTGGTCGGTGATATCTCGCTCGACGATGCGGTGGGTCACGTGACGAAGTACTTCGGAGATTGGGCCGGGAGCGCGCCCGACGTCACCGAGCCACTCGATGCGGCGCGCTATCACGAACCACGCGTCCACATCATCGACAAGTCCGACGCGCCGCAGTCAGAGGTGCGCGTTGGTCATGTCGCGGTGCCACGGTTGCACGAAGACTATTTCCCGTTGGTGGTGATGAACGCGATTCTTGGCGGGCTCTTCTCGTCGCGCCTGAATCTCAATCTTCGCGAAGTGCATGCCTACACTTACGGCGCGCACTCGGCGTTCGATTGGCGTCGTGCTGCGAGCCCGTTCGAGATTTCGACTGCAGTGGAAACGGCGGTCACGGCCAACGCGCTGAAAGAGATTCAGATCGAGTTCAATCGTATTCGCGAAGCGCCCGTGACCGATGCCGAACTGTCGCTCGCGACCGACTATCTCGTTGGCGTCTTCCCCATCCGCTTCGAGACGACGGCCGAAGTTGCCGGCGGTCTCGCGAACGTCGAGATCTTCCGTCTGCCGACCGACTATTTCGACAACTATCGCGACCGTGTGCGCGCGGTGACGGCCGCCGATGTGTTGCGGGTCGCGCAACGGCATCTCGACCCGACGCGTCTGCAGGTAGTTGTCGTCGGCGACGCGTCGGTCATTCGGGATCCGCTCGCCGAGCTTGGACTCGGCCCCGTGACCGTGTACGATCCTGCCGACGCAGACGCACCGAAGGGCGGCATGCCTCACGGCGATCTGCCGCTCGTCGTGCTCTCGCAAGCGTCGTCTTCCTTCTCCTGACTCGCATCGTGCCGAAGCCCAAGTTGTCCGAGTCGCCGCTGTATGAAATCCGTCGTTCGCGCATCCAGGGGCGCGGCGCGTTCGCCATTCGCCCCATCCGCAAAGGGCAGATCGTCGACGAGTACACCGGCGAACCGATCACCCATGAAGAGGCCGACCGTCGCTACGACGACAGCGAAGGACGTCATCACACGTTCCTCTTCATTCTCGACGACGACACCGTGCTCGATGCGCGCAAGCAGGGGAGCGACGCGCGCTACATCAACCACTCGTGCGATCCGAACTGCGAAACCGAAATCGCCGATGAAAAGATCTGGATCAAGGCGATCAAGGCGATCAAGCCGGAGACGGAGCTGGTGTACGACTATCGCTTTGATTGGCAGGATGAGTACGAGCCGGAGGACGTGCGCTACTACGCGTGTCGGTGTGGGTCGAGCAACTGTCGCGGGACGATCCTGCGGGTGCCGGTGTATCTGAGGCCGACGGTGCGGAAGTGGTTGGCGGGGGAGGATGTGGCGAGGCCGCGGAAACCGAAAACAGCAGCCGCGAAAAAAGCCGCGAAAACTGCGAAAACTGCGAAAACTGCGAAAAAAAGCGGGACGAAAGCGGTGAAGAAGACCGTGAAGAAAGTGACGAAGAAGGGATCCAACAAAGTGACGAAGAAGGCGAGCAAGAAAGCTCCGAAGCGGGCACGCGCGTGAGCGACGGACCGGGACAGATTTCGAGCACGCGCGCCTACAGCGGGCGCGTCATTTCGCTCGATGTGGACGAGGTCCGCTTTCCGGACGGATCGACGGGGTCGCTGGAGATGATCCGGCACCCGGGGGCGAGTGCGATCGTGCCGCTGCTGACCCCCGAGGCGGACGATCCGGAGGTGCTGCTCATCAGGCAGTATCGGTACGCCGCGGACGGCTATCTATTCGAAGTGCCGGCGGGCCGGCTGGATGCGGGGGAATCCCCGCTGGAATGTGCCAAACGTGAATTGCGCGAGGAAACCGGTTACAGCGCTGCGCGTGTCGAACCGCTGTTCACGATGTTCACCACCCCGGGCTTCACGGACGAGAAGATCCATCTCTTTCTCGCGACAGGGCTTGTGGCCGGGGAAAGTGCGCGGGAAGCGGACGAATTCATGGAGCTCGTGCCAACCAAACTGTCGCGGGCACTGTCCATGATTGAGCGCGGGGAGATTCAGGACGCCAAAACGGCGCTGGCTCTCCTCTATGCTGCCGCATTTCGTCTGAACTGACAGCTCGGCAGTTCGACACAGGGCGGTGTCCTCGTTGCGTGTCCTCTATTTGGGAACCGCACGCACTCCAGCGGCGGCAGGACCGATGTGGTGACGCGCGATACATCCAGATAACTCGATGTGGCGTATCCATTTACGTGGAAATGTTCCAGCGGGTTCCCCGCGGCACGGCGCGTGCAATAGAGCACGGTGCGCGACGTGAAGGGATGCCGGATCGCCCGGCACACCAACTGGAAGCGCCGCGAACCCTCGGGTTCGCGTCACCGAAGGAAGAGGGCTTCGCAATGGCCGAACTCGCTCGCACGCATAAGACCAACCAGACTCTCTCACTCCCGGTTCGCGAACATCTGCGCACCTTGGATGACGGTGAAGTCGTGTCGGCCTTCCTCGCCGGAGAGGAACGGGCGTTCGAAGAGCTGGTCACCCGTTATCAGGGCCGGTTGCTCAACTTCGTCTACCGGACCATCGGAGACCGGGATCGTGCCGAAGATCTGGTGCAGGAAGTGTTCATTCGCGTCTACCGCCACATCGGACGCTTTGATCGCTCCAAGAAGTTCTCCACGTGGATCTACACCATCGCGTCGAATCTGGGCAAAAACGAGCTCCGCAACCGCTCGCGGAACCCGCTCGTGCTCTTCCAGGCCATCAAGGCCAAGTTCGAGGACGAGGATCGCCCGCTCCAGTTCGAGGACGTGCACACGCGTCCCGACGACCTGTATCGCAAGCGTCACCTGCGTGAGATGGTCGAACAGTCCGTCGGTAAGCTGCCGGTGCATCACCGTGAGGTGTTCGTGCTCCGGGAACTCGAAGGCAAGTCGTACGAAGAAATCGCCGAAATCACGGGCGTGAACCTGGGTACCGTGAAATCGCGCCTCAACCGCGCACGCACCGCCTTCGCCGACATCATTGCCCCGCTGGTTCGCTAACGCAGTCGCCAAACTGCGAGCGCATCGCGACACGCAAGTTGCGTAGCCGCCGAATCTGACAAGTTTGCTCCCGTTTCCGGCAGCGTCGGTCCATCCGAACGCTGCCGGAACCGGTGGCGTATGGAAGGGTATCTTGCTCAGCGCCCGACTTTGGGCGAGCAATTCCCCGACCCGCTCCCGATGGACTGTAGAAATTTTCGCAAGCATCACCTGGCCTACCTCGACGACACACTGTCGGGTGTCATGACGGCCGAGGCGCAGCAACACATTCTGGCCTGTGAC
>Ga0105049_10006195_pt1 | contig 13940 bp, 10 predicted proteins | sample MAT06_FD_78087 | JGI IMG/M metagenome (GOLD analysis project Ga0105049, IMG submission 78087) | Freshwater microbial communities from Lake Fryxell liftoff mats and glacier meltwater in Antarctica - MAT-06 | ecosystem: Environmental > Aquatic > Freshwater > Ice > Liftoff microbial mat | place...
ATGAAGTCCAGCGGCTCGGGCCGCGCGGCGTATCATGCGACTGTGCTCCGCGGTAGACTCGCAATTGTTCTACTCCGCCCCCCTGTTTACTCTCCACGTCTCGTGTTTCAGGTTCCATTTCTTCACGCGGTTGTTCATGCGATCGACGCTGATGTTGAGGAGGCGGGCCGCGTCGGTCTGGTTCCAGTCGGTGCGGCGGAGCGCCTCCAGCACGTAGCGCTTCTCCATTTCGTCCAGGTCGATGCCGGCGTCGGGGATGCTGAGCAGGGTGTCCTCCGGTGGCGGCGCCGAGACGAGGCCGCAGGCATCGACGTCGGGCGTGGCGATGGTGTCGCGTCCGCGGGCGCGGATGACGAGGCGTTCGCAGATATTGCGCAGCTCGCGGATGTTGCCGGGCCAATCGTACTGCTGGAGCTGGCGGAGCGCGCCGGCCTCGATGAAGGGCATTGCGCGGCCGTATTTCTCGGCAAAGCGCCGGATGAAATAGCGCGTGAGCGCGCCCACGTCGTCGCGCCGGTCGCGGAGTGGCGGGATGCGGATTGGGAACACGTTGAGGCGGTAGTAGAGGTCCATGCGAAAGCGCCCGGCGTCGGCCTCCGCCTTGAGGTCGCGATTGGTGGCGACGACGATGCGGACGTTGACGCTGAGGGGCTTGGTGCCGCCGAGGCGCGTGAAGGTCATCGTCTCCAGCACGCGGAGCAGCTTGGCCTGCACGTTCATCGAGACCTCGCCGATCTCGTCGAGGAAGAGCGTGCCGCCGTCGGCCATCTCGAGCTTCCCCTTCTTCAGCGCGTGGGCGTCGGTGAAGGCGCCCTTCTCGTGGCCAAAGAGCTCGCTCTGGATCGTGGTGTCGTCGGGGAGCAGCGCGCCGTTGATGTCCACGAATGGCCCGGAGCGCCCCGACGCGCGGTGGATCGCGCGCGCGACCAGTTCCTTGCCGACGCCGGTGTCGCCGAGGATGAGCACGCTGGCGTCGGTGGGGGCGACTTCGGCGATCTCGCCTTTGATGTCCTCGATGGATTGCGAGGCGCCGACCATCTCGCTGAATTCGTCGGTGCGGGCTATGGTCTCCTTGAGGAGGACGTTTTCCTGGGCGATGTCGCGTTGCTCCAGCGCGCGGCGCAGGCGCATGGCGATCTCGGGGCGGCCGGACTCCTTGGTGAGGTAGTCGCTGGCCCCGCGCCGCATCGCGTCCACGGCGGTATCGACGCTGGTGATCGAGGTGAGCATGAGGATGGGGAGGGTCGCGTCGAGGTCCTCCTCCGCGCCGCTGCGCACCTTGGAGAGGAAATCGAGGCCGCTCATCCCCGGCATCTTGATGTCGCACAGCACGGCGTCGAAGCGCGCCGCGCGCAGGCGAGCGAGTCCCTGCTCCGCCCCCTCGGCGTGTTCCGCCTCGAAGTCGTCAAGGGCCAGATTGCGCGCCAGCCGCTGGCCAAAGGAAAGGTCGTCTTCGATGATGAGGATGCGGGGCATGGGCGCTCCCTGTGGCGGATGGTGAGGCATCGCGCGCCGCGCGCGCTGTCTCAACGCGAATTGCTGCGGCACCTCCGAGACGACTTGCCGGGGTGCCCGGGAGGTTAGGCGGCGCGCGGCGATTGGGTTCTTTCGCTCAGTGAAGGAGCCAGGTTTCTTCCGCCGAATCCTGCACGGGAAACAAGAACTGCAGGATCGGCGCAAGGCGCCCGGCCCAGGCGCCTTCATTGTGGGCGTCGCCGTGGGAGACGAGGTGGAGGAAGTCGGGCCCGATGGCGTAGCCATTCCCGATCAGCGCGTCGCGCGCGCGGAGCGTGTCCACGGTGCCGTCGCCGCTGGTTCCCGCGGTGCCACTGTCCAGGTAGAATCGCACGTCGCGCGGGGTGTCTTCCCCGAGATGCGTATAGACGAGGTCGCCCGTTGTTCCGCCTGTCCAGTAGGCGGGGGAGAGCGCCGCGTGGCTGCGGGCAAAGGCGGCGAAATCCCACGCGAGATAGGTGCTGAAAAATCCACCCATGGAGGAGCCCATCGTGGCGGCGTTGTCGCGGCCCGGGCGGATGCGATAGTTGGCGGCGATGTGGGGGGCTACCTCGTTGATGTAGTAGGCCGCGGTCGCGGCGGCGCGCGACTGAAACAGGCCGTCGCCATAGGGCGGGAGGTATTCGGGGATCCGCTCGCTTCCGCCGTGGCTTACGCCCACGATGACGATTTCCGGCAGGCGGCCCTGGCGAATCAGCAGCGTCGCCGTTTCGTCGGCGCGCCAGCTTGCGCCGAAACCGCTATCGCCGACAAACGCCTGAAAGCAGTTCTGTCCATCGTGCATATACAGCACGGGATAGTCGCGGCCTGCGTGCTCGTCGTATCCGCGCGGCAGATAGATATACAGCGCGCGCGTGGGAAGGCTCCCCGCGAATCCAGACTGCTTGACCACGCGCGGCGCCGAAACCAACGGCGCCGGGCGATAGTCGAAGAGATCGCCATCCTGCAACCACGGGCTCGCAAGCGTGGTGATATAGTGGGGACCATACGGCGCGACGTCGTAGCTGCCATTGCCGAGGTCGATGCGAAATTCCCAGTCGCCGCCGACGGGCGGCAGGCCATCGAGCGCCGCGCGCCACAGCGACTCGCCCGGCCCGCGGCCGTCGGCCTCTCTCGAAAACGGAATCCGCCGATAGGCCGCGCCGTCGCGGATCTCCAGAACTGGATTCGCAACCCCGCTGAAGTACCGCATCGCGCCGCCACGCCGCGCGGGGGCTTCGCCGCCGGTGGTCGCTGTCAGCGGGCTCGCGGAAATGAACGTCGCGTTTGTGGGATCGCCGAGACGCGCCGCCGCATCCTCTCGCAATAGATACCGATACGCGACCGTCGTCCCCGGCGGCAAATCCACCTCGACGAACCACACGGGGTAGCTCTCGGGAGAGAGCTTCAGCGCGTCCACCACGCTCCCCCCGCCCAGCAGCGGATGATCGCCGAGGACGAAGACGCTGGTGCCAAACGTGGTTGGCTGGCTGATCTCAAAACGCACACGCTCCGCGGAGGCGGAGGTGGCAAGGAGTGCGGCGATCAGCACTGTCAACCGGCGCGTCACCGGATATCCTGATTTGGAATCCGTGTTCATCGATTTCCCAAGGTGTTGGCGTATTCCAAAGGAGTCATCCCGTTGGCAAAAGTGATCCGGCGAAGTTCCGCTGGGGAAAGCGCGGCATCGCAAGCCTGCATGACGAGGTCAGAGCGCGTCATGTGATCCAGTGGCTCCCACTTGGCCCAGATCACGAAGACATGCAACGGTCCCCTGTCCTTTATCTCCTCAATGATCACATCGGGTCCGCCCGTATCGGAGGTATCCCCGGCGCGCCGTTCGGCGGCGAGTTCAGCGGCCAGATCCGGCGCGGTGTCTTCGGAGCGTGGAGACTTGATTCGCTTCACCGGCATTCGCGTGCCTCATGCAATACTGCGGAGTGTAGCCGCCGCCCGCCGACATTCGGCGAGGACAGCGGTTGCTTCATCTTGTGTCGCACAGGCGGGGACGTAGCGCAAGCGAACATCCCGCGCGGCCACTCTCGCACATCTCGGCCTTGCAGCAGTCCGGCGCTACGATTGTATCGCCGCTCCCGCAGCGATTGGGCAGCCTTGCAGGTGACGAAATCGCTGCCCGAGGGGAAGTATGTCTCGCCCGCGCCATGCTACTTCTTCGGCAACAGTGCCTTCACCCTCGGCTCGAAGGCTAGGGCATAGCGATAGAACCCGAGGTCCGTCGGATGGACGCCGTCCACGGTGGCTTCCTCGGGGCCGGGCTCAAGGACGTCGGCGGACATGAGGGTGATGTTCTTGACGCCCTCCTTCTGCAGCGTCGCAAACGCCTCGCGCAGCTTGATGTTGGAGGTGTTCTTGCGCCACTCGCTGGGGTTCTCCACCAGGAGGATCGGCGTCTCGGGCTTGTAGTTGCGCAGTCGGCGGACGAAGTCGGCGGCGCGTTCCTCCACGAGTTCCGGCGTCATGTTGGGAACGGCGTCCAGGACATAGAGGTCGGTGTCGATCTCTCCGAGGAGGTCGGCCATGGCGGGTTCCATCTTTCCGGCGCCGGAGAATCCGAGGTTGATGACCTCGCGATCCAGCCACCGGGAGAGCAGCGCCGTGTGGCACATTCCCGTGCGCGAGGCGCAGCCGCCCTGGGTGATCGACGTGCCATAGAACACGATCGGCTTGGTGGTCCGCTTGGCCGGCGCGCCAAGGATCGCGCTCTTCTCCACGCCGATCTTCAGGTCGGTGACCTTCTGATAGAGGGGAAGGAAGAGGAGGTACTCCACGGGTGTCCGCTCCTGATCCTTCAGGAGCGTCGCCACGGTGCGCTCGGGCTTGGGCCGACCCACGGCGGCGAACTCCCAGCCCGATGCCGTGCGTCTATACAGGTCGAGCCCGCTGACGCCGGTGGCGGCCATGTGGTTCATCGCCTCTCCGCCATCCCACGCGGCACCGAGGATCCGCGAGTCGGTGATGAAGCGGACGCTGATGCCGGCGGTCTGCTTGCTCAGGTTCCACACGGCCGGCGTCACCGTCCACTCCGCCCGCGCGGGCAACCGCTCCCACGGGCCGTTGGTGTCGGGCCACCCCTTGCCCTCCACCAGGAACTCCTTCGCGTCGAACCAATCCAGTTCCGACTCCGGCTCCGTGGTCGCCAACTTGGGGTCCACGTCGCGGTCGATCTTGGGCTTCTGGCCATCGATGACCGCTGGCGTGGCCGAAACCGCCACCGGCGAACCGCCCGCCCCGGGCTTCATCCACTGGCAGCCGGAGACGAGCGATACGAGAAGGAGGGACAGGAGAAGGCGCATGGCGGGGAAGCTCCGCTAAAATAGGGTTCGAGCGATCAGCAGCGCCGGAGGGTGGCACTTCGCGTGAGGGAGCGCAAGGATCGGTTGAGCGTGGGTGGCGCGCGCATCCTGCCCGCGTATTTTCCGCCGCATTTATTGGCGCCGCAGCGAGGCGTTCAATCTCAGTCCCGGAATCCTTGAGAATACCTGCCCGCTGCTCCACAGTTCCGCATCGGGGGTGATCGCGGTAGCTGCGATAATTGCATCCGGGAGCTTGAGCCGGTATCGGCGTCGGATGCGAACGGCCGGAATCTCCGCCAAGCCCCCCGCCGCCATGTAATCAGCGCGTTCGTATCGAGGACAATCAGTCTGGCCATTCGTCGCGCATCCGGCGCTGCACCTCGACCGCATCGCCGTCGAAGGGAATTGGGGACGCAATAGAGGCCCTTGCCTTGAACTTGATCTCATAGCGCTTGCGCGGATCCCGCGGGGCGATGCTGACCTCCAACGGCTCGCCGGGGGTGTAGCGCGGGGAGGGAATCTCCACATGGATGGAGCCATTCTCTCCCGACGTTGCGCGGACCACGATTCGATTCATCGCCGAGTCATTTGTGTCCATTCGTGGCAACCTTCTCGTGGCGCCGGTTCTCCCCCGTTGGGGTGAACGGAGTATCTGCTCCGGCGATGGCGCTGCTTGCTTGAGGATATCTAGGAGTTCCTGCGCTCCGTTTCGCCTTGCTGACTTCATTGACCCACGCATCATCGCCCCATCCCTATCCGCGAAGGTCGCCCAATGCGCTTTGCCATCCTGGTTACAATCCTGGCCCTGACTTTTGCGCAGCCACTCTTTGCCGCCGATCCACTGCGCATTGCCATCTATGCAGACGCGGGCGCGATGGAGCCGTATATCACGAAGGCCGCCGACGCGGCGACTTCGGCGGGGATGGCGGTGTCGCGCGTCACGGCACAGGACATCGTGGAGGGCGTGCTCTCCGCGCAGGACGCGATCGTGTTTCCCGGCGGCACGGGGGGCGGGCTGGCGCGGTCGCTCGGCGCGGCGGCCAGCCCCATCGTCCGCGAGTTCGTGGCGGGCGGCGGCGGCGTCATCGGCATTTGCGCGGGCGGCTACTTGCTGTCGGATGGATACAGCGAGGACACGAATCGCCTGGAACTGATCAACGCGGGCCGCTGGGATTCCGACAACTGGGCGCGCGGCGAGGGCTTCGTGGAGATTCAGCCGACCGGGAGCGACGAGGCGAAGCCCCTGCGCATTCGATTCGAGAACGCACCCGTCTTTGTGCCGTCCAAGAAGGGGCTCGACCTGCCGCCCTATGTTTCGCTCGCCACCTTCAGGACCGACCTGACCGGCGAGCCCGTCAACCGCGAGTCCATTGTCGGCAAGGACGCCATTATCGCCGCGCCCTACGGCAAGGGCCGCGTCGTACTGTTTGGGCCCCACCCCGAGCTGACTCCGGGGCTTGAGCACCACTATCAGAACGCGCTGCGCTGGGTGGCGGGAGAAGGCGACGGGGAGGTTTCCTGGCGGAGCGTCCTGGGAAGCGAGCGGGCGGGTACGAATTAGACAGCGTGGGCGGGGTCCACGCGCGGATGGCCAGTTCTATGGATTCATCAAATAGAGCGCCAGGGCGCCTTGGCGCGCCACCTCGCGCAGGTGCTGATTCCTGAACAGGAGAAGTTGCTCGTTCGAGAATGTCGCGTCCTCCGTCAGGATGGCTTCGACCCTTTGATTTGCCAGCCACGCCTTCAGAGAATCCGCGGTCTCGCCCGGTTCCTCGGTGATGATCCGAAGCACATTCTTTCCGTGGATGTTGAGCAGCGGGAGGAGCGGCGTCTCGGTGGCGGCGATCGGATAGACTGGCTCGGTCACCAGGACTCGCCCCCCTTTCTGGAGCTTCACTTCGTCGAGCGCGTCGATGATTGGCCAATCCGCGCGCGTCCGCCAATAGGCCTCAAAATCCGAGCGATTCAGATAGAGCCCCCAAGGGATCGGCCCCCTCGAAACGTAGTGGGGATGAATGCGCTCCGCCATGTGGGGGATGTGCCAGGCGCCGAACGAAACCAGGATCGCCGCCAGCAGGAGCGAATGCCATCGAGGAAGGCGCTTGGGAAAGTTGCCCGGGATTGAAAGGCCGATGCACACCGCGCCGACCAGCAGGTGGACGCCCGTCATGCCCAGGGCAAAGCGCCAGGCGGGGCTCAGCACCGAGAGCGGGAACCAGGCAATCCCCAAGGCGACCAGAAACTGCATATCCCGGCGTCGTCGCCCGCGCCCCCACGTCCACAGAAGGACGCCCACCAGAAAGCCGGATGTAAAACGGTAGGTATCCAGATAGTAGCTTGTCCTCAGGATGAGGATCGTCCTGTTGGCGAGGTCCATCCACCAATCGAATCCCAGCAGCGTGGGGCCCGCGAAGCCTCCGTAGGAGGCGAGAAAGTCCGCGGCAACCATCTGATAGGCCGGCGCCGTGTGAAACCAGTCCAGCGCGAAGGGGAAGAAGGGATTGTTGGTCAGATACAGACTCTTGGCAATCCACGGAATAACCGGAATCCAGATTCCGACCGCGAAGGCAACAGCCTCCCGAAGGGGGTATGTGATCCGGATGGGGAATCGCGCGCGGCACTGCTTCCACCCAAGCAGCAGAAACCCGACCACAACAAGCCCGGCCAGAAAAGAAACTGGAAGCCCGCTGATCTTGGTGCCACAGGCGCATCCTAGAAAAATTCCGGCCAGGAACAGGCACCTGGGGCGGTATCGATGCCCAAGCAGAAAGGACTTCGCGGCGACGACGGCGCCGAGGAATACGAACATCGCCATGCTCAGGTCCACGTGGGCCGACGGCGCGAACTCGATAATCTCCCGAGCCGAGAGCCACAGCCCGCCAACAATCCAGCCGAGTCCCGGCCGACCGGCGCGGCGCAGTTCCGTCACCATCACGGCGGCCATCGCAATGCAGCAGCAGACCTGGAAAACCTTGGGCGGGATGAAATTCCAAGGAGCGATGGCGAGTCCCCAATAGCCCGTCATATCCCCCAGGAAATGGAAGTTTGGCGCCAGTGCGTAAGGCGTCTCAAACAGGCGGCCCTGAATCGAGTACTGCTTGGGCAGGGTGATGTGATATGCATAGGAATCAATCAGCAGCAGTGGGTTCCAGGCCAGCAGGAGCAACATCCCCGCGAGCCCGCAGAACACCAGGGCGCCCGCGATGTCGCCCGGTGTCGCCCTCGTGGATCGAATCGCGGCGAGCGAGGAAACCTCCCGACGCAACTGCGCCACACCCACCAAGGCACACGGGACGATGACCACCCAGCAGACCGATCGGGTCAGGATCCCCGCGGCGGCTCCGGCCAGTCCCAGCGATCCCATCGCTCCGAATCCAAGGGCGAGCCGCCACGCGAGCCGCTCCGCTCGCGATGTGATCGGACGACATGCCGCCTCGACCCGGAACAGGACGAGTGCCATCGTCCCCAGTCCTAGCGCCATCAACAGTAGAAGAGCGCAATAAAGGATCGTCATCGTCGGCCTTTTGCTGGGTAAGCGCGGATGAAACGAATCACCTGCACGCTTCCACTTGGGTGAAGGCGATCAGCTTCGTCCCCACCCAGCGGTGCAAGCCCACCCTGAAGCGCGCGAGTGGGACATTACTACTGCGATGAACAGGCGCGACAAACCGGAGTCGTTTCCGCCGAAGCCCTACTGCACCTGCCACGCCTCTGCCTGTGGCGGCGGTGCGATGGCGGCATAGGCGGAGAAGCCGTTGCCGTTCCAGCTCCGCACCCGGAAAGAGCGCGGCGCGGGGCCCGCGGGTGCGTGGTAAATCGTCCGGATATTGCCGACGAAGCGGCCCAGCGGGTGGAAGTTCACGAAGTCGTTGGAGGCATCCAGCTCGAAGCCGTCGGGGTTGGCTCCGTTGCTGATCCACGTCACGGTCGAGACACCCTCCGGGCTGGTGAGCGCAAAGATCGAGAACGGCGTGGGCGGTGGGTCGTCGGTCTCCTGGCCGCCCGTCCAGCGCGTGGCGGCGTCGAAGAGTTCGAGGCCCGCGGGGGTCAGGAGCGTCATCTCCTGCGTGAACGTCTGGAGGAAGAAGCCGGTGCGGCGCGCGGGGGCGGCGATGCCGCCGCTCATCATGGCGCCGGTGCGATAGCCAAAGATGGTGGCCTTGGTGGGCTCGTTCTCGATGGTGGCGGCGATGGTTGCGTTGGCGTTGGGGATTCCCCACTGCAGGCGACCGGCGCTGGTGAACACGTCGAACGTCCCCGGGGGAAGGCCACCGGCGAGGGGGGAATTGCCCTCCACGATCGTCATGCGCGTCAGGTCGGGGATGAAGCCATAGTCCGTGTTGATCACCAGGCCCGTCATGCCAAACTCGTCGTAGTTGTAGTCCTCCGCGCAGAACACGGGAATGGTGACGTCGCGCCACTTGGTGCCGACGTTGTTGGAGGAGACCGACTCGGAAATGAAGATCAGCGCCATGCCGTTTGCGCTGGCGGTGTTTGCGCTGGCGGCAAGGATCGGGATCACGCGATAGCCCCATGTCTCCAGCCGGGCGGCGGTCGCCACGTCGCCGGGAATCAGCGGCAGGAACCCCACCACCATCAGGCAGTCGCGTGGCGGAAAGCCGACGGAAATCTGAATCGGGAACGAATCCGTGGTGCTGGTATCGACAGAGGTCGCCCGCGCGACCAGCGTATAGACACCGCGCCCGGGCGGTGTCCACGCGAGGGAGTAGGGCTCCGCGGAGTCGCTGCCGAGACTGCCGCCATTGGCGAGGAATTCGACGGAGAGCGTCCCACTCGAGGGGCCATCCACACGCGCCAGCAGCGTGATCGTGGAGGTCGTTGTCCAAGTGGAGTCGGCGAGGGGGGAGTCGATCGTGACCGCCGCGCCGGCGGGGGAGATGAGGGAGAGAAGAATCGCAGCGAGAGCGAAAAGTGGGGCAAACGAGCTACGCGCGATAGCCATCATGGAAAACCCCTATGCGGATGCGATGCGGGGATGATCCCCGTGCCGGGGCGGGCGGAACCGCAAGGGGGATGTGGCTAGTATGCTCCGCGCCTCAGTGAACGCTCCACCCCGACGCGGTCGAACCATCGATTTCACGCCCCACGCGCAGGGCGTTGCCGAAGCTGGCGATCCAGACCTCGCCCGGGTCGAAGGGGTTCCACGCAACGCGCTTGGGCTCGCGGAAGGGGAAGCCCGCCACCTGGGTCAGTGTCGGCGTGGGGTCGGTTAGGTTGATGGTGTGCCAGAGGCCCTCGGCCTCCGTTGTCACATAGGCCCAGTTGGGCTTGGTCGGATGGATGCCGATGCTGGAGACGCGGTGGGACTCCCAGATGCGCGTCCAGTTCACGCCGCGATTCGTGGTGCGATAGAGCCCGCCCGCCTGGTTGTTGGTGGAGAGCGGCCCGCCATAGCCGCTCCACACGCCGGCATACCATGTGTTCTGCGCCGCGTCGTGGGGATCGATGATCAGGTCCTTCACGTAGTAGGTCATGTTGGCGTGGCTGCGGTCGGCCCAGCTTGCGCCGCCGTTGTCGCTCACGAAGACGCCGGAGCTCTGCGTGAAGACATTGGTGCGCCGGGCGGAGTAGCTGACCGCGAGAGTGCCATCGTTCAGCACGCGGATGATGAAGGGGTGGCCCTCCGTGCGGGGGGGATTGGCCAACTTCGTCCACGTGGAGCCCGCGCCCTGATCGATATTGTCGGAGACGTAGATACCACCCTCCACGCTGTCGATGACGCTGGCGTATAGACGCGTCGGGTTGTTCGGATCCAGCGCCACGTCGATCACCGGATTGTTGAAATCACGGAGCAACTGCCACGTGGCGCCCTTGTTGGTGGTGAAGTTCACCTGCCCGTCCCCGCCATTGAGGCGCGCGTCGGTCAGGTAGGTCGTCTGATAGATGTCGTGAACGGTGGACGACGCCATGTATCCCACGCCGGTCGTTGGATGCACAACGGTCTGGTAGGAAGTGTTCTGCGTGTGGCCCGTATATCCAAAGTTCCAAGAGGCGCCGCCGTCGGTGCTGCGGATGCCGCGTATATCCGTGCTGTTTCCCCACAGGATGTTGGAGTCGAACCAAGTGAGGTTCCACACGGAGGTGTCCTCCAGTCCGATGCCGCGATAGTCGCGGCCCGGTGGAGTGTCGGCGTTGGGCGGGTTCTGGTCGGCGGGATTTACATAGGCCTGGCGCCACGTGCCGCCGCCGTCGGTGGAAAGGTGCACAAAGCCATAGCCGCTGAACGCGACAAACTGGGGATTATTGGGGGCCACGGTGAAACCCACGGGCCCGCCGTCATAGAACCATCCGCGGTCGCCGCCGTCTCCGCCCCAGCCGGTCGCGGTGTTGGCGTTGTTGGCATCGGTGAACACACTGCCCCAGTTGGCGCCGCCATTGGTCGTCTTGAAGATCATGGGAAGCTCGCCCACGCTGCCGCGCTGACCGCTGACAAAGGCCGTGTCGATGTCGTTCACGGCACAGGCGATCAGCGCCAGGCCGTCCTGGGGATCGGTGGGAAGACCGGCGGTGCGCAGCGTCCAGCTCGCCGCGCCAAGGTCGAGCGTATAGACATCCTGATGCTGCCAGAAGATGTCCTCGATCAACATGCCGCCATAGGTGTCCTCCGCCGTGGCCGTGGCGAAGAGCCGGGCTGTGCCGCCTTCTCTCGCGCCGCACATCGAGAGGATTCGCCGTCCCGCCGGGATTCCTGCCACTGCCGATGCGGGAAACGTCGCCCCCGAATCCGTCGAGTGCAGCAGCCCCGCGTTGCAGCCGACATAGATATCCGCGCCGTCCCAGAACACCCCGCCGACATAGAGGCCATTGCCGCCGTTGGCGAAGCTGAACCGCTGCTGAAAGGAGGCGCCGCCATCGGTCGAGATATACAGCGCGTTGTAGCTCGCCACCAGCAGGCGGGTCGCGCTCGTGGGGTCCACCCACATGCCAAAGGCCTCGCCATCGGTCGGCTCCGCCGCCAGCGGCGTCCACGTGACGCCGCCATCGGTGCTCTTCGTCGGGCGGACCAAGTCCACGCCGTCGATCACCGTATAGTCCATGCAGAAGGCGATTAGGGGGTCGCTGGTGTACTGCACCATGGCCAGCCGGTTGCCCTGAATCTCGGTAAAGGGGACCACGTCATAGGAGGCGCCCTGGTTCGTGCTGCGGAACAGCGCGCTCATGTCCGTCGCGATGGTGAACACGCTGGCATTGTGCGGACTAAAGCTCGGCGCAAACAGGGCTCCACCCCCGCCAATTCCACGCGACTCCCAAGCCGCGGGCTGGGCCCCCGCGATGGCGACCATCGCAACCGATGCACACACTAGGAGGGACTTCATGGGGCGGTGACTCCGTGGAAAGTTATCATGGAGAGGGTGGAGGGATTGATAGATATACATCTATACGACAGACGCCGGTGCGGAAAGAGACCTGAATCGAAGACGCTCAGAGGCTCCCCACCCGGGCCCGAAGGGGGCAATGGGGATGCAATCATCCGGTTCAATTCACACGCCGCGAATGGCGGCAGGCTGGGAAACGCCTGAGTTTGCGCATCGCGATTGCTGAGAATCGCGGGCCAACAGGTGGTTCCCCCGCGGGCATCGGCGCGGAGCACGGCAGCCCGGGTTCCGCGTGGCCGCGTCTGCCTACCGCGCGGGGCGAGACGCCCACGCTCCTCTTTTACGGCGTTCCCAATCGTGATAGGACATTCAAGAACGACTCTCTTGGCGCGATTGCGCATTGCCCTCGCGAGCGGCGGGGGAGAAGAAGGCACTATGGAACCCGACGAGCAGCCTTTTCCCGCTTGGCTGGCGCGCCGCGACCCGATCGTGGCGGGGGCGGGGGAGAATGGCGTTTACCAAGCATTCGCGCGGCGGAGGCTTGGGCGGGCGGCGCGGACAGCGATGGGTCGTTTCCTCCTCCGCGCTGAGGGCACGTTCTCGGTTCTGCGCTGGGTTGTGCTCGCTGCGGCGATGCTCATGGCGCTCGATTACCCGAGGGTTGTCCGGTTTGTCGTGGCGGAGACCGGAATCCCGCAGCCCCTTGCCACCATGATGCTCTACTTCACGTTCACGATCCCCCTGATATGGGGACTCATTCCTCTCTCTAGCTCAAACCATTTCGAGGCCCGCCGCGTGTTCCGCAAAGCGTACAGCGATCCGCGGATGTCGATGGACTTCTATATGGGCGGGGTGCGCGGCGGTGACATCCTTGCGGCGATCTATCTGGAGGACTACCGCGTGATGCTACGGAAGATCGCGCCCCTCCCCGTGGTGCTGGGATTTGGGCTGATGTTGATGCTCGTGCGGATTCTGGATCTGGGGCTGGGCGAATCCGTCTTTCTTGGCGCGATAATCCTGCTCCTTGTCGCGGAGACCAGCTTGGCGATCCCCGATTGCCTGGGCAACCTCCTGGCGGAGCAGTCCCTCAAGCCGCGAATCCGATTCTGGCGGTCGCGGTCGATCACACGGCACTTTTCCAATATCGTGCGGGACCTCATTCGCGGAACACTCATGATGGGGCTCGTGCTCTTGGCGTTGGTTGGAGTCGTTGCGTTTGTGGAGTTCCTGAACTGGCTTAGGCGTCCGCCAGCGGCATACGGCTGGCTTGTGGACTATCTCCACGCGAAGCGATTCTATTTCCTTTGGCTGGCCATCGTGCTCCTGTTGCTCGCCACCACGGCATTCCTCCGCCGATGGGAACGCCGCCGCTCCGCGCGACGAATTCCGGAGCTCCTCGCAGAGGGAACCGCCGCCTTCGACGGCTACATCCGCCGGACGCTGGAGGGGGATCCCGATTGGGAACGCCAGCCCAACGACCCACCCCCGCCGATTCCGCAGACCGGAAAGACGCAGGACGCGGTGGCGGCAGCACTGGCAAAGAGGGAACAGCGGTAAAGGCGGAAACAACGGGAACGGCGGAAGAGAAGCTATGGCAGCTTCCCGATTTCCACGGACGGGTGTCTCAATCGGGAGGCGTTACAAGTAGAACGGCATCCACCACAGAGCGCACAGAGAACGGCACTGAGAGTAGCGGGCTGTGGTCTCAGGATATTTGCGAGAGGAGAATGTATGGACTCGTCTGTACATGCATATATACAATCGCCGCGGAATGGCCCGGTGCTCTCGGTGGTGA
>Ga0105049_10006197_pt1 | contig 13938 bp, 5 predicted proteins | sample MAT06_FD_78087 | JGI IMG/M metagenome (GOLD analysis project Ga0105049, IMG submission 78087) | Freshwater microbial communities from Lake Fryxell liftoff mats and glacier meltwater in Antarctica - MAT-06 | ecosystem: Environmental > Aquatic > Freshwater > Ice > Liftoff microbial mat | place...
GAAAAGATAAATCCATCATTTTTGTGAATGAAGTGATTGATGATGTTACGATTCTGGGAGATGGCAGTACACCCGACAGTGTTGTTGATCTTACAACAGGAGCCGTAATTGAATATGAAACCTATAACCAAAAGGTTTGGGCAAATGGTCAATCTACTTTGCCCTCCTGGGGTATTCATCGTAAATTGATCCGATATGCCGATGTTTTGTTAATGGCAGCAGAGGCGTTAAACGAAACCAATCAACAAGGCCCGGCCACAACGTATCTGAACCAGGTTCGGCTCAGGGCACGTCATGGAAATACACAAATTCTACCAGACATTTCTACTTCAGATCAGGCAGAACTTCGCAATGCCATTTATCATGAAAGGCGAGTAGAGTTGGCTATGGAAAGTCAACGCTTTTTTGACCTGATCAGAACAGGGAGAGCAGTCACAATTCTTGGACCTTTGGGGTTCAAACCCAATAAGAATGAGCGACTTCCGATTCCTCAAGTGGAGATTGATATCACACAGGGAACGATCACACAAAATCCAGGTTGGTAACTTATTTTTGTTAGGTTGCTAAACATTAAAGCTTTATAATTGTAATAATAATCAAACAACCAGATTAACGTAAAAATGCAAAAATCAAACTGGGGAATTTATTCCCTCTCTACCCTGTTATTCGCAGGTGCTCTGATCACTTCTTCATGTAAAAAAGATGATGATCCAAGTCAGGTAACTGTAAGTTCAGTAAAATCAGAAGCGAAAGAACTGGCAGGCGCTACCGCCGCCGATAAGGTTTCTGTTACTGCAAACATCGTGGTTACTTTCAGTAAGGCTATTAATGCTGCTACTGCTGCTGACTTTACACTCACTCCAGCCGGAGGAACTGCTGCCACTTTAACTGTAACAAACAGTGGAACAGCGGTTACCTTAGATCCAACCGGTGATTTATTGACTGGAACCAGCTACACTCTGGCAGTTAAAACCAGCGTGAAAGCAACCGATGGTGGCACATTTGCAGGACAAAACATAACATTCAAAACCGATGGACTTGCGAATGTTACTCCTCCAAGAGCCGCAAACCAGATCGCTTACTGGAATTTCAACAACAATGTAAATTCGTCTGTTGGAAGCTGGACTACAACCAATGTTAGTTCTACGTATGCTGCCGACAGAGGGGGCTATGCCAATTCTTCTGTTGCATTCAACGGATCAACCGACATTATTGAAGTAGATAATGGTGCTGCACTTTTTGCTCCAAGTTCTACCTGGTCTTTCTGGGTTTGGGCAGATACTACCTCAGGTCACGGTCTGTTCTGCATGGGAATCAACGGTTTCAAAGGAAGCCATGTTGAAATTGATGGAAAATGCAACTGGTTTAAAAACGCAGCTTCTTTTTCAACTTCCCTTAACACGGATTTAGTTGCTGAAGATCTTTGGTTTAACGGTGAAGGTGCCACCAAAGACAATGGCGGATGGCAAGGTTGGAATTTCAACACCGATCTTCGCCCAACTGGAGGAGTAAAAAATGTAATGGCTATGAAATGGGCACATGTTGTTTACTCATATGATGCCGCCACCAAACTCCGGACAGTATACATCAATGGTGTGAAAATGATGCAGGCTGATTTTAACCTTTGGCCAGCGGGTGATGCTAAATTAAGCGTTTCAGGACAAAAAGCGGGTGATGGTCCTGCTCCTGAGTTTTCTACAAAATTTGCGTTTGGATTTGCAAAAGATCGATCTGCCGGCCTTTGGGCTTCAGAACCTTGGGGTGACTTTACCAATCCAGGTGCAAACCACTTTAAAGGTCGTTTGGATGATGTTCGATTCTTCAATGTAGCCTTAACTGGTACTGAAATTTTGACTTTATACAACGCTGAAAAATAACAATTCACTTACTGATTAGTTTAAAGCCCGGCACGTATCCTGTGTCGGGCTTTTTCTTTACTACCAACCATGTTTAGACGTAATCAATTGGTTAGCTTTCTTCTTTTAATTCTCCTTTCTTCCTGCAAGGCCACCGAAAATCCGGCACCGAATGCACAAGCATTTCAATTGGTTACAGCACGAATGGGTTCCTATGTACTGGATGCAGCGGATGCAGCAAAAAATGCAATTGCTCCCAATGAAACGCCGGTTACGCTCGAATTTTCAACCATTCTGGATACATTAAAAGCAAAAGTATCCATTCAACTTTTGGATGATGGCAACAGCGTTGTTTCTTCAAAAATGCGCTTTCCGGATGAAAATCGATCTGTGTCAATCGGTCCTGATATGGCATTATCTCCCGGAAAAAGCTATTCGGTTGGAATAAGTTCTGCATTGAAAGGCAAAAACGGAGATACTTTTCCCGGAACAACCATCGGATTTGCCATTTCAAAAGGTACTTTGGTTATTGATACACTTCGCATTGAAAATCAGAGATCAATCCCCAGTGCCCGGATCACGAATGTGGGTTATCGCCCGCAATTTAAACTGTGGTTTTCGATTCCTGTAAATGAAAGTTCGATTGGAGGAAATACGCTTGTATTGAATTCTAAGTTTGGCTTAGTAGCAGTGAGCCAAACCCTTAGCACCGACAAAAGGATGCTTACCCTTACGCCAACGGTCGATTTAAAGAGCTTTACCAAATATACGCTTCAGATCAACAATACCTTGCAAGGTGCACAAGGCCAGTCGTTTGCTCCGATTACCCGAATTTTCTACACCAAACTGGATATGTCTGATAAATTTCCGGTGGTTTCTGACCAGGAATTACTCGACAAAGTCCAGCAGCAGACATTCAAATATTTCTATGATTTTGCTCACCCCGTTTCGGGTCTTGCACCAGAGAGGAATGCTACACCAAATACTGTAACCACAGGTGGATCCGGTTTTGGCGTTATGGCTTTGATCGTAGGTGTGGAAAGAGGATTTATAACCCGTACACAAGGTGTTGAGCGCTGGTTGAAAATCGTTAATTTTCTAAAAAAGTCCGATCGTTTCCATGGCGTATGGCCTCATTGGATGAATGGAACAACCGGTAAAACCATTCCCTTTAGTACCAATGACGATGGCGGTGATCTGGTTGAATCGGCATTCATGATTCAGGGCTTAATCACAGTAAAACAATATCTGCAGGCTTCGGATCCAGCAGAAAACACAGTCCGGATAAAAATTGATTCCCTTATCAATGAAGTTGAATGGGATTGGTACAGAAGAAGTAATCAGAATGTATTGTACTGGCACTGGTCCCCTCGGGTGGGGTGGGCTATGAATTTTCCACTCAGAGGTTGGAATGAAACCATGATTACGTATGTACTGGCGGCAAGTTCTGTAACCCACACCATTCCGAAAGACGTATATACCCAAGGCTTCAAAACGGGAAATCCCTATTTAAACGGGCAATCCTATTATGGGATTCCCCTTCCTTTAGGGGAAGCGTTGGGCGGACCTTTGTTCTTTTCTCACTATTCATTTCTCGGACTTAAGCCAACTCAGCTTATAGATGGGAATGTCAATTTTTCAACACAGACGGTGAATCATTCAAAAATTAATTATGCATATTGTGTAGCGAATCCAAAAAAGTATGTGGGCTATGGTCCTGATTGTTGGGGCCTTACGGCGAGCGATAATCAGGTTGGTTACAATGCACATTCTCCAACCAACGACCTGGGAGTGATTACACCAACCGCAGCTCTTTCTTCGTTTCCATACACACCGGTCGAATCAATGAAGGCGATGAAGTTTTTCTATTATAAATTAGGTGACAGAACCTGGGGAGACTATGGCTTTTACGATGCCTTCAATCCAACGGAAGACTGGTATGGCCGTACCTATCTGGCTATAGATCAGGGTCCTATTGTAGTAATGATGGAAAATTACAGAACGGGTTTGTTATGGAATTTGTTTATGAGTGCACCAGAAGTTCAGCAAGGGCTCACTAAGCTGGGTTTTCAATATTAGCAGGGTTGCTAAGGAATTCCGAAAGGGCTTGTTGCCATACTTTGGAAAGAATTTCCCCTCATAAATGATTTCGTTTTCGAGTGGATTTGGGTCAGACGAAACAATTCAACCGGCTCTTTTCCACGGAAAAGGAAATAAGGACTGATTTTGGTCATCTTACAGAATGAAACAAATTTTGTACACATCTGGTGTATGAAGGAGTGAAACCCATATTATTTTGATTTTCTTTGCAGCGTGAAATTTCTGGCTCTCCTTTTTTCTGCCTATATTCTCTTTTTGAGTGTGATGCCATGCACAGATGAGGACGAATGCAGAAATCTAAGTTCTGGGCAATCCTATTCTGCGCACACAGACCATTCGGGCCATCACAACGACACGGATACATGTTCACCTTTTTGTACCTGTACATGTTGTGGTCAAACCTGTAGTATTCAATGGATTCAAACCAGCTTTAGTCCGGGCTTTTCAACCTTTACTATTGAGGTTCCTATATTCACAGAATCCCAGATAACAGAGGTAGTGTTTCCCGTTTGGCAGCCTCCCCAACAACATGCCTGAATCCCCTTTCGTCATCCTTCACACAAGGACTTTTTGACGAACACTCTCCGATCATTTTGTAGATCTGAGTTTCCATTTTTCCATTTAAATCAATCTTAACATTCATCCAATATGCTGGATAGAATCATTTTATATTCCATTCAAAACAAACTCATCATCGGGGTATTTACCCTTGCTTTGATCCTTTGGGGAAGTTGGTCAGCTACCCAACTTCCCATTGATGCGGTTCCTGATATTACAAATAATCAGGTTCAGATAATAACCACAAGCCCTTCTTTGGCAGCACAGGAGGTAGAGCGCCTTATTACGTTTCCGGTAGAAATCAATATGGCCAATATCCCCGGACTCATTGAAGTACGGTCTATCTCCCGGTTTGGTTTGTCGATTGTGACGGTGGTTTTTACTGATGAAACCGATGTTTACTGGGCAAGGCAACAAGTGAGCGAACGCCTCAAAACGGCAATTGTCCAAATACCCAAAGGAGTCGGAATACCTGAGTTGGGGCCTGTCAGTTCCGGTTTGGGTGAAATATACCAGTATGTAATTCATGCTAAAAAAGGTTTCGAAAATAAGTATTCACCGATGGAACTTCGTACCATTCAGGATTGGATCGTGCGGCGGCAACTGATTGGCACCAAGGGTGTGGCAGAAGTTTCCAGCTTTGGAGGTTACATCAAGCAATACGAAATCGCCATTAATCCGGATAAACTCCGAAGCATGAACACCAGCCTATCGGAAGTGTTTATTGCTCTTGAAACCAATAATCAGAACGCAGGCGGGGCTTATATAGAAAAAAAACCCAATGCATGGTTTATTCGTACAGAAGGATTGGCCACCAGCATGGATGATCTGGGAAAAATCGTTGTTAAGAATACCCTGAACGGTAGCCCGGTTTTAATCCGTGATCTTGCATCTGTTCAAGCCGGAAATCCTGTACGTTATGGAGCTATGACGCTCAATGCGGAAGGCGAAGTGGTCGGGGCTATTGTAATGATGCTGAAAGGAGCCAATTCCAATCAGGTGATCAAGGATGTTAAAATTCGTATCGACCAAATCCGTAAATCCTTGCCTGAAGGAGTTGAAATTGAGCCATTTCTGGATCGTACAAAGCTGGTTAACCGTGCCATTGGTACAGTTTCTACCAATCTGATCGAAGGTGCGCTCATCGTAATCTTTATTTTGGTTTTGTTTCTTGGAAATTTCAGAGCGGGTTTGGTGGTGGCTTCGGTTATTCCGTTGGCCATGCTCTTCGCCATTAGCCTTATGAACTTCTTTGGTGTCTCCGGAAACCTCATGTCTTTGGGTGCCATTGATTTTGGGTTGATCGTCGATGGGGCTGTGATCATCGTTGAGGCAACACTGCATCACATTGCAGGAAAGCGTTTTACACACAGTCTAAGCCAAAAAGAGATGGATGAGGAGGTGTTCTATTCCGCTTCTAAAATCCGAAACTCTGCCGCATTTGGCGAAATCATCATCTTGATCGTGTATTTGCCGATTCTGGCTTTATCGGGTATTGAAGGAAAGATGTTTAAACCTATGGCGCAAACCGTGGCATTTGCCATTCTGGGTGCATTTATTCTTTCGCTTACCTATGTTCCTATGGTATCGGCTTTGTTACTCAGCAAAAAAGCCACCCAAAAACGCACTATTTCAGATCGGATGATGGATTTATTCCAAAGGATCTACCATCCATTAATCGGTTTTGCACTCAAGAAAAGGCTTCTGTTGATCATTGCAACTCTTCTGCTTTTTGCATCAAGTATTTATCAGTTTGGGCAAATGGGAGGGGAATTTGTTCCCACTTTAGATGAAGGGGATTTCGCCATTGAGACACGGGTGCTAACCGGTAGTTCCATGTCTGAAACCATAGATGCTGCTCTAAAGGCAAGCGATATCCTGATAAAGAAGTTTCCTGATGAAGTTATAAAAGTCGTTGGAAAGATTGGTACAAGTGAGATTCCTACGGATCCAATGCCTGTTGAAGCCTGCGATTTGATGGTGATTCTCAAAGAAAAAAATGAATGGAAGGCGGCTTCCTCAAGAGATGAACTGGCGGGCAAAATGCAGGAGGCTCTGGAAGCGATACCGGGAGTAAGTTTCGGATTTCAACAACCGATTCAGATGCGTTTTAATGAGCTAATGACCGGAGCACGGCAGGATGTGGCGATTAAAATTTATGGGGAAGATCTTGACGTACTGGCCGTTCAGGCCAGGAAATTAGGTCAACTGGTTCAAGGTGTGGAAGGTGCCAAAGATTTGTATATTGAAAAAGTGACCGGACTTCCCCAAATCGTGGTGGCCTTTGACCGTGATAAAATAGCGCAGTTTGGACTCAATATTACCGACATAAACCGGATCGTACGGACCGCATTCGCAGGTGAAACCGCAGGCTTGATCTTTGAAGGTGAAAAACGATTTGAACTGGTTGTGCGATTTCAACAAGCAAACAGACAAGGGATTGAAAACGTGCGGAATTTATTTGTCACCACCCCGAAAGGCCAGCAAATTCCATTGAGTGAAGTGGCCAATGTGGACTTCAAAGTTGGTCCAAACCAAATTCAACGGGACGATGCCAAACGAAGAATTACTGTCGCATTTAATGTGCGGGGTAGAGATGTGGAAAGCATTGTTGGTGAAATAGAAGAAAAGGTGAACAAAGGTCTTACACTTCCTCCCGGTTATTATCTGACCTATGGTGGACAGTTTAAGAATCTGATCGAAGCCCGGGATCGACTTTCAATTGCGGTGCCAATTGCTCTCGTCTTAATCTTTGTTCTTCTCTATTTTACTTTTGGATCAATAAAACAAAGCATTCTTATTTTTACTGCCATTCCACTTTCTGCCATTGGTGGAATCTGGGCACTTTGGTTTCGGGATATGCCCTTCAGTATTTCAGCCGGCATTGGATTTATTGCGCTTTTTGGCGTTGCTGTTCTCAATGGCATTGTACTCATAAGTGAGTTTAACCAACTTCGTAAAGAAGGTTTTACGGATCTCTCGGACATTATTCTGAAAGGAACCAGCCATCGACTCAGGCCAGTGCTGATGACTGCAGCGGTTGCCTCACTTGGGTTTTTACCAATGGCACTATCAAATGGTTCCGGAGCAGAAGTGCAAAGGCCATTGGCTACCGTCGTAATTGGAGGGTTAATTTCTGCCACCATCCTGACATTGCTTGTTTTGCCTGCCATTTATTATCTTTTTGAAAAACCTGGAAAAATAAAACCGATTGCCGCTTCAATTCTGGTTTTGATTGCTTTCGGTTTGGCTTGTCCTTTTTCCGGAGCATTGGCTCAGAGCTCAAAAACACTGGATCTCAATCACGCAATTCAACTTGCGTTGCAAAATAACCGCAGCATCCAGGGGGCACAGCACCTGATCGAATCACAGAAATTTCTTAAATCAACGGCCACCGAAATCGGCAAAACAAATTTTAATGTCATGTATGGGCAATACAATAGCTTCTACCCGGACAATAATTTTACAGTAAGCCAATCCATTCCTTTCCCCGGAACTTTTCAGAAGCAGGAAAAAGTGTATGAAATGGCGGTTCAAAGCGCAGGTTCTCAAAAGAAAATCCTTGAAAATGAATTGATTTTTCAAGTAAAATCTACCTACCATCAGTTGGTATTTGCAAAGAGTTTGATTGGACTTTTTAAAAAACAAGACAGCCTTTACACAGCTTTCCTTCGTTCAGCAGAATTGAAATTAAGAACCGGGGAGAGTAATTTCCTTGAAAAGTCAATGGCTGAAAGTCAATTGTTTGAACTGCGAAACAGGCAACTTCAGAAAGATGCCGATGTACGAATACTGGAGCATAAATTGCAAACATTGCTTCATTTGGATGAAACGGTTACCAATACGGATGCCCGATTGGTTCCTTTGGTGCTCAATATTCCAAATGATTCTGCATCAACGGTATCAAATCCGGCCCTCCTTTATTTTTCCACGCAGATTCAGCTTTCAGAAGCCAGCATCCGGCTGGAAAAAACCCGTTTGTGGCCCGACTTCACTGTCGGCTATTTTAATCAATCAATGTATGGAACCATCGATTATCGTAATCCTGGTTTCACATCCGGGGCGGGTAAGCGATTTCAAGGTGTAACATTTGGTGTAGCATTGCCTCTTTGGCGAAAACCACAACTGGCCAGAATACAATCTTCGGAATCGCTAAAAAAGGGAGCTCAGGCACAACTGGAATTCACGCGTAAAAATCTGGAAGGACAGTATGCTGAAGCATTTCAACAATTTGTTAAATGGAAAAACAGCCTGATTTATTATGAAAAAACGGCTTTGCCAACGGCCAAAACAATCAATGAATTTGCCTCGAAAAGTTACCGGGCGGGAAACATCGGGTACATTGAATTTCTTCAGGCTGTAAACAAGGCGGTTCTTCTTGAAACGGAATACCTTCTAATGGTGAATCAGCACAATCAATCCATTCTTCAAATCGAATTCCTGATAGGAAATCCACAATAAAATCTCAATATGAAAACATTATTTGTATCTATAGTCCTATCTGCCTTTATGTTAGGCTTTGCCTCTTGCGGCAATAAAAGCATAGAAAAAGTAGCCACTTCCGAACAGCAGCACCACGAGGAAAAGGGGCGGGTAGAATTAACCGGAGCTCAATTTAAATTTGCAAATATTGAGTTTGGTAAAATAGAGTCCCGAAGCTTAAGTGGAACCATCGCCGTAAATGGCATTTTGGATGTACCGCCTCAAAATATGGTTACGGTTTCGGCGATAATGGGCGGCTTTATAAAGACCACCAAACTCCTTCAGGGAATGGAAGTGAAAGAAGGAGAGGTGATTGCATCCATACAGAATCCTGATTTTATTCAGATTCAGAGTCAATTTCTGGAGAACAAACAAAAACTGTTGTTTCTGGAACAGGAATATAAAAGACAGGAAGAGCTTTACCAGGAAAATGTGTCCTCGGCTAAAATATTTCAGCAGGTAAGTTCAGAGTTTCACACCATGGAAGCAAATCAGGGAGCCCTGGCGGAAAGACTGTTGATTCTCAACATCAATCCCAAAACACTCACGCAAAGCAACATCCGGAGTACCGTCAACATACTTGCACCCATAAGCGGTTTTGTAATTACAGTGAATGTCAATTTGGGTAAGTACGTACAGCCACAGGATATTATTTGTGAGATAATGGATACCAAACACCTTCATGCAGAACTCACGGTTTTTGAAAAAGACATATCCAAATTGAAGAAAGGGCAGAAAATCCGGTTTCAATTAGTGAATGAAGGCAACCGGGAACGAACTGCGTACGTCTTCCTGATCAACCACCAGATATCCACTGACAGAACCATCCGTGTGCATGCCCATCTTGACAAAGAAGACCTCAACCTGATGCCCAATATGTATCTGAAAGCTTTGATCGAAACCGGAAGTGAAAATGTAAACAGTCTTCCGGAATCTGCCATTGTGCAGTCCGAAGGGATAGACTATATATTTATCAAGGCAGGTCTGGAGAACCACGCTCAAACAGATACTACTGGTAAAAACCTGGAAGCCAATGAGCCTAAGGAAGAAGAGCATGCATTTGAGGCAATTGAGGTAAAAAAAGGACTGGTCCAGAATGGTTTTGCAGAAGTGTTTTTGCCAAAAGATTTTGATATCAGGAAGGCAGAAGTTGTTACCAAGGGCGCTTATGTGATTCTTGCCAAAAGAGAGAATACTGAAGGCGAGGGTCATTGATTCGGATTGAAATTTTGACTGCTGTTGTTTCCTTGGTTTGTAGGATGAATAGTACTTTTCGAACCAGGAGGAAGAAGCAGGATTCTTATCCAGTCTATGTATAGATTCGTTTATAATTGGACAGCCACATTGCAATGGTCTGGTTGAATGGGGTGAATTTGACCTTTTGTATAAAATGGATCAATGTTCAAAGTTTGTTTCTAAACATTTAAGATCTGATTCCGTTTTAGACCGTAAATAGATTTGTTCTTAAATTCCAGAAAAAGGGTGCTTTTGTCAGATTTTAAAATCAATTTGAACAGATCATTTGCATAAGAACAAAAAATAGAGTTATATTGAATTTAACTTAAAACAACATATCCACGTGAAAAGGAAAAAAAATGAGCCTGCCATTCCCGTTAAAGCTGAACCGAAACCGGACTATACCACTCCCAGGAACGTATTGCGAAGTTTTGCCAACCGATTAGCTAAGATGAGCAGGGAGCTTGAAGAGGAGAATATGGAACTGAAAATTGAGGCTGAATATCTTGAAACATCCATACATACCATGACTAAGCAGCCTGTAATCATGGTTAATTTAATTGACATAGAACAAGAAAAATCAGTTTTTGCTGCGCTTCGGCCAACAGTTCGATTTGCTGCTCAGGGTGCAGAAAAGATTATGATCAGTGCAACTCTTGAAAACGACATTCCAGATAAATACGAGACAATCGTTTTGAAGCTTGATTCTTCTGAGCCTGCCAGCCTTCAGTTTCTTGAAGAAACTCTGGAGGATCTGTTCGAGACTAATTTAAGCTAGTTTAAAGTAAAATTTATTGTTTTGATCTGCGTCTTGTACCAGATCGTGATTGCCTGATTTATTTTTAATTTATCAGACAATTTTTTTTCCTGTAAACAGGCAAAATTTGATAGGCATTCTATCTGATTTTACTGTCCCAACTTTTTCCGCTGATCTCAAATCACCTCTAAAAGCGGGTTCAGGTTGAATAGGCCTGTCTGGCTTCATTGGGGAATTGGGTGGCTCACCTTACTCCGGATTTCTCACATCGACGTAGTTGGAGACTATGCAAAACGAGGTCCTGAAAATTGTGTCAAAAAAAAGTGACGAAAAAAAAGTGACACAAATTTCACACTTTATTTTTGCGTCATAAAAATTGAATCAAAAAAAAGTGACGCAAATTCAGGTGCTCCAATCAGTAGCAGAGTAGGTTTACGATGGAATCCACAGGCATTTCCTCCGTGCTTCACATGCAAAATTTCCTCTTTGATTCCTTCGTGTTACTGAAACACGAGGTGGCTATCAGGAAGAAAAAACGGTTGTTTATTAGTGATTTCGCTTAGCTGTCGCTTTGATTCGTGCGAAACGAACCCTGGCGAAAAATTTTTAAATAATGAATTTTTAAGAAGTTGGAAAGCCATTCAAAAGACTCGTAATTCCGAAGAATTGCCACCCCACCGACGTAGTTGGAGACTACGCCTAACGAGGTTTTTTTTCATCAGAAAAGCCATTCGGAACTTTTATCGTTTCCGCAAAGTCATTTTATATGAATACTGTCAATTTTCAAAAGAACTTTGGAAAGGTTAATTCCTTTATCAAGAACTCCATTCCAAATATCTCCAACATCTGTTAGTCTGTTTTCAGTATTGTTCATGTGAAAGTTTTCCGGATGCAGATCGCTATTTACCTCAGTCCAATGTAAAGGTGTAGATACAGTGGCGTGAAGCCGGGGACGCACACTATAGGGTGCTGCAATGGTTTGTCCCTTTTTGTTTTGAAGAAAATCAAGATAAATCTTGTCTTTTCTCTTTGATACTGTACGCTCTAAACTTGTGATTTCAGGCAGTCTTTCGTTTGTAAGAGTTGCTATCAATTTTCCAAATATCTGTGACTCTTCATACGTGTATTTCGCACCTAATGGTATGTATATGTGAAGTCCGGTTGCCCCACTGGTTTTGCAAAAGCATTTTATATCAAGCTGATCAAATATATTTTTAATTTCCAGGGCGGTTTTAACCACATAGATAAAATCAATGTTCCCTGGGTCAAGATCCAGAATCATATAATCCGGCAATTCAGGTTTTAAAATAACACTGTGCCATGGGTTTATTTCAATGCAACCCAGGTTTGTCATATAAATAAGAGTTGCCAAATTATTGCATATCAAATAATTAATTCCTGCATCATTTGATTTTGATTTAATTTTCTCCGTTTTGAGCCAGGCTGGAATCTGTGAAGGGTTCATGTCTTTCTGATAAAAGCTTTCTCCATAAATTCCATTTGGATGCCGGTTTAAGGAAAGTGGCCTGTTTTTTAAGTATGGAAGCAACCACTTTCCTATACTATGATAGTAGTCAATCAATTCCCCCTTTGAAATTCCTTCTTCAGGCCAGTATATTTTAGTAAGATTTGTGCATTTGATTTGAATCTTGCCTATAGTAATTACTTTCTCTTTTGTTTTTTCATTGGCGGGAATAGTTGATTCCGGATTTTCCATTTCCATTTTAACCTCTGAAACTTCTTTATCCTCTCTTAAACCGGCAAAAACAGGGTTACGTAAATTCCGGTCATTTGTCCAATCAAGAAACTTTACACTGCAAACCAGTTCCGGTTTCAGCCAAACCGGTTTACCTTTTGAATAAGAAAGTATGGGGCGCTTATAAAAGGGACAATTGTCTGTTTTGATCGTTTGAAAGAGTGCATGCATTTCTTTTAATGATGCATCTGAAAATCCGGTCCCACAATTTCCAATGTAAACCAGATCGGTTCCATCATAAATACCGAGTAGGAGGGAGCCAAAATACTTCCGGCTGTTTTGGGGCAATGAATAACCTGCAATAACCGCCTCAATCGTTCTCGACTTTTTGATTTTAAGCCAGGATTCGGATCTTTTTCCGGGCTGGTAAGTGCTTTGAGGATCTTTGGCGATGATTCCTTCGAAACCTTTATTCGTTACCTCTACGAATAATTTCTCTCCCTCCTCCTTATAAACCAATGACTTATGAATATTTTTAAAAGAGTTATTCTCAAAAAAACTATCCAGCAATTCTTTTCTTTGGATTAAAGGCATGCTGGTCAACACATAGCCATTCACAAAAAGGATATCAAAAACATAGTATTTTAAAATCCCTTTCTGTGTGGTTTTAAAATTTTGAAGTAACTGAAAATTGCTTATTCCCGTGTCATCCTCAATCACCACTTCCCCATCCAGAATTACATCGCCCGTAGCTGATTTGAGCTCATTCACTAAAGAAACAAATGAATTGTTGAAGCTGTTTCCGTTGCGGGAAACCATTTCGATCATTCCTCTTTCTATTTTAGTTATGGCACGATATCCGTCAAATTTCAATTCAAATATCCATCCGGTTTTATGAAGTGCTTCATCTTTTGCGAGGGCTAACATGGGTTGACTTAATTTTTTCCACGCAACACTAACGGCCAATTGTTTAGCAGCTAATTTATCAGACTCAGGAGAAAGTTTCTTTTTTTTTTCAGGTTTGATATTTTCTCTGTTTTTTTCTTTAGGGTTTTTAAGGGATTCGAATGCATTTATGTCAAATTTTTCAAGACTAAAGTCATCCTCTTTTTTTATGAGAAGCCAGTTTTTACCTGACTCATCGTTCATGCGAACCAAAGCGAATGTGCCTTTCAAATAATGGCCATTTAGCCGCAGTTTTAAATCTCCTTTTTTTAATTGTGCCAGCAACGATTTTTCAAGTTCTGCTGCAA
>Ga0105049_10006199_pt1 | contig 13935 bp, 8 predicted proteins | sample MAT06_FD_78087 | JGI IMG/M metagenome (GOLD analysis project Ga0105049, IMG submission 78087) | Freshwater microbial communities from Lake Fryxell liftoff mats and glacier meltwater in Antarctica - MAT-06 | ecosystem: Environmental > Aquatic > Freshwater > Ice > Liftoff microbial mat | place...
ACGCAATTTCCGAACGGCCTGTTACAACGCGCCGCGCGGAGAGGGATACGACCGGGACACCCAGGCTTGATGTGCTCCTGCCCGACGACTAACCTTCGCCCCATGAACGCCCGCGATGAGATTGTTGATTTCCTGGTCGATCAGATCCCCAAGGCGGCTCTCGCGGGGTTTCGGCCGTCCACGGAAGCGCGGCAGCGGATTTGGGAACTCATCAACAAAGAAAAGGACGCAGGCCTGCTGCCAGAGGAAAAGCTGGAACTCGACGACTCCATGAACCTCGAGCACTTGCTCGTGCTCGCGAAAGCCAGGGCCCGGCTCGCACAGCGCAGTGGCTGAGGGCGTGGGCGCGCAGGTTCGGCGACGGCCAAACTCCTGCGATTGAACGATGATGAGCGCGTGCTCGAACGCCGCCTGCTCCAAATCATCGGAGAGTATCCGCCGTTCACGGACGATGCAGGCGGAAGAAGTGGCGGCCGCCGGGCGGGCCCCAGGTGACCTGGAGTTCGCTGCCGACATTCACCGGGGCGATGGCGACGGCGGTCCACGACGGTGGGACGAGATTGGGCGAGGCTTGCAGCGCAAAGCCGGGCGAGGGATTCGGCCATCCGAGCACGACATTGGGGCCGACGCGGAAGATGCGCAGCAGCGGCACCGCCTCATCGAGCAGGCTCCAATAGCCGCCGACGCAGATGACGCCACCCGCGGCGCCACTGAAGGGGTCGGGCTGGCCGAGGGTGCCGCGCATTTCAAAGGCACCCGCCGCGCCGCTGCCGCCGCCAGCGTCCATGGTGTGCCAGCGGATGGTGTATTGCGCGGCGGCGGTGGTGGTGAGCGCGAGGAGGAGGGCGAGCGTCTTCATATGAGGGAGCCGCAGGGCTTGGGTGAGGTCTCGAAACGTCGAACACCGAACGCCGAACATCGAACATCGAAGTCCCCGGAGCGCGGCTGCCTTCGAGGTTCAGTGTTCGATGTTCGACGTTCGATGTTCATGGCTTCATTGACCGATGACCACCGAACCTTCGGTATCGAAGAAGTCGTACCGCCGCACCGTCATCGGCGTGCTGAAGATGACCGCCGGCGGATAGCTCCCGCCGCGGATGAACATCCGCGTTCCCGATGCAGCGCCACTCAGGCCCAACGGCACGGTGCGAAAGGGGCCGCCGGTTTCGGGATTCGTGAGCAGCCATTCTTTGCGGCCATTGGGGAAGAGGCGGAAGTTCGTGCGATCGACGTAGCGCGCGTTGGTCCCGGGGCGGATGCCGAGCAGCATATCGAAGACGCCGTGGCCATTCATGGTGGTGAAATTGTTGTTGGCGTTGCCTTCGCCGCCGGGCGCGATCCACGAGAGCCGCATGGTGCGCGCGCCGGCAAGGGGCATGGGCCGAGCGCCAATGTCGGGCAGCGTGCGGAGGGCTTCGCGCGCGATCATGTCGGCGATCGAGGTGATGGGAAAAATGCGGTCGGCGTGGATGTGGGTGTGCGGTGAGCCGGAGGAGCCCGAATTCCCCATGCGCCCGAGCATCTGACCCGCGGCGACGGTGGCACCGGCATGGATCGCACTCACGTCCACGGTGCCGGCCAGCAGGTGCGCGTAGAGCACGCGGCAATCGCCGTGCAGGACATACACGCTATTGCCGCCGCCAAAGCCCCAGTGCCACGTCGAGAGCTTGAGATTTCCCTCCGCGGTGCGTGCGCCGACGATGAATTGCGACTTCGCCGTCTGCGCGATGTTCACCGCGGTGGCCGTGCCGAGGGTGCGCTCCGCGGAATCCGTATAAGTGTTGGGCAGCGTGCCGGGATCGCCCCAGCCGTGGATGTGAAAGGCGCTGCCGGCCAGCGTGGCGACGCTGGCCACGTTGTCATTGGCGTCGGTGCCGGAGCCGGGGCTGATGGCGAGCGCGGTGTTCTGGATCACGGACGTGGTCGTGGTCTCGAGTTCCGGGGTGAGCGTGTTGCCGCTCGTCGAGGCCGACCAGCGCGTGAGCTTGAGCAGCCCGCCCACCGTGCGCGTGGCGGTCACCCATTTGCCGCTCGGGGCGAAGGCCGTGGCCAGGCGCGTGATCGCTTCTCCGGTCCGCTCGCCGCGGCGAGCGAGCGTGTCGGGGACGCCGTCGCCGTCCGTGTAGTCCCAGACGATCGTCCGCAGCGTGCCGGCCACGGTGCGCGCCGAGGCGGCGAAGCGCGTGTCGCTCACCCGCGTGACGCCGACCGCGGTGATCGCGAGGTAGGTGTCGGCGATGAGCATGTCGGGATTCGCGCCGACGCTGAAGACGGCCACGCGCAGATTCCCGGCGTCGGTGCGCACGGCCGTGGCGACGCGCGTGTCCGTGAGCCTGGCCAGCGCGACCTCGCGCACCGCGATGTCGTCCTGCGCGCCGGTGCGCGCGACCGTCATGCCATCGGCGGAGACATCCCACACGATGAAGCGATGCACATTGCTCGCGAGCCGCATGGAGGTGACGAAGCGGGTGAGACCGATCGCTTCGATGGCCATCGCCTGCACCGTCTCGCCGGGCTGCGAAGCGACGGTGCCGCGCGCCGCCATCCCGCGGCCGTTATTGAAGAGATCCCAGATGGCGATCCGGAAAGTGTCGTCCGGCATCCGCGTGAGCACGGCCACGCGTTGCACGCCGGAGCCGGAGCCGGTCTCGCCGAGGCTCGCCACTTTCACATCCACGATCGCCGCGCCGTCCTGCTCCGCCATTTGCTGAAAGACGCGCTTGCCGGCCGCGGGATTGTTTTCCCACCCGAGCGAAGTGCGCAGCACGGTGCCCGCGGCCATCGCGCGGATCGGTGTGCCCCAGCCGAGATAGTCCGCATTCACCGTGGAATCGCCGCCGGGGACGAGTTCCGAGGAGCCGCCGCCGGAGAGGATGCGATGCACTTTCCAATCCGTGCCCCAGCGCTGGCCTTCCGGCGGCAGATGCGTGCCGCCGGCGAAGTACTCCTCGGGGCCGAGGTCGGTTTCATTCGCGGGAAAAGTGTACGCTCCGCCTGCCACCAGCGGCACGTAGAGCGCGAGCGGGAGCACCGTGATTTTAGGCGTCGGATTCCCGGCAAAGGTGAGCGCGATGGTGACCGTAGCCGGCGCGGGATCCGCGACGGCGATGACCTCGTCCTCCGCGAGTTGCGCGACCTTCGTCGCCCCGCTCGCGATCTCGATGTCCTGCGGAAAGGTGTAGTCGTAGCCCGTCATCGTGACCCGCATGCTCGTGAGGGTGAGGGTCGCTGCGCTGTCGTTGCGGACCAGCACGCGGAACCACAGCCGGCGCGCTTCGGAAAAGAATCCCGAGAGCGGCGCGATGCGCGCATAAACGAGCGCCCCATTTTCCACCGGATCGAAGGTGAGCGTGACCTGCGGCGGCGCCGCGTGCGCGGTGGCGAGGAGGAGGATGAAGAGAGCGGCGATGGCTTTCACGGCAGCGTTCATTGGAGATTCACCAGGACGAGGATGAGGCCGCGTCCGCTCGTCAGGCCGGTCATCGCTTTGCCGATCACCGCGCCGTGGGTGCGCGCGGGATCGCTGGCCTTCATCCCGTGGCCGGGCGTGTCGCTGGTGGTGATGAGATCGCCGGGTGCGATCGCGCCGCGCTCCGCATCCACCAGGCAATAGACGCGGCCGGTGAGCGCCACGGGATGCTTGCCGTCCGCCACGGTGCCGCGCTGGCCCATCACCAGTCCGGGCTTCACCCCGCCCGCGCCGCTGACCACGCCGGCCACCGCGCGATCGTAGGCGCGGTCCGCGACCGCGAGTTCGCCCGGATGTGCGGCGTCGATTTTCACGAGCATCCCCGGCTGCGCGTCGCCCGCGCGGATGTCGAAGTTTTCCGAGAAGTCGCTGCCGCCGGTGATCTCGAGCACCTGCGTGGTGATGCGCCCTTCGCCACCTTGATCGGCATCGAGCACGATCGTCGCGCCGCCGCCCGCGGCCCGGTAGAGCGCGATCTGCGCGCCATTGCCCGCGCCTTCCGCCGCCTCGATGACGACCGTGCTCGTGCCATCCTCATCGCGCAGGATGAGTTCGCCGCCACCGCTCGCGCCCTGGCCATCGAGTTCCGCGCGGATCGCGCCCGCGCTGTTGAAGACCTGGATGGTGCCGCCGATGCCGTCGCCTTCGTCGGCATCGATGAGCACGGTGAGATCCCCGCTGCCGTCGTAGAGCCCGAGCACGCCGGCGCGGCCGCTGCCGTCGGAGTTGAGGAAAACCGTGCGCACGCCCCCGCTCTCGAAGAGTTCGAAGGCGCCGCCGCCGACCCCGCTCTGCGCATCGAGTGTCACCGTCCGCGTGCCGTCGGCATGGAAGAGGTCGAGCCGCGCGCCGGTCGTGGCGGATTCGGCGGCGCGCAGGTTCACCGTCGTGGTGCTATCGGCATCACTGAGCACGAGTTCGCCGCCGCCGCTCGCGCCCTGGCCGTCGAGTTCCGCGCGGATCACGCCCGCGCTGTTGGAGACCTGGATGGTGCCGCCGATCGCGTTGTTTTCGTCGCCATCGAGGAAGACGGTCACGTCGCCGTCGGCGTCGGTGAGCGTGATCGAACTCGCGCGCCCACTCGCATCGGCGTCGAGCGTGAGGGTCGTCCGGGACAGTCCGTTGCGCAGATGGAGGACCGCGCCTTCGCCCCCGCCGATCGAGGAGAGCAATTGCACGGTCTCGATGTTGCTGGAGTTGCGCAGCGCCAGGGTGGCGGACTCGCCGATGCCGTCCGCGTTGAGCGTCATCGCGCCGACGCCCACGGAATTGAAGAGCGTGAGCGCGCTGCCGCGTTCACCGAAGGTATCCGAGTCGAGCAGGACCGTCGTCGCGCCGAGGCCATTGCGCATGGTGAGCAACGCGCCCTCGCCGGCCCCGGTGGAGGCATCGAGCGAGACGGTCTCGGTGCCCAGCTCATCGAGGCGGAGTTGGGAGAAGGTCGCGTCATTCGCGAGCTGCGTGGAGCCGATCGCCCCGGAGGCGATCTTGCCGCTGGTGATGCTCCCGTCGGGCACCGCCATCGCCAGGAAGGCGTAGCCCACGGAGGTGATCGGATGATCCGCGATGATCGCCGGCGCGACCACGCCATCGCTGAACCAGATGCGCACGCGGAGTGCGGAGTTGGAAAAAATCGCCGGTGGAATCGGGTGCAGCATCCCCGGCACCGTGGTCTCGCCGAGGCCCACGGCGAAGAGCCCGCCGGTGACCGCGAGCGAGACCGCCGTGACCGGCATCGCGCCGCCCGCGCTCGAGCTGTCGTGGCTCCAGTAACTCGTCACCGGTGGCCCCGTGCGATAGATCGCAAAGCGGAACTGCCCCGTGCCGGTGAAGCTGGTGCCGCTATTGGTGATGCGGCCCTGGTAAGTGATGACATTCGGCGCCTGCGCGAGTGCGAGCACCGGGGCGAAGAAAGCGAGAGCGACGAAGCGAGCCGTGAGGGTGTGCATGGGATCGAGAGGGGTTTCATCGTTCGATACGCAATCGGGCTGGCGCGTGTTACAGCGCCAGGAGCGGCTGACTCTGGGCTGCCGCCTCGGACGTTTGGCGTTTGAAGTTTGAAGTTTGAAGTTTGGCGTTAAGCCCCGCGCAGCGGCGGTGGCCACCAGGGAGAGCGACCGCACCTCCGGCGGGCTTAACGCGAAACTTCAAACGCCAAACGTCCGATGCGGCGACTTGCGCGGGCTTTCCCCGCCTACGAGGTCGAGGACGGGCGTGCCCAGGAAAGCGCGGCTTGTAACAGGACCGGGGGCCTCCGCGTAGAGATGAATGCGACCCGCACATCATTCCACTTACAAAAACTAACCCTCCAATGAAACTTACGACATCCCCACTCACCCGCCGTGGCGCCCTCGGGCTGATCCTCGCCGGCATCACCCTCCCCACCACTCGCGCCCTCGCGGCCAGGGACGTTTTCATCCGCAGCAAGCCGCACATCAGAGGCCCGATCGTCCTGAACACCTTTTCCGGCGCGAGCCTCACCGCGATTTTCGACAGCGATCTGACCGTCGGCGCGAATGGCTGGGTGCGCGGCTTCGTGCGCTTTGACTTCGGAGGCGGGCGACGCGCGGACTACGTGGCCGAACGCGGTGGCCTGGGCTTCGACGCCGCCGGCGTGGCGATCTCCGCGACGGTGCTGCTGCTCGCGCGCCGCGGCGATGGGCGGCTGGCGCACGATTACGCGCTGGTCACCGTGGCTCCGGTGCCCGGCGAAGACTGCCTCATCTACACCACCATCGGCACCGACGTGCATGCGGAGCCCGTGCGCTTCGACCTACCCGGGGCATGGACGGTGCGGCGGTGAGGTGTATCGGGGCTGCCCCTGGGAGCGCCGCCGTCCTCGTGCGGCAAACGTACCATCGCGCGGAGCGCACCATCTCCGGCCACGCGGAGGGAGATTGGCGCTCCGCGACCGCTACGTTTGCCGCACGAGGACGGCGGCGCTCCCAGGGCCGCCACCGGGATTCGCGATTGGAAATCCGTCCGTCGTGCGGCTACCTCAGGCCATGACTGAATCCGATCCTCGTGCGGCGCGCGTGCGCAGTGCCTTTGAGACGGCGCTCTCGGGCGGGGGTTCGGCGGGCGCGTGGGTGCCGCCCGAGCCGGCGGTGCTCGCGCCGCTTTTTCCGGCGTATGAAATCGAGGCGCTGCTCGGGCGCGGCGGGATGGGTGCGGTGTATCGCGCGCGGCAGCGGTCGCTCGACCGGCTCGTCGCGATCAAGCTGCTGCCGTTCGAGCTGGGCGTGCGGGAGGACTTTGCGGAGCGCTTTCGCCGCGAAGCCACGGCGCTCGCGCGCCTCAGTCATCCGCACCTCGTCGCGGTGCATGATTTCGGACAGGCGGATGACGGGCACTACTTCATGGTCATGGAATACGTGGACGGCTCCGATCTCGCGGCGCGATTGCGCGCGGGGCCGCTGCCGCACGCGGAGGCGGTGGCCGTGGTGCGGCAGGTGTGCGACGCGCTGGAGTATGCGCACGCGCAGGGCGTGGTGCATCGCGACATCAAGCCGGGCAACGTCCTGCTCGATGCCACGGGCCGGGTGAAGGTGGCCGACTTTGGCCTCGCGCAACTCGCCGGCGACGCACCGCGCACCGCGCTCACCGTCACCGGCGCGCTGCTCGGCACGCCGGAATATGTGGCGCCGGAGCAGACCCAGCCTGCGGCGGTGGTGGATCAGCGCGCGGATATTTTCAGCGTGGGCGTGATGCTTTACGAGCTGCTCACCGGCCAGCTCCCGCGCGGCGTTTTCCGCCCGCTCCCGGAACGCGCGCTCAATCGCGTGGTGACGCGCGCGCTCCAGAGCGACCCGGCGTTGCGCTACCCGACGGTGCGCGCACTGCGCGCGGAGTTGTGCGAGGCGCCGCGCTCGCGCCGGGGCTGGGTCGCCGCGGCGGCGCTCGTGGCGCTGGGCGCGACGGCTGCGGCGTGGCACTGGTGGCCGAAGCCCCCGGCCACCAGCGCCCTGGTGCAGGCGCCCGCGCCGTTCATCAACAGTCTCGGTCTGCGCTTCGTCCCCGCCGGCACACCGGGCGTGCTTTTCTGCACCACCGAGACCCGCGTGCGCGACTACGCCGCTTACACCACCGCGCGGAGTCTCCCGACCTTCGCTGCACCGACCTGGGTGAACTACACCGGCGGCGAACCCGGCTGGCAGCGGGAGATGGCGTCGTGGAAAGAGCCGGGCTTCGCGCAGGCCGACACGCATCCCGTGGTCGGCCTCACGCAGACGGAAGCGCTCGACTTCTGCTCCTGGCTCACCGCGCACGAGCGCGCCGCAGGGCGGATCGGCCCGCAGGATCACTACCGCCTGCCGGGCAATGCCGAGTGGAGCCTGGCTGCGGGGTTGAAGGCCGACGCGCAATTTCCGAGCGGGCTCTACCCGTGGGGCGGGGACTTTCCCCCGACCACCCCCGCGGGGAACTACGCCAGCGAGGATTTGCGGGCGGCCCACGAGCGCTATGTGCGCTTTGCCGTGGTCGCCGGCTACCGCGACGGTCACGCCTTCACCGCACCCGTCGGGAGCTATGCGGCGGACGCCCGCGGCCTGCACGATCTCGGCGGCAACGTGTGGGAATGGACGGACGACAGCGCGAGCCCGCGCACCGTGCTGCGCGGCGGCGGCTGGGGCGACGCGCGGGCCGACAAGCTGGATCTCGCCACCCGCGTCGCGCACGACCGCGAGCTGCGCTGCTACAGTTTCGGCTTCCGCCTCGTGCTGGAGCGGAAAAAATCCGCGACCCCCGCGCCGCCGTGAGCTATCGCAGTGGGGATGTCGCTGACGACCGCCACCCTGCCCGCCGCCTTCCGCGCCACGCGCTGGAGTCTCGTGGCGCGCGCCGCTTCGCCCGCCGAACCCGCCGCGCGCGCGGCGCTCGAGGAGTTGTGCCGTCTTTACTGGCAGCCGCTCCACGCCTTTGCCTGCCGCACCGGCCTGCCCTCGACGGATGCGGAAGATGCCACGCAATCCTTCTTCGCCGAGTTCCTGAATCATGAGCGTTTCGCCATCGCTGATCCACAGAGGGGAAAGCTGCGCACGTTTCTCTGCACGGCCTTTGCGAATCATCTGCGCGACCGGCACCGCCGCGGCACGACGCAGGCCCGCGGCGGCGATCGCGTCCACGTCTCGCTCGACGCGCCGCGCGGCGACGATGCGCCGCCGATCGATCCCGCCGACCCGCACGATCCCGCGCGCGAATTCGACCGCACCTGGGCGCTGGCCACGATGGACGCCGCCGTCGCGCGCCTCGAGAGCGAACTCGCGGCCCGCGGGAAGGCCGGCTCGCTCGCGCCGTATCGCGGCTTCCTCGGCCTGGACGCCGGCGGCGCCGAAGACTACGCCGCCGCAGCGCGCACTCTCGGGCTGAGCGAAGGCGCCGTGCGCGTGAACGTCTGCCGGCTGCGCAAGGATTTCCGGGCCGCGCTTTTCGCCACCGTCGCCGACACCCTCGACGCCCCGACCGAAGAGAGCATCCGGGCGGAAGTCCGAGCGCTGATCGACGCGCTCGGTGGCTGAGCGCGCCCCACCGCGCCGCCGCACCCAGCGCCGCGCCGCGATCTCGCGGCACCGCCCAGCGCCCACGCTTGGTGCCACGCCGCAGGCGATGTAGTGTCGGCAGGTCCGCGGTCCCCCCCGAGTCATGTTTCCATCCTCATCGTCCCTCTGCGGTCGGATCCTCTTCGCCACCGGAGCGCTGGGGTGGCCGCTCGCCGGGAGCCATGGCCACGGCACCTTTCACGAGCGGGTCGAGGCGCTCACCGCGGCCCTGCGCGAAAAGCCGGACGATCCCGGTCTGCTCTTTCGACTCGCCACGGCGTCGCTCGAGCATGGCGAATGGGAGAGTGCGCTCCGCCAGCTCGCGGATCTCGACCGCGTGGCGCCGGGGGTCGTGGCCACGGATCTCCAGCGCGGCCGGGCGCTGGCCGCGGGGGGGAAATTCGCGGAGGCCAGGGCCGCCCTCGACGCGTATCTCGCGCTTCAGCCCGGCCATGCGCTGGCGCTCGGGGCGCGGGCCGAGGTGCTCAGCGAACTCGGCCAGCCGCTGCTGGCCGCCACCGACCTGGCCGCGTCCATCGCCGCCACGGCACGCCCGGAACCGGATGTCTTTCTCGAGTTGGCCGGCTTCCTCGTCGCCGCGGGCCAGAGCGCCGAGGCCGTGCGAGCCCTCGACGACGGCATGGGGAAACTCGGCGCCGTGCCTGCGCTGATCGACCGAGCCATCGAGCTGGAGCTGGCCCTGGGCCGCGCCGCCGCCGCCCTGGCGCGGCTCGACGTGCAGCTCGCCGCCGCTCCCGCAGCCCAGCGTCCGGCCCTCATGGCGTCGCGGGCGCGCCTGCTCGCGACCGCCCGGCGCGCTGGGGAGGCTCGTGCCGCCTGGGAGGCGCTGCGCGAGTTCCTCGCCGCACTTCCCCCACTCGACCGCGCCTCCCACGCCATGCTCCGGCTCGCGGCGGAGGCGGAGCAGGCACTCGCCGCATCCACCCCATGAACTCCCCTGCTGCGGCCATCCTGCGCTGCCTGGTCGTAGCCACCGCACTCGCGAGCGACGCCCAGGCGCAGGTGAGCTTCACCGGCGTGCCCTACCTCCAGGACTTCAACGCGCTCCAGGGCGCCGCAAACAACACCCTCGACGTCCCGTGGGCCAACAACGCCACGCTGCCCGGCTGGTACGCCTCGCGGCCGACCTACTCCGTCACCGACGGCACGCTCGGCGGCAGTGCGGCCGCCTTCGATCCGACCGGCAGCGCGACGCAAAATGTCGGCCACTTCAGCTTCGGTGCGGCGGGCAGCGTGGATCGCGCCCTCGGCATGCGCGCGACGGCCGCCATCGCCGGCCACACGCCGCTGCACGTCGGCGTGCGGCTCGTCAATCACACCGGCGCAACCATCACCACCGTGTCCTTTGCCTATACCGGCGAGCAGTGGTTCACGAGCAGCGCGGCGGGCAATACCTTCACGCTCACCTCGACCTATCAGCTCGGCGCGACCTCGCTGACCAGCGGCACCTGGACGAGCGCCGCGGTCACCTTCACCGCGCCCCTCGTTTCGAGCGGCACGGCCTCGGCCGTCAATGGCCATGCGGCCGCGAATCGTCGCGGGGTCGCCGGCTCCATCGGCGGGCTCGCGTGGCTGCCGGGGCAGGAACTGTGGATCCGCCTCAGCGACCATGAGCAGGCTGGCGACGAAGCCGGGCTGGCGATCGACGACTTCGTTTTCTGGGCGGGCGAAAACCGCGCGCTCTTTTTCAATGGTGCGACCAGCTATGTGACGATGACTGCGGCGCCGGAAGCGCTCGGCACTGGCACGTTCACGCTGGAGTGCTCGTTTCTGCGCACCGGCGCGGGCGCGGCGACTTCGACCGGCTCGGGTGGCGTGAGTGCCATCCCGCTCGTCACCCGCGGGCGCGGCGAGTCGGATGGGAGCGCGGTCGATTGCAATTACTTCATGGGCATCCACGCCACCACGGGCACGCTCTGCGCGGACTTCGAGGCGTACCCGGCGGCGGGGATTGTCGCGGGGCAAAACTACCCGGCCATCGGCAGTCTCGTGCTGCCTTTCCAGCAGTGGACGCACGTCGCGGCGACCTACGATCCCGCGGCTGCCGATGGCCAGCGGTGGAAGCTCTTTGTCAACGGCGTGCAGGACCCCAACACCCAGGCGAATCCGCCGCCCGCAGCCGTCGGTCGCTCGGACAGCATCCAGCACTTCGGCGTCGGCACGGCCCTGAACTCGAGCGGCGTCGCGTCTGGGTTTTTCCAAGGTGCGATCGACGAAGTGCGGGTCTGGAGCGTCGCCCGCGCCCCCGCGCAGATCGCCGCGGCGCGGAACCGCGAAATCGCCGCGCCCATGGCCGGACTCCTCGCCCGCTACGGCTTCAATGAAGGCGCCAGCATCATCGCCAGCAGCTCCGTGCCGGCGGCGCCCAATGGTGCGCTCATCGCCAGACCGGCGTGGGTCTCCGGGCCCGGCTTCGCGATGAATGTCCCACCGCAGGTGACCCTCACCGCGCCGGCCAGCGGTGGCAGTGCGCTGGAACCCGCCAGCATCGCCCTCGCCGCGACGGCAAACGCGGGCGACGGCGAGATCGCGCAGGTCGAATTCTTTGCCGGCGCCGCAAAGATCGGCGAAGACCGCACCGCCCCCTATCAGGTGCCGTGGAGCGACGTTCCCGCCGGCAGCTACTCCCTCGCCGCCCGCGTCACCGACGACGGAGGTGCCACCGCGCACTCCGCGCCGGTCAGCTTCACCGTCACCGCCCATCCCAATGCGGCGCCCACCATCACGGCACTCGCGCCGGCGGCCGCGGCGGTGAATGTCCCGACCCCAGCCCCGCTCCAGGTCGCCCTCGCGGATGCGACGGCCGACCCGCTGACCGTGAAATTTTTCGGCCGTCGGGCCGCGCCCGCGTCCGGTCCCGACTTTACCCTCGTGACCCTGCCCGACACCCAGTTTTACTCCCAGAATACCGGGGGCACGCGCGCCGCCATCTACCACGCGCAGACCCAGTGGATCGTGGCACAGCGGGTGGCGCGCAACATCGCCTTTGTCTCGCACATGGGCGACATCGTGCAGACCGGTGACAATGGTGGCAACCCGGTCGAATGGCAGATCGCCGACGCCGCCATGGCGCGGCTGGAGGATCACGCCACCACCCTCACGGCTTATGGCATCCCATGGGGCGGCGCGCCGGGCAATCACGACTTCAGTCCGGTCGGCGATCAGGCCGGTGCCGCCGTCTTCTACAATCAATACTTCGGCGCCCCGCGCTTCGCCGGTCGCACTTACTATGGCGGGCGCCACGGCACCGCGAATAACAACAACAACTACCAGCTCTTCTCCGCCAGCGGCCTCGACTTCATCGTCCTCCATCTCGCCTACCGCTCCACGCCAAATCTTGCCGTCCTCGACTGGGCCGATGCGGTGCTCAAAGCGCATCCCAATCGCCGCGCCATCGTCACCAGCCACTGGCTCGTCAACACCGGCAACCCCGCGTCCTGGGGCGGCGGGGCCCAGACGCTCTACGAGAGCCTGAAGGACAATCCCAATCTCTTCCTGCTCCTCTGCGGGCACGTCCACGGGGAAGGCCGGCGCACCGACCTCTTTCAGGGGCGGGCCGTCCATTCGCTGCTGCAGGACTACCAGGGCCGGCCCAACGGCGGCGATGGATGGTTGCGTTACTACGAGTTTTCGCCGGCAAACAACCTCATCCGCGCCCGCACTTACTCGACTACCCTGCTCGCTTCCGAGAGCGATGCCGACAGCGAGTTCTCGCTCCCTTACGATCTGCAATCCGCCATGGGTCCGTGGGTCGCACTGGCCGTGGTGAATGTGAGCAGTGGCGGTGCGGGAGCGAGTTACTCCTGGCCAGGGCTCGAGACCGGCACGGAATACGAATGGCAGGCCACCGCCACCGATGGCATTCACACCACGAGCACTCCGGCCCGCCGTTTCACAGTGCGCGCCGATGCGCCTCCCACCGTCGCCATCACCGCGCCCGGCCAAAACGCCACCTACGCCGCCGGCGCCACGGTCACGCTCTCCGCCACCGCCGCGGATGCCGATGGCGCCGTCGCCCGCGTCGAGTTCTTCCAGGGTGGGAGCAAGCTCGGCGAGGATGCCGCCACGCCTTATGCCTTCTCGTGGCCGAACGTCCCCATGGGGACTTATTCAGTCACCGCCGTGGCGCGGGATGGCGCGGGGAATGCGACCCTCTCCGCGCCGATCCAAGTCATCGTGACCAGCTCCGGCGTGCTCCAGCGCGGGCCGTATCTGAACCAAGGCAACGACACCAGCCTCGTTGTCCGCTGGCGCAGCAGCCTGCCGGTGGCGGGTCGCGTGCGTTACGGGCTGTCGCCGGCCCTGCTCGATCAGTTTGCCGACGGAGCCGCGGCGATCACCGAGCACGTCGTGCCACTGACCGGTCTCATGCCGCACACCCGGTACTACTACAGCGTCGGCACCGCCACCGACACCCTGGCCGGCGGCGATGCCGGGCACACCTTTCGCACTTCCCCCACGCCCGGCCTGACGACCGACACGCGCATCTGGGTGCTCGGCGACGCCGGGCGCGCCAACGCCAGCCAGCGCGCCGTGCGCGACGCCTACGTGGCGTGGACCGGCGCGCGCACCCCGGACCTCTGCCTGCTGCTCGGCGACAATGCCTACAATGCAGGCACGGATGCCGAGTATCAGGCCGCCGTCTTCGACATGTACGCCCCTTTGCTCCGCAAGATGCCGCTTTGGTCATGCCTCGGGAATCATGATGCAGACAATGGCTCGACCGACCCGCTCGCCCACTTCCCGTACTTCGACATCTTCACCTTTCCCACAAATGGCGAATGCGGCGGGGTAACCTCCGGCACGGAGCGTTACTTTTCCTTCGACTACGGCCACCTTCATTTCATCAACCTCGACTCGCAGACGAGCAACCGCGGGACGAATGGTGCCATGGCGTCATGGCTCCAG
>Ga0105049_10006201_pt1 | contig 13933 bp, 11 predicted proteins | sample MAT06_FD_78087 | JGI IMG/M metagenome (GOLD analysis project Ga0105049, IMG submission 78087) | Freshwater microbial communities from Lake Fryxell liftoff mats and glacier meltwater in Antarctica - MAT-06 | ecosystem: Environmental > Aquatic > Freshwater > Ice > Liftoff microbial mat | place...
GGTCCGCTCACGTGGAGGAGAAGCATCGACTCCTGCTGGCGTTGTCCTACGCGTTGGCCGGCGCAGGCATGCACACCCGCGCTCTGGGCACGTTGCTTCAGGCTGAGGAGCTGAGTGGCGCTGTCGCTGCGACGGAGTCCTGTCGGCTTGAGCGCACTCGGGCATTCCTCTTGGCTTGCGGCGGTGAGCATGCTCAGAGTGCGGAGGCCGCAGGCCGTGCCGCAGAGCTTGCCAAGAACTCCGGAAATCTTGGTGAGCTTGCGCTCGCGCTGCACGACGAAAGCGTGGCGCTGCTCCTCGCGAGGGAGCTGCCTAAAAGCTACGCAACCTGCAACCGAGCCCATGCTGCCGCGGCACAAATCGGATCTCAGCGGCTGCTCAACGTGTGCCGGCTGCTCTTGGCCTACCTGGAGGGTCAGCGCGACGGTGAGAACCTAGGTGACAGCGGGGCCATTGAGGCCACCCTGCGCGAAGCCATGGGAGTGGCTGAGGAGCAGGGTTGGACGGGCGACCTAATTTTTGCTCGATATCTTTTGGGGCGCTGGCTCGTGCTCACCGATCAGCCCACGCTCGGGACCGAACAAATTCGGGCGGCGTTAGCTCTCGCCGAGAGCGTCGGGAATCAGCGCTGGAGCGCGCTGTGTGGCAAGGCGCTAGCTTAGACGGGCCGGGGCCCCTGAGTGCTGCCAAACTCGCAAGTGCTCCAAACTTGTCCGTGAATCTTCACGATAAACCTTCGGGCGGGCTTCGAGCTAAACTCAACCTCTCAAAGTCCAACACAAGGTAGTAAGCACGCTTACTACCTTCCGCGGAGCGAACAGGGCAGCTCCTGCGGCGCGGCCCCGCAAGCACATCCCCGTCGTGCTCCGTCGTGCCCGCTCTAGTTATCTGAGGAGGCTAAACGGCGTTCCAGCTCTTCCAAGTGAGCCTTCACTTGGGGATCCGAGCCACGCAAGGACTCCACCTTGCGCACGGCGCTCATGACTGTCGTGTGGTCACGGTCGCCGAATGCGCGGCCGAGCTCGGGGAAGCTGGAACGCAAGCGTTGTCGGCAGAGGTACATCGCAACCTGGCGTGCGAAGGCCACGCTCTTATGTCGATCTTTGCCGAGTAGATCATTGCTGCTCAGTCGAAAGTGATGGCAAACGGCCTTCTGAATATCTCCAACACTGAGCAGATCTGGCCGCTGCGGGGAGACCACCGCAATTTCTCGTTGCATGAATGCCAGATCAATCGGCTGGCCCGTGAGCGAAGACTTGGCTGCTAGCCGGATCAGGACGCCCTCCAATTCACGCACGTTGCTCTGGATCGTTTGCGCGAGAGCCACCGCGATTTCATCGGTGATGACGATGTTCTCGAGCTCAGCTTTCTTCCGCACGATAGCCACACGCGTTTCAAGCTGCGGGATCTGAATATCCGCAACTAAGCCTGAGGTGAACCGCGAGACCAAGCGTTCCGGCATGCGCTGAAGCTGCTGAGGATATTTATCGCTCGTGACGACAATGGGCTTATCGGAATCCCGGAGCGCGTTGAACGTGTGGAAAAATTCTTCCTGGGTTTGCTCGCGGCCAGCCAGAAACTGAATGTCGTCGAGCAGCAACAGATCACAATCACGCCGGTAGCGAGCGCGGAATTCATCCATTCGGTGATTCTGCAGGGCCTCAATGAACTCGTTCGTGAAGTGCTCAGCAGAGACGTACACGATGCGCGCCTCCGGCTGGCGATCCAGCACGCGGTGCGCAATCGCGTGCATCAAGTGCGTTTTGCCGAGGCCGGTGCCTCCTGCAATGAATAGCGGATTGTAGCGGGGGCCGCCGCCGCCAGCCGAACCCAGCGCGGCGGCATAGGCGAGCTCGTTCGAGGGGCCGACCACGAAGTTAGCGAAGGTGAACTTCGGCATCAGCGTCGCCATGAGGCGTGCGCGAGCAGCGATACTCTGGGGGCTCCGGGGGCTCCGGGGGCTCTCAGGGCGGTCGCTGCGGGGCCGCGCGTTCGGCACCGCTTCGGATCTGGGATGAGAAACTTCCGGCGGGGCTTCGCAGACAGGCTGCTGAATGTCTGAGCGAACCACCCAGCTGACCAGAACGGGCTTCGCCGCCAGACGCTCTAACTCATCCTGCAACGCGGGAAGAAAATGAGTCTTCACCCAATCCAAGACAAACTCATTGCGCGCGATGAGCTCTAAGCGCACCCCATCGAACGCTTGAAACTGTACACTTGAGAACCACTGCTCAAACGATGCTGGTGAACGTTTGCGCGTGTGGTCCACAGCCTGCGCCCACAACGCAGCGCAAGCGGAAGACACAATCGGAGAGCTACTGAGATGCGCAGGCGATTCGAGAGCCACTGTTAGAAAACCCCTGTTTTTCCAAAGGATAGAAGAGCGGGACGGCAGGTCACTCCCTGCGGAGCGAACCAAGCGGCCTGGGTCCCAGACGCCCCACTGTTTGCAGCGAGAACCAATCTAGGAAGCGTCGGCGCGTACCACTCCTTCGGCAAGATCCGCAAGCATCAGATTTGGATTCAGAGGTGTCATCCGAACAAACTCCTCACAAACGTATCGCAGAAAAAGTGACGCTCAGCAGACGCAGCTCGTGATCGCAATCACGCCCATTGAGCGTGTAGATGGACCACCATGAAATCAGCTCCGGCCAACAGCGCCTAAGCTGGAACGCGGTGAAATGTAAACGTTTTGTGAGTCAAGTGTGCGCACGCGTTTTCCTTCTCTTTTACGGGTCCTGTTAAGCCCGGAGCCCTTCGAACAAGTTTTCAGTTGCTCCTTTTCTGTTTCAATGCTTCCGATGCGTGCCATGAGCCAACAAGCACGTGTCAGCTTCCGACGGGGTGCGGCTTTGCTCACGCTCTTGTCCGTTCAATTCGGGGCTGAAGCGGGCCACGCGGAGGCTAGCCGCTTGGCGCCCGAGTTGGGTTACAACTACGGCGACGTTGAGACCGCGCGCATCCTCGCAACCTCGCAATCCCAACGCGCATTGTCGAATTCGGTGAGCGCTCTTTATACCAATCCCGCGAACATCGTCAGCACTCGCGTTTACCATGTTGCCGCTCTTCTCGCGCTCCGAACGCCCGAAGCTCAACAGCGCACGTTGGGAGCGGCCGCAGTGGATTCGGTCACTAATGGATCGCTTGGCGCGGGCTTTGGGATCAATTGGTCGCGTCAGGATCCAGATGGCATCAATCGCGAATATTTAGATGGGCGGCTGGCACTAGCAGCGCCTGTTTCAGACAGCTTTTCCATGGGCTTCGGTGCTCGCTACCTCAAGCTCAAGCAGCAGGGATTTGGGCCGCTGATGGAGAGTGTTGCTTCCTCGGGGTTGGGTGCTGACTCGATCGTGAGTGACTTTGGGCTCGATGCAGGGATGACGATCACATTATCGCCGGCGTTTGCGCTGTCCGCGGTGGGCATGAATCTGAACAACCCTGGTAATGGGTTCATGCCAACGAGTAGCTCGGCGGCTTTGGGCTTCGCGCAAGGTAATCTGGCGATCGGCGCTGACGTCACGTTTGATTTCACCACCTGGCAAAGGACAACGTGGCGTCCCGCGCTGGGTATCGAAGCGTTGATGGGTGACAACTTCCCGGTTCGGGGGGGGTACCGTTACGACGACGGTGCGAAGACTCACGCGTTCAGCGTTGGCGTCGGCTACCTCGACACGAGCATTGCCGTGGATCTCGGCGCGAGCCGAACCGTGAGCGGCGAAGCCTCGACCGCATTTGCTGCCACCTTCACCTATTTCCTTGAATCAAACGGGCTTGAGGCTTCGCCCACCGACTCCTTCTAATCTCGTCAGTCGAGCGCTTCGGCCAGCGAGCGCAAGAGGAGCCTGGCGCCTTCTTGGAGGCTGTCAACATCCGTCTCCGTCTCCGGGACCCGCGGAGCTTCGGAGCGCAATTGGTCGATGGCCTTGGGGTTGCGAAAGAAATCGTCGTTGTGGAGTTCAATCATTTGCAGAAGCTTGCGATGGCCGAGAAGTAGCCCCGAAAAGCGCTGAGCGTCGTCCACATGCAGCCGAAAGCTCGCGCCAAAAGCGTCGAGCTTGAGCGGAAAGCCAAGTGTGTCGTAGGCGAGATCTTCAATTTTATGCCCGAGGGCGCGGGGTCCTGAAAGTGCCAGCGGCCGGAGCACGATGGCGAACGCTAGCGCCCGGCTATAGGCCAGCAGAGTTAAGCTGAGAGCTTGTCGGTGTGCGCGGATGGTTCGGGGGCTCAAATCGAGCGAGTGCTTGAGAAAAGCAGGGGTCGCGAGCAGGGTGCCAAAAAACGCTCCAAAGGTGCGCCGCTTCAGCCCATAAGGATCGTGGGTCATCACAAAAGGTTGATCCCTGGGCGCCGTCGCGTCCACGAACGAGGCACCGAGTCGCGCCATACCCCGCAGGTAACTCGATGCTCCCAAAGCCTGCGGGAAAGGTCCCGGGTCCAGAGCGAGCGACGTGAAAAGATGGCCCGTTCGAAACCAATCAAGCAGTGCCGGCAACGTGAGCCGCGCGGGCCAGCCTGCGTGCGCTTGCTTCCCAAGCGTCGAGCTGACGTATTCCGAAAGGCGAGGCTTCTTAAAGACCTCCCAAATGCGTTGCGTGGCCTCCAACCACTGTTCTGCCAGAGGCAAAATATCGATACCGCAGCCTTCGATCGACGCTGGGTTCTCAACTTGCATCCGCACAGCAATCTCTCGGCGCCGCTCCCAGAGCAACTGGTGCTGCATCGATTGCTCCCGGCTGGTCTGGGTGAACGTGCGGACCCAGCCGGGGCGGCGTGCGTCGTCGAGTAAGATTTGTTGAAAGATCTGTTGCAGGGAAAGCCGGTTACGCTCCGGTTCGTCGAACGCTTGCGGTACGCCTCGGTAGCCGTACTCAAGCCCCACTAAGGTGTTATGATTGATGCGCTGCTCCGCGAGGCGATAGATCCAGCGTCGAGCGGCCGTGAGCACTGGGTCGGTGGGCGCGGCAGAGACCTCGGAAAACGTTTCCAGCGTGGAAACCCAACGCGTGGCCTCGTAGGGATCGAAGGGCAACTCGCCTTGTCGGAGCTCACGCTGAAAGCTGCGCGAGCGCCGCGCTGTGCTGCGAAGATCGCGATCTAGCTTGAGGAAATCGAAGTTGCCCATAGTTTTGCCGGAAGGCTGTAGCCTGCCTCAGAATGGCGTGGACCGGCGAGAGTGGACCGAAGGGTGAGGCGGAGCTAGGATGAGCATGCCATGGCCCATTTAGATGACGAGCTTGCTCAGGCGCTGAAGGATTCCGAGGAACAGGCTGCAACTCAGCCGATCATGGCTCCCGTGGTGTTGCCGCCCGGAAATCAGGGGAAGCAGCCCGCCTCGCGTGGAAACTTGGGGCTATTGGTGGGGCTCCTGGTTGCCGCTGGCGGGATTCTGGCGCTCGTCCTCAACAATGCGGATGATTCTGCGATCTACTCCAAAGATGTCGATCAGCTTCTAGCACAGGCGTCGAAGCTGAAGGAGCGTAACGTGAACGTCAAGGGAATGCTCGTGAAAGGTACCCTCAAGTCGAACCTAGCGTACGTTCCGAAACAGCCTTGTGAATACCGATTTGTCTTGTACGCCAAGGACGGGCAAGAATTGCCGGTGCGCTATGGTGGCTGCGTGATTCCAGACACGTTCCGCGATTTGCCCACGATGGACGTAGAGGTCACAGCCACCGGAAAGCTGACACCGGAGGGCTACTTCCAGGCCGACCACATCATGGCCAAGTGCCCGTCTAAGTATGAGATGAAACAGCGCGCACTGGCTGGCGAAGCTGCGCCCCATCAAGGCTCCCAAGGCCCCGGCTCCAACTCACTCCCGCCCCTAGGCACTCCGCTCGACAACGTTGAAGAAAAAAAATATTTGCCCCGGGTAGTGTCGGGCAGCGGCAAAGAGGGCTAGTTTCCCGAGCATGTGGGATCGCTTTCTGCGTGCAGCCCGGCGTGAGCCTGTTGATACAACACCGGTCTGGTTCATGCGGCAGGCAGGCCGCTACATGGCCGAGTATCGTGAGATCCGAAAAAAACGGACGCTCCTCGAGATCTGCAAGAGCCCTGAGCTTGCCCTGGAAGTGACGCTACAGCCCGTTCGGGCGCTAGAGGTGGATGCGGCGATTTTATTCGCAGATATCTTGTTGCCGTTGGAGCCGATGGGCGCACCGTTCGAATTCGCGGCGGGCGAGGGCCCTGTGATTCACCATCCAGTTCGGGATCGAGCGGGCGTGGAGCGCTTGCGCGTGATCGAGCCCGAAGAAGGCTTGGGCTATGTGCTCGAAGCCGTGCGCCTGATCCGAAAAGAGCTCGACGGCAAAACTCCGCTGATTGGTTTTGCGGGCGCGCCTTTCACGCTGGCCAGTTATCTGATCGAGGGCGGCAAGAGTACGAATTACGCGCTCACCAAGTGCATGATGTACAACGAGCCGGAGACTTGGCATGCGCTGATGCAGAAGTTCGCCGAGGTGGTGCGTCGCTATTTGCATGCGCAGATCGATGCCGGCGCCCAAGCCGTGCAGTTGTTTGATTCTTGGGTGGGCGCACTCTCCCCAGAGGATTATCGCGAGTACATCTTGCCGCACGTAAAATACATTCTGGAGAGCGTCGAAAAGGCCAATGTGCCGGTCATTCATTTCGGCACTGGCACCGGCTCGCTTCTGGAATTGCAGAAAGAAGCCGGAGGCAGCGTGATCGGCGTGGATTGGCGTGTGCCCTTGGATCAGGCTATTTCGCGGCTGGGGCCAGGCGTTGCCGTTCAGGGGAACCTCGATCCCTTGCTGATGTTCGCTAACGACGAGCTCTTGGAAAAACGGGTAAAATCAATCGTTGATCGGGGCCGCCAAGCAGCGGGCCATATCTTCAATCTTGGGCACGGGATCTTGCCTGAGATGTCGCTCGAAAAAGTGCAGAGCGTAGCCCGCTGGGTGCACGAACACGGAAAACGCGGAGCCTAGGCTGAGCGCCCGCCCGGAAATCCTAGGCCAGTTCGAGACAGGTTCGAGAATGGTGTTGAAGATTCCACGGGTCTGCTAGGCTCCGCGCGCTTTTTCGGGCGTCGTCTAAAGGTAGGACAAGGGACTTTGAATCCCTTTATCTAGGTTCGAATCCTAGCGCCCGAGCCAACGAGCTGAACGCTCGACGTTCGCTCTGCTTCGTCCGTTCAGGCCCGTAGTGACGCCAACCCTAGCCCCCGGCTTCCGCAAGCGCGGGCTTCGGCTCGACTCTTTGTCCCTTGATCTCTCCTCAGGGCTAAGTCAATTCAACCGGATGAGCGTCAAAGGAATCATTTTAGCCGGTGGCTCAGGCACTCGGCTCTACCCCCTTACCCGAGTCGTTTCGAAGCAGCTTCTGCCCATCTACGACAAGCCGATGATTTACTATCCGTTGAGCACGCTCATGCTGGCGGGGATCAGGGACATCCTGATCATTTCCACGCCTCAGGATCTGCCACGTTTCGCCGAACTCTTGGGAGACGGCAACCAATGGGGAATGTCGCTGTCGTACGCGGTGCAACCGTCACCGGATGGTTTAGCTCAAGCATTTACTATCGGTGCGGATTTCGTTGGGAGCAGCCGTTCAGCGCTTATTCTGGGGGATAACTTATTCTACGGCCACGGAATGTCGCAGATTGTGCAACGCGCGGCGGAGCGCGAAGACGGAGCGGTGGTGTTTGGCTACTATGTGAAGCATCCCGAAGCGTACGGGGTCGTCGAATTAGGCCCCAATGGGCAGGCGCTCAGCATTGAGGAAAAGCCAGCGAAGCCAAAGTCACACTACGCAGTCACGGGCCTCTATTTCTACGACAACGACGTCCTTGAGATCGCCAAGAACCTAAAACCGTCTCATCGAGGTGAACTTGAAATCACCGACGTCAATCGCATCTATCTCACTCGCGGGAAATTGCACGTCGAGTTGTTGGGGCGAGGCCATGCATGGCTCGACACGGGAACTCACAGCGCGCTGGTCGAGGCCTCCTCGTATGTCGAGACCATCGAACGGCGCCAGGGTTTGAAGATTGCCTGCCCAGAAGAGATCGCCTGGCATATGGGCTATGTGAACGACGAGCAGCTCGAAAATCTCGGGAATTCAATGAAAAATAATCCCTACGGTCAATACCTTCTGGACTTGCTTGCTGCCAAAGCCGGTGTGCGATGAGTGCGTTATTGATAACGGGGGGCGCCGGCTTCATCGGCTCGAACTTCGTCCTCTTCCTGCGTCGAGAGTTGCCAACGCTGCGGCTCGTGGTGCTCGACAAGCTGACCTACGCCGGAAACCTCGAAAATTTGGCGGGAGTGCTGTCGGACATCACGTTCGTTCGAGGGGACATTTTGGACCAAGGCCTGGTCGACGACTTGATCGCAACGCATCATGTTGACCGCATCGTCAATTTCGCGGCCGAGTCGCATGTGGACCGATCGATCCTCGGGCCACGCGTGTTTGTTGATACCAATGTCACGGGCACGTTAACGCTCTTAGAGAGCGCGCGCCGCCAGAAAATCGGCCGCTTTCTACAGGTTTCCACCGATGAAGTCTATGGGTCGCTGGGCGCCACCGGAGCCTTTACGGAAGATTCACCGATTCAGCCTAACAGCCCTTATTCGAGCTCCAAGGCTGGCGCTGATTTGCTCGTTCGCGCGTACCACCACACCTTCGGCATGGACACCGTGACAACACGCTGCTCCAACAACTACGGCCCGCTACAGTTTCCAGAGAAGCTGATCCCATTGATGATCATCAATGCCCTCTCGGACAAGGCCCTTCCCGTTTATGGTGATGGGATGAACGTGCGCGACTGGCTTCATGTGGAAGATCATTGTTCCGCCCTGCTGGTCGTTCTTGAACGCGGCGCTGCGGGTGAAGTCTACAACATAGGCGGCAACAGTGAGGCGCCGAACATCGCTATCGTTGAACGCATCCTCACGCAGCTTGGCAAGTCGAAAGACCTGATAAAGTACGTTGCGGACCGCCCGGGGCACGATCGCCGCTACGCCATTGATGCCGGCAAGATGAAGCGCGAGCTTGGCTGGCAACCCAAGCACAGCTTTGAAGGGGGCATGCAGGCAACCATCGATTGGTACCTTTCCAATCGCTCATGGTGGGAGCGCATCATCAGCGGGGATTATCAGCGCTATTATGAACTTCAATACGGCGAGCGCTCCTGATGACTGAACATGTGCTTGTTACTGGCGCCACGGGGCTCATTGGGACGGGCGTCATGCAAGCGCTCCTTGCAGCGGGGATCCGGGTTACCGGCGTGAGCCGGAATACTTCGCCTTCGCTCGATCTATCTCAGCCCGAGAGCATCCAACGTTTGTTAGCGGAGCTGCGCCCCACCGTGATCGTCCACGCAGGGGCGTTCACTCACGTAGATCGTGCAGAGAGCCAGCGGGCGGAAGCGTGGGATGTGAACGTCGCGGCAACCGAATCTCTAGCTCGGTTTTGTCAAACCGAAGGTAGCCGATTCATCTTCGTATCCACGGACTACGTGTTCGATGGCCAGGAGGGAAAATACAGCGAGGAATCGCCCATCAATCCGCGGGGTGTCTACGCCGTGACCAAGGCGGCAGGCGAGCTTGCCACTCAAGCAGCTACGGAAAACCATTTGATCGTTCGCACAGCAGTACCCTACGGACCATGGCCCTTGCCGAAGAAGGACTTCGTCAGGTGGTTACGGGGGGAGCTTACGGAACGGCGTCGCGTTCGAATTGTCACCGATCAGATCTCAAATCCGACGTGGGTTCCCGACCTCGCGCGGATGCTGCTCACTCTGATACAGTTGCATCAAGAAGAGCGTGGAACACTGCACCTTGCAGGCACCGATTCGCTCAGTCGCTTCGATTTTGCCATGCAGATTGCGGACGCATTCGGTCTTGATGCCTCGCTCATCGAGCCCATCGCCACCATCGAGTTGCGGCAAGCAGCGCCGCGTCCACTCAACGCCAGTCTGAACGTGAACCGAGCCAAAGCTCTCGGGCTTGAGCCACTGGGTGTCGGTGATCCCTTGAAACAACTCGTCGCATTAGGGTAGAGGCTGCAGGGCCCTGTTTCGTCAGCGAATCAGGGTTGCCGCGGTAGCTGGCACCGAGGTATTGGGCTTCTCCTTATGCCCGAGACTTCGACGGTAGCCATCCGCCCCCGCCTTCTCATTTTCGTCATTGCTTACCACGCCGAGAGCACCATGAAATGGGTTCTCGAACGGATCCCGTCGTCCGTCTTTCATGATTTTGATTGCCACGTGCTGGTGGTCGACGATGCATCGACAGATCGCACGTACGAGATCAGTCAGGCGTACCAGGCGGCTCATCCAGAGGTGCCGATGACGGTGTTGAGGAATGCCTACAATCAGGGCTACGGGGGCAACCAGAAAGTCGGTTATTCGTTTGCAATCAGGGAGAGCTTTGACTTTGTGGCCATGGTGCACGGCGACGGTCAGTACGCGCCCGAGGAGCTACCGAACCTGGTGCGGCCGATCGTAGAAAACGAGGCGGATGCCGTCTTTGGGAGCAGGATGCTGGTGCGCTTTGGGGCCCTTAAGGGCGGCATGCCCTTCTACAAATACCTCGGGAATAAAATCCTTACCACCGCTCAAAACACGCTTTTAGGTTCACGCCTTTCTGAATTTCACAGCGGTTACCGACTGTATCGAGTGTCGACGTTGAAGCGGCTCCCATTTCTGCTCAATTCAAACGATTTTCACTTCGATACCGAGATCATCATCCAGCTGCTCAATAGCTCTTCCCGCATTAAAGAACTCCCCATTCCGACGTACTACGGGGACGAAATTTGTCGAGTTAACGGCATGAAATATGCCAAAGATGTGATGCTCGCGACCACTAAGAATGCGCTCCATCGCTCGGGCCTCCTCTACCAACGTCGCTTCGACACCGAGGCCGCCGATAATACCCACTACGATCTCAAGCTCGGCTACGCGAGCAGCCACACTTACGCACTCAATGCGGTGCCTGCGCAGAGCCGGGTCTTAGACATCGGTGCAGGGCCGGGTGGGATGGCTCAGGAACTGGTGAAGAAAGGCTGCACGGTGACGGTCGTGGATCAACACCCGAGTCAAACAGCTGACCCGAACGTGACCGTGAAAGTCCAAGACTTGAACCAGCCGCTCGATATCTCACTGAAAGATACCGAACAGATTTTAATGCTGGATATCATCGAACATTTGCAGGATCCCGAGCTGTTTCTGGAACGGCTCCGTGCGAAGCTTGATTTCACTCCGCGCACTTTGATTCTGACGACGCCCAACGTCGCCTTCGTGGTTCAACGACTGATGCTGGCATTCGGTCAGTTCAACTATGGGAAGGCTGGGATTCTCGACCGAACGCACACCCGCCTGTTCACCTTCCGAAGTCTCCGCCAACTGCTCGACGACGCCGGCATGCGTGTTGTCGAGCTCAAGGGAGTCCCGGCACCGTTTCCGAAGGTGTTCGGCGATGGCGCCTTGGGGCGCGCCGCTGTGTTCGTCAACCAAGCACTGATCGACGTGGCCCCCACGCTGTTTTCTTATCAGATCTTTGTGCGCGCTGAGACGCGACCGGGTGTAGACTTCGTCCTCAACCAAGCACAGGAAGAAGCGGAGCCGCGCTAAGAAGGGGCGCAGCCGCGTCTTTGGGCGAAAGCAGTGGCTCGGAGACTGGCCAACTGATCGCAAGCTCAGGATCATTCCAGGCTAAACAACGATCAGACTGCGGCGTGTAGGGAGCCGTGCATTTGTAGACCACATCCGCCAGATCGCTCAAGACGCAAAACCCGTGTGCAAACCCCGGCGGCACCCACAGTTGACGTCGATTGGCATCACTTAGCTCTTCAGCGAACCACTTGCCAAAGTTTGCGGAACCACGACGAATATCAACGGCCACATCCCAAATGCGCCCCCGCGTTGCCATGATAAGTTTCCCCTGCGGGTTAGGTTCCTGAAAATGAAGCCCCCTCAGCGTATTACGTACTGAACGTGACCAGTTGTCTTGCGTGAACGTTAAGTCGATGCCCGCCTCGGCATAGCGTCGCACCGAAAAAGTCTCGAGGAAAAACCCTCGGTCATCGGTGAACACATCCGGCTCAATGACAAGAACGCCTGAAAGCGGAGCTTGGATCACCTTCATCGGCATGATTTGCCTGGCAAAAGCCTCAAAGGCAAGGGAAACCTCAGCACCGTTGGCGCTCGGCAGGCTGAAGCCTTTGGCTACGACCAGCTGAACCTCTTGAATGGCCCAGCACCTGAGCTACTTGCTCAGGCAAACCCCTATGATCCGAAGTTTTCGCGCTTTTGGCGTTTCGACATCAGCCTCTACAAGGGGAAGTATTTTGCGTATTGGGGCCCCGTTCCCGCGCTGCTGCAGGCGGGCGTTAAGACAGTGTTAGGGATTCACGGTCGAATAGGCGATCAGTATCTCGCCGGCGCCTCACTGTTGCTGTGTGCCGTCGCTGGGGCCTTGTTGGTCTTCGGAATGGCGCGGCGCCTCTTTCCCGATCTTCCGGTGCTGTTCGCAGGCCTCGGTGCGCTCGGGTTCGCTTGCGCCAGCCCCGCACCCTTCTTAGTAGCAACTGGAGGGGTCTATCAGGCCGCAATAGCCGCCAGCCAAGGATTCATGCTGCTCGGGCTGGTGTTCGCTTTTAACGCCGTGTGGCGTTCCACCAACTCTCTTCCCTTCCAGAAATACCCAGTCGCAGCGGGCAAATCTCACGGAAGCGATTTTGGCGATTGAACGAGCGGGGGAGTGGCGTTGTTGTGTATCTGCCCCCGCGAGGAGGTCTCGGACAAGAGCTGGGTCAGCTGATTGAGCGCGATCTTGCGCGAGCTGCGCCTTGAATAGCAGGCTTGGCAATTCCATAGTAAGCTTTGGAAATGCCAAACGCCTGGATCCAAAGGACATTTGAGGATCGTTTCAGGGTTCCAGCGCCATCATTGAGCCTTTTCCCGGTGTGGCTCCTGCTCGGATCACGTCAAGTTGGGAAGAGCTCGCTCTTACGCCGATGCGCGCCGGAACGGCAATACGTCAACCTGGATGATCTAGCGACCCGTGCTCGGGCAAATGCCGACCCCGTGCTCTTTGCGCGTGAGCTGATACCACCACTGATTATCGACGAGATCCAATACGCTCCCGAGCTGCTGAGCCCCATCAAGCAACTTGCGGATGCAGGCGCCGCTCCAGGTGCATTTTGGCTGACGGGTTCGCAGAACTTTCAAGTGATGCGTGGGATCCGCGAGACGCTCGCGGGCCGTGTTGCCATTTTGAATCTGTGCGGGCTCTCTGATGAGGAAAAACAGTTGACGCGCGATCAAAAAACACCCCAAGGCTACTTCGAGAGTTTGGTGAGAACGGGCTTTCCCAAGCTCTGCTCGACCACGGATGTCGACACACGCGATCTCTACCTGTCGAGTTACACGCAGACCTACATCGAGCGCGACGTCCGCGAACTGCTTCGGGTCGACAAGCGCCGTGAGTTCGAGATTTTTCTCCGCCTCTGCGCCTTGCGAACCGGCTGCCTTGTGAACTTCGACGACCTTGCGCGGGATGCTGGCGTTTCAGCGCCCACCGTCAAAAGCTGGCTGAGCGTTCTCGAGGACAGCTTCCTACTAAAGCTGGTTCAGCCCGACCACGAAAATCGCTCCAAACGGCTAATTAAGAGCCCGAAGCTCTACTTTTTAGACATGGGCCTCGCGGCGTTTCTCGCGGGCTGGAAGACAGGTGAGCTTCTTCGGCTTGGACCCCAAGCCGGGCAAGCCTTCGAAACTCACGTTTTCTCTGAGGTATTCAAGTACTTCCGACATCGGGCGAAGGAAGTGGACGTGCGTTTCTTTAGGACGCGCGACGGGCGGGAAATTGATCTCCTTGTGGAGCATCAAGGCAAAGTTTATCCCATCGAAGTGAAGCTAGGATTACCTTCAACTTCGACTCTCCCTCGACTCAGCGATATTGCACCACCGAAC
>Ga0105049_10006204_pt1 | contig 13931 bp, 6 predicted proteins | sample MAT06_FD_78087 | JGI IMG/M metagenome (GOLD analysis project Ga0105049, IMG submission 78087) | Freshwater microbial communities from Lake Fryxell liftoff mats and glacier meltwater in Antarctica - MAT-06 | ecosystem: Environmental > Aquatic > Freshwater > Ice > Liftoff microbial mat | place...
CGCCGCCACCGTCGACCACGCCCGCCGCGGGTCACGCGGCGGCGGGCGGCTCGAACCCCGGTGGAGTCTCGGCGTTCGGTCCGACGGTCGGGGTCGGCACCACGCCGCCGACGACGGCAGAGACGCCAGAGACGCACAACGAACCGAAGCAGAAGTCGAAGCTGCCGCTGATCCTCGGTGGCGTCGCGGTCGCTGGCATCGGCGCGGTGATCGCGCTCAAGGTCGCGGGTGGTGGAGCGCAACCGAAGACACCCGACGCCACCCTCGTGATCGTCCCCGACGCTGCGGCACCCGCCGACACGCAGGTCGCCGGCGTGCTGGATGCGCCGCCGGTCGAGCCACTTCCCGCGTTCACCAGGGAGATGATCAAGGTCGCCGGTGGCGACTTCGACATCGGCGAGGACAAGCCCGGCAGTCCGACCGCGCTCAAGAAGACCCACGTCGTCGTCAGCGACTTCTGGCTCGACAAGGACGAGATCACGCTCGAGGTCGTGCGCAAGGCACTGACCTCGCCGAAGCTCGGCGGGCTGCCCACCGACGCCCCGAACCTGCCCGCTCGTAACGTGACGTGGGGCCAGGCGGTCGCGACGTGCAAGGCGCTCGGCAAGCGGTTGCCCACCGAAGCCGAGTGGGAGATCGCGGCGCAGACCACACCGAAGGATGCGGCGAAGGCCGCGCTGATGAAGCTCGCCGGCAAGCCGGCGCTGGTCGCCAGCAAGCACGAGGACTGCTCCGCCGTCGGGCTGTGCGACATGCTCGGCGGCGTCATCGAATGGACCGCCGACGGCACGAAGGACAAGGTCGTGCGCGGCGCGTCGTTCACGGTGTCGCCGACCGCAGGCTGGCAGGCGTCGATCCACTTCCGCACCGCGGTGCCGCCCACCGCCGATGCCGAGGTCGGGTTCCGCTGTGCGTGGAGCAAGGAACCGACCCGGGAGACCACCGGCGACACGACATCACCTCCCGTCGCGCCTCCCGTCGCGCCGGCGCCGCAGGTCGCGCAGAGACCTCCCGAGCCCGCGAAGCCGGTCGTCAACTGCGACGACGTCGACGGGCAGTATCAGGAAGTGCGCCGGCTGTTGAGCGGTGGCGCCTTCGCCGCGACGATCGCGAAGGCCGAGGCCGCGATCGCCTGCCGGCCGGAGAACCGCGGCTACGTCTTCGTCGCCCTCGCCGCCTGCAAGATGAACAACGGCGCGAAGGCGAATGCCGCCGCCGCGAAGATCACCGGAGCGGGACAGCGCGGGCTGGTCGCTCAGAGTTGTGCGACGGCCGGGGTTCCGATCGCCGGCTTCCAGCCGCTCGACGATCTGCGAGATCTGCGAGATCCGCGAGGCCCGCGTGGTGGCCGCCGCGGCAACAAGCGCTGAGCACTCCGCGGTACGCTGGGGCTCATGCTCCGGATCCTGCTCGCCGTCGGTCTCGTATGCGTCGCGTTTCATCGTGCGGAGGCGATTCCGCGCAGCGATTGTGCGAGGGGCACCGCGTGGGACATCGCCGCCGGTGCCTGCGTCAAGAAGAAGGTCGCGCCGGCGATGTCGTCGCAGCAGAAGTTCGACCTCGCGTCGGATGACATCGAGGGCCGCGGCAAGTCGCCCGATCCGAAGCGCGGCCTCGCGACGCTCGAGCAGACCTGCGGTGCGAAGCACGGTGCGTCGTGTCGCTTGCTCGGCTTCCTCTACGTGCGCGGTCGCGCGCCGGCGGCCAAGGATGATCGCAAGGCGGCCCAGTACTTCGCGAAGGGTTGTAGCTACAGCGACCTCGAGGCGTGTGTCGACGTCGGCGATCTCGCGGTGCGCACCGGCGATTACGGCAAGGCGCGGATGGCGTTCCAGCACGGCTGCGAGCTCGGCAGCGGCATCGCGTGCGTGCGCGATGCTGACCTCCTCGACACCGGGCTCGGCGGCGCCAAGGATGCCGCGACCGCCGCGCCGTTGTTCAAGAAGGCGCACGACAAGCTCTCGCCACTCTGTCCTCCACCCGGCACCGGAAGCGCCGACGGTGCCGCGTGCGCGTGGCTCGGTTGGATCTACGAGCACGGCAAGGGCGTGACGAAGGATCCCGCGAAGGCGCTCACGGCGTATCGCGTCGGTTGCACCGCCGGTCATGGCGAGGCGTGCATGAGCCTCGGCCGCACGTTCGATGCGTCCAAGGACGAGGCCGGCGCGAACAAGGCCTACGACCGCGCGTGCACCGACTTCGACAACGCCGATGCGTGTCAAAAGATCGGCGAGCGCCTCGGCATGGCGAAGCAGGATCTGCTTCGTGCGTTCAAGCTCGCGGAGCGCGGCTGCCAGCTCGATCCGAAGTACTGCGGCACGCTCGCCGAGTTCTATCGCCTCGGCTTCGGCATCGACGCGAAGGATCAGGTCAAGGCGACGGCGAACTACAAGAAGGCGTGCGACAACGGCGGCCTCGGCTGGTGCCAGAACTACGGCGAGCGCGTCGCCGACGGCGACGGCATCGCCAAGGATCTCACCGCCGGCATCGCCGCGCTCGAGAAGGCGTGCCTCGGTCACTACTTCCGCAGCTGCGGCGTCGGGGCGCGCTTCCTGATCGACAAGGACGACTACGCGCGCGCATTGACGCTCGCGAAGCAAGGCTGCGACGACGAGGATGGTGACTCCTGCTACCGGGTCGGCTGGCTCACCGAGGCCGGCAAGGGCGGCATCGAGAAGAACGCGACCGCGGCGGTCACGCACTACGAGACGTCGTGCAAGCTCGACGCGCCGGTCGGCTGCAATGGCCTCGCGAACATGAGGTACGCGGGCTCCGGCACCAAGGAGGACAAGCCCGCCGCGCTCGACCTCTACAAGAAGGCGTGTGAGGGCAACGCGAAGGAGCTGTTCGTCGAGGCGTGCAAGAAGGCCGGCAAGATGCTCGGCGAAGGCGACGGGGTCGCGAAGGACATCAAGGCCTCGCTCGTGTTGTACACGCGCGCGTGCGAGTACCGCGCGGTCGACACGTGCCGGATGCTGCCGACGTACAGCGTGCTGAGCGGCGGCAAGCTCGAGGACATCACCAAGACCCTCGACGTCTCGTGCAAGGCCGGCTTCGACGAGGCGTGCTTCGCGCAGGCGGATGCGCTGCAAGGCTCGTCGAGCGAGAGCAACAAGCGGCAGGCGTACGAGATCTTCAAGTCGGCGTGCGAGCGCAAGAACGACGTCGGCTGCATTCGCCAGGCGGACCTGCTCGCGAATGGAACCGGCATCACGAAGGATATCGCGAAGGCCGAGGAGCTCTACAAGACGACGTGCGAGAGCGGCTACAACTACGCGTGCAGCGGGCTCGGAAATCTGTTGTTGCTCAACAAGAAGGGCGAGCAGGCGTACCCGTTTTACAAACGTGCGTGTGAAGCGGGGCTCGCCGACGGCTGCAACGGCATCGGGTACATGAGCTACACGGCGACCGGCGTCGCGTGGAACATCACCGACGCGGTCACGTACTTCAGCAAGGCGTGCGAGCTCGGCAGCCTGTCGGGCTGCGCGAACACCGCGGAGCTGTATCGCTACGGCTCGGGCACGAAGCAGGATCACAAGAAGGCCTACGAGCTCTACGCGAAGGCGTGCGTGCCGCCGCTGACCGTCGACGGTTGCTACGGCGCCGGGTACTACCTGGCGACCGGCACCGGCGGGATCGCGGTGGATAAGAAGAAGGCGGAGGCCGAGCTCCGCGTCGCGTGCATCGACGATCCGTTCCATCACCCCGAGGCGTGTCAGACGCTCGCGAACGTGCTCGAGGAGACCAGGGGATCGGCCGCCGAGATCGCACGCCATCGCAACACCGCCCTGGCGCGCGCGACCGAGCTCGCGAAACACAACCCGTCGTACATGTACCTGCTCGGTACGTTCTATCGAGATGGCATCGCGACCGTGAAGGATCCAACGAAGGCCCTCGAGTGGTTCTCGAAGGCGTGCGATGGCTTCGATCCGGTCGGGTGCATCAGCGCGGGTCGCGCGCTCGAGGCGACCGGCAAGAACGACGACGGCGAGCGTGCGCGCGTCTACTTCGAGCGCGCGTGTGCTGCTGGGATCGAGGACGGTTGTGCCGGGGTCAAGGCGAAGGGTCCGACCGCGGCCGCTGGCGGCAAGGGCTGCTGCAGTGGTCAGGTCGCGCCCGACGCGGAGACCGGCGCGCTGCTGCTGGTCGTCGGTGTGGTCGTGTTCCGGCGTCGCCGGCAGCGCTCGCAGCCCCGCCCCTACCTGGACAGCTACGGGCGAAGTATCAGAAGCTGCGGGGATGCTTCGTAGCTTCCAAGTGGTGGTGGTGTGGGCGACGATTTTGGTGTGGGCCCGCAGTGCGGGCGCGATTCCTCGCGATAGCTGCCCCGGTGGAACCGAGTGGAACGTCGCGGCGGGTGCGTGCGCGAAGAAGAAGGCGGCGCCGCGGCAATCGGCACAGGACAAGTTCAACAAGGCGAACGATCACCTCGAGGGTCGTGGTCAGGGTCCGAGTCCCGCGAAGGGCATCGCGCTCCTCGAGGAGGCGTGCACCAAGGACAACCACGCGCAGTCGTGCACGCTGCTCGGCTTCTTGTACGCGCGTGGTCGCGCACCCGTGCAGGTCGACGGCGCGAAGGCGAGCCAGTATTACACCAAGGCGTGCGGCCTCAAGGACAACGACGGCTGCGTGCTCGACGCGGACTTCGCCTTTCGAATCGGTCGCTACGAAAACGCGCGGACGTCGTTCGAGAAGGCGTGTGCCGCCAAGGTGGGCTTCGCCTGCGCGCGGTTCGCCGACATGATGGATCGCGGCATCGGTGGGCCACAGGACGACAAGGCCGCACTCGCGCTGTTCAAGAAGTCGATGCAGCAGCTCGCGCCACTGTGCCCGAGCACCGGCTGGGCCGATGGCAACGCCTGCCAGATGGTGGGCTTCATGCACCAGAATGGTAAGGGGACGGCGGAGGATGTGGCGAAGGCGGTCATCGCCTACCGCTCGGGGTGCGGCGCCGGTGGTGGCGATGCGTGCAACAGCCTCGGTGATGCGCTCGCGAAGGGCCTCGGCGGTGATGCCGACCCGCAGAATGCGAAGGTCGCGTACGAACGCGCATGCACCGAATTCGATCAGGCCGATGCGTGCGAGACGCTCGCTACCCAGTTGACCGATGACAAGAGTGACCTGACGCGTGCGAAGAAGGTCGCCGAGCGCGCGTGCGAGCTCGATCCCAAGACGTGCGGCGTGCTCGGCCGGTTGCTCGGTTACGCGTTGCCGGAGGCGCAGCGCGACGAGGTCGCGGCGACCAAGTTCTATCGCCGTGCATGCGAATCGGGCGGGCTCGGCTGGTGCAACGCGTACGCGGAGCGCGCGTACAAGGGCAAGGGCATGGCGAAGGATGTCGCGTCGGCGGTCGACGTGCTCGAGCGCTCGTGCATGGGCGCGTATGCCGATCCGTGCGCGTTGATCGCGGACTATCTTGCCGATACCGATGCGCCGCGCGCGATGAAGCTCGCCCTGCGCGGCTGCGATACCTATCGCCACGGGTTCTCCTGCTATCGCGTCGGCTGGCTCGCCGTGCAGGGCAAAGGTGGTGCCGAGAAAGATCCGAAGACGGCGTTCGTCTACTACGGCAAGTCGTGCGACTTCGGCTCGCCCGCGGGCTGCGACCTGCTCGGCGATGCGCACGGAAACGGCACCGGCACCGAGAAGGATCCGACGAAGGCACACGAGGCGTGGTCGCGTGGCTGCAAGGGCAACGGGACGCGCTACGACGCCGACTCGTGTCAGTCGCTCGCGAAGGCCGAGTACTTCGGGCAAGGCGTGCCGAAGAACCTGAAGAACGCGCTCGAGGCGTTCGCGAAGGCGTGCCAGGGCGGCGCGGACGGCGCGTGCAACAACCTGGTCGCCGCCTACAACGAGTCCGACAGATCGTCGGACATCAAGAAGTCGCTCCACGATGCGTGCCAGAGCGGCAAGAACGACGCGTGCCTCGCGAGCGCCGAGCTGCTCCATGGCAGTGACAAAGAGACCGATCGACGCGCCGCCTATCAAGCGTTCGAGGAGGCGTGCGGCAAGAAGCTCGCACAGGCCTGCATGCGCCAGGCCGGCATGCTCGCGGAGGGTCGCGGCATCAGCAAGGACCTCCCGCGCGCGACCGCGCTGTTCCGCGTCCACTGCGAGGCCGGCGACAACAACGCGTGCTGGGGTCTCGGCCGCATGCTGCACGACGATCCGGCGCAGCAGGAAGAAGCGCAGCGGATCCTCCAGCGCGCCTGCGAGCTCGAGCACTCGTTCGCGTGCAACGCGGTCGGCTGGCGCTACTACGCAGGGAAAGGGGTCGCGTGGAACGTGATCGACGCGGCGAAGTACTACCGCAAGGCGTGCGACATGGGCGCCCTGCTCGGCTGCTCGAACCTCGGCTACAGCACGATGTGGGGCGTCGGACTCAAGATCGATCACAAGGCGGCGTTCGTGCTGTTCGAGAAGGCGTGCAAGGCCCCCGACTTCAATGGCTGCGCCCCCCTCGGCGCCTATCTCAAGACCGGGCTCGGTGGCATCGCCGTCGACAAGAAGCGCGCGGAAGCCAAGCTCCGCCAGGCGTGCAGCGGCGAGGAGCCGCACCCCGACGGCTGCTTCGATCTCGCAACAATGATCGACGAAGCGAAGGGCAGCGCCGCGGAAGCCGCACGGTTGCGCACGCTCGCGATGAGCCGCGCGCAGACGATGTCGAAGGACAACCCGTACTACGTCTACCTCGTCGGCAAGTACTACGCGGACGGCGTCGCGACGGTGAAGGACCCGGTGAAGGCGCTCGGGCAGTTCGCGAAGTCGTGTGATGGCTACGATCCGATCGGCTGTCGCGCGGCGGGCAACGCCCTGATCGGCCTCCCGGCGGCGAAGAAGGAGGACCGCGATCGCGCACGCGTCTATTTCGAGCGTGCGTGCGCGGCCGGGCTCGACGATGCGTGTGCGAGTGCAAAGGCGCCCGGCCCGACGACGGTCGCCAAGGGCAAGGGTTGCTGCAGTGGCGAGGTCGCACCGGGTGCCGAAGCCGGCGCGATCATCCTGCTGTTCGTCGTTGTCGGTCGGCGCCGTCGACGCCGCGCTACGGCTTGCGGCCGTGCGTGACGCGCGGGTTCTTGCCGAGATCGTGGACGAGCGTGATGTCGGAGAGACCGGCCTGTTCGAAGCGCGCGCGTACGGTGTCGGCCTGATCGAAGCCGTGCTCGACCACGAGAAATGCGCCGGGGTGGAGATGACCGGGCGCGGCGGCGCAGATCCGATCGTAGAACGCGAGGCCATCGGCGCCACCATCGAGGGCAAGGCGAGGCTCGCGCTTGACCTCGGCGGAGAGCGAGTCGATCACAGAGGTCGCGATGTACGGCGGGTTCGAGACGATCAGATCGAAGCGTTCAGGGACGGGCGCGAATAGATCGCCCTCGCGGATCTCGACGCGGTCGGCGAAGCCGTTGCGCTCGGCGTTGCGGCGCGCGATCGCGCAGGCCTGTGGGGAGACGTCGGTCGCGACGATGGTGGCCGCGGGCAATTCCTTCGCGAGCGCGAGCGCGAGCGCACCACTTCCGGTGCAGAGATCGAGCACGCGGCAGGCGACGGACTTGTCACCACGGAGCTTGGTCGCGACCTCGATCACCGTCTCGGTGTCGGGGCGCGGCACGAGCACGTGCTCGTCGACGTAGAGCAGCAGCCCCCAGATCTCCGCTTCGTTGAGCAGATACGCGACCGGCTCACCGCCGAGCCGGCGCTTGATCAGCGCGCGATAAGCCGCGAGCTCGGTCTCACCGAGCGGCTTGTCGAACGCGGTGTAGAGCTGCATCCGCGAGCACTCGAGCGCGCGCGCGAGCAGGAGCTGCGCCTCGAGGCGTGCGCCGGCGATCCCCGCTTCGGTGAAGCGCTGGGTCGTCCAGTCGAGTACAGACAGCGTGGTCCACGCCACTGCGCTCGTATACCGCACGACGGCCGCCTGGTGAGGCTCAACCGACGACGACGAGATCGGCGTGGTTGATTCCCGTCGGGCCGGAGACGAACAACGAACGCACGGCGTCGAGCACGGGACCGGCATCGCAGCGTGCGATCGCGCGATCGCCGTCGATGCCGAGGCTCGCGAGGCGATCCCAGGTCGCGCCGTCGACGTACGCGCCCGCGGGCGAAGGTCGTCCGATCGTTGCCGGCCCATCCTTGCCGTCGGTGCCGGCGACGAACGCGCCGTGCGAGCTGCCGCGCAGGTACTTCGCGAGCTCGAGCGCGAGCTGTTGCGCACGCCCGCCGACGCCGTGATCTTCCGGTAGCCGGATCGTCGGCTCGCCATAGCCGACGAACGGGCCGTTTCCTGCGCGCTTCGCGAGACGGCACGCCAGCGAGGCGATGTCACCGTGTATGACCTCGTCGAGGCCGCGCGCCTGGACCTTCCACGCAGCGAGCTCCTTGCGGGCTTCGCGCGCGACGAGCGACAACGGGCTGACGAGCTCGGCACGATCACGACGTTGCACGGTGCCCCACGGGATCCGCGTCCGCAGGCACGCCGGCACGGCGATGCGAGCGCGCTCGAGGATCGAGATCGCGGCCCACCTCCGGTCCTCGAGCCAGCTTCCGTATTGGACGGTCCGCTCGGTGCCGTCCAGCCACGGGCCGATCGTCGGACCCGAGCCGATCACCTCGAGCTGGTCGCCGATCACGTCGGAGGCGGCGAGCGTGATGATCGGCGCGGCGCATGCCAGCGCGAGCCGCCCGCTCTTGATCTCGGACAGCGATCCGCGCACGACGTTGAGCTCGTCGATCGGCGCCCCCGCCGCCATCACCGCCGAGGTTGTCGTGGTGAGCTCGGCGAGCGTCGTCTGCGGGACCTCGATCAGCGACGATGCGCCACCGGAGATCGCGACGATCAGGTGATCGTCCTTGGTCGTCGCCCGGGCGAGCGCGAGCGCGGCCTGCCCCGCGGCGACGCTGCGCTCGTCGGGAACGGGATGAGATCCCAGCACCAGCGTCCATCCTGGCGGCAGCTCGCCGCCGTCGATCGCGACCGTCACCGCGAGCCCGCGCTCGACCTCGCCGATGCCGCGCGCCATCGCGAGCGCGCTCTTGCCCACCGCGATCGCGAACCGCCGCCCCGGCACCACGCCGATCCGCGCGAGCGCAGCGGCCACCATGTGCTGCGGATTGCACGCCGTGATCGCCCGCTGGAAGACCAGCTCGCACAGCTCGCGCGAGATCATCGAGCTCCCCGAACGAAGTGCGTTCGTGGATTCCAGAGGCTCGCGCACCGCAAGTGAAGCAATCGAAGACTCGTTAACCCATGCCGGCGAGGACGGCGGAGATCCGGTCGACGCCTTCGTCGAGCCGCTCGGGCGTGACACCCGTGAAGCAGAGCCGCGCGAAGCCCTTGCACGCATCGCCGAACGCACTGCCCGGCGCGAGCAGCACCCCGGCGGCGGCGCAGCGCTCGAGCACGGGCATGCAGTCATCGCCTGACCACTTCGCGAAATCGACCCACAGGTACGCGCCACCGGGCGGGATGGCCGACGGTGCCGGCAAGCGGGCACGCGTGCGATCGCGAAGACCTCGGTAGGTCTCGCGCGCCTGCGCGAGGAACGGCGCGCCCGAGCGCAACGCACCGAGCGCGGCGCGCTGCATCGCGACCGGCACATTGTAGACGGTGTGATTGACCAGCTTCTTGAGCGTGGCGGCGACGTCAGGCGATGCGAGGGCGTACCCGACGCGAAGCCCGGCCTGCGCGTACGACTTCGCGAACGAGAACACGGTGACCGTGCGCTCGGTCGCGCCGGGTAGCGCGCCGATCGAGAGGTGCTCGCCGTCGTAGGCGTAGTGCTCGTAGACCTCGTCGGCGAGGATCCACAGGCGGTGTCGCTCCGCGAGCGCGGCGAGCGCGACGAGCTCGTCCCGCGTGCGCATCGTCCCGTCGGGGTTGTTGGGGCTCGCGAAATAGATCGCCGACGTCCGCTGCGTGATCGCGGACTCGATCGCCTCGAGATCGAACGGCACCTCGACGGGCACCACGTTGTGTGCGAGCGCGATGCCGCGGATCAGCGGCCAGTGCGGCGTCAGCAGGAGGATCTCGTCGCCCGGATCGCACAGCCCCTGCACCGCACTCGCGAGCGCGTGGGTGGCCCCACAGGTCACCTGGATGCCATCGCCCGACATCGCGAGCCCGTTCGTCGCCTGTGCCTTCTCGACAATCGCCTCGACCAGCGGCGCCCAGCCATTGGGGCTGCCGTAGGCGTAGAGGTCGAGCGGCGCGAGCTCGGTCCACGGCACCTCGTCGAGCCGGTGCGGCGGTGGCAGGTGGGTGTCGCCGATCTGGAGGGGGATCACGTCGCCCGGGTACTTTGCGAGGTGCTCTCGCAGGCGGGCGAAGATCGAGGCCGGGACCGCCGCTCCGGCGATGGACAGTTCGGGGAACCGTGACACCGAGGGATACGCTAGCACGTGGTACGTTCGCGCTGCGTGCAGGCCGATCTGCCGACCGCAGAGCTCATCGATCATCGTCCGCGACCAATGCGGTTCGAGCTCTCGCTCGTCGTGTTGGTCTCGCTCGCGGTGCTCGTCCCGGGCATCTGGAACTACTCGCTCGTCGATCCGTGGGAGACCCACTACGGCGAGGTCGCTCGCACGATGCTGCAGGACGACGATTTCGTGAAGACCAACTGGGTCGGCACGTCGACCGGCTCGCCCGGCGAGGTCGAGGGCTTTCGCAGCAAGCCGGTGCTGATGTTCTGGATGATGGCCACCGGGTTGCGCGCCGTCGGTGCGGCCGAGGATGGCGGCTACTCCGGCGAGATGACCGATTCCGTGCGGATCATGATCGGCATCCGCATGCCGTTCATCATCGCGGCGGTCTGCGGGCTGACGCTGTTGTGGTGGATGCTCGCGCGCCTCGTCAGTCGACGGCTCGCGTGGCTCGCCTTGCTCGTCGTCGGATCAACACCGATCTTCTGCATGATCGGCCGGCAGGCGATTCCCGACATGCCGATGGTCGCGTGCACCGCGGGTGCGATCGCGCTGTTCCTGCTCGCGATCGAGGATGGTGATCGTCCGATCGTCCCGCGTGGCACACTGTTCCGCGGTCGCTTTCACCACGACGCCCGCCACATCGTCCTCGGCATCGCACTCGGCTTCGTGCTCTTGCAGGCGATCTACTACGCGGTGTTCTTCGGTCACGGCACGCCCCTCGGCATCAAGGGCGCGATCCCGAACCCGGCGATCTGGCTCCCCGCCCTGATGGTGTGGATGACCTACGGCCTGGCGCGCGATGGCTGGCTGTTCATGCGCCTGCCGCTCCTGCTGATCGGTGGGGTGATCGCCGCGATCGTCAACGAGCCGATGCCCGCGCGCCGTCCCGGGCAGTCGCTGTGGCGCCACGTGTTCGACGACATCCTGACGCCGTGGGAGCGCCACTCGGTCGATCGCTACCTCATCCGCGGCCTCGCCTACCCGCTCGCGCTCACCGGCGGCGCCGCCGGCGCGTGGCCGGCGACCAACCAGCTCGCCGATCGCGTCCTTCACATGAAGCCGCTGACCTCGATGCGTCAGCTCTACCTGCTCGCCTGCTACTTCCTGCTCGGCATCAGCCTGCTCGCGAAGGGTCCGCCCGGCTTCACCGTCGTCTGCCTGGTCGGGTTCTTCCACCTGATCTGCATGAACCGCTGGGGGCAGTTCTTCGAGGGTGCGTACGAGATCAAGCGCGGCTTGATCCTGATGACCGTCGTCGCGATCCCGTGGCACGTCGGGATGTGGCTCAAGGAAGGCCTGCGCTTCGTCGACGAGTACTTCTACACCCACATCCTCAACCGCGCGGGCTCGGGCGTCGACAACTCTCCAGGCACGTTCGAGTACTACACGAACCAGCTCGGGCACGGCATGTGGCTGTGGGCCGCGCTGCTCCCCGCCGCGTTCGCCGCGACGCTGATGCGCGCCGGTCGCCAGACACGCGAGCAACGCGTGCGGTTCACGCTCGGCCTGTGGGCGATCCTCGCGACCAGCTTGTTCTGCCTCGTGCAGACCAAGTTCCACCATTACATCTTGCCCGCGATCCCCGCGCTGGCGCTCCTCGTCGCCTGGTACCTCGACGATCTGCTCGGCAAGCGCGAGCGCTTCCATCCGCTCTACGCCGGCCTCGCGATCGGCATCGTCTTCTTGGTCACGCGCGATCTGATGTCCGAGCCGGAGCGCTGGATCGAGATGTTCGTGTTCCGCTACGACCGCCCGTGGCCGAACGCGGATCCGTACGCGATCGACGCCAGCGATGGCTTCCTCGGCCTCGGCCTGTTCGCCGCGGCCGCGCTCGCCGTGACCGCGACGCGCTTCACCCGCATCGGCGTCACGATGATCTGCGCCGCCGGGCTCGCGATCTGTATCTGGGCGCTTCAGGTGTACATGCCCCTCGCCGGTCAGCACTGGGGCATGCGGGACGCGGTGCGTGGCTACTACGCGAACCGCACGGTCTACGGCGAGAAGCTGGTCTACTTCGGTACCAAGCAGCTCGCCGAGGAGTGGGCAGACGAAGACGATGTTCGAACGTTCCAGACCATGATCCCGACCACGCTCCAGGTCGGCCAACCGATGACGGTGACGCTCCAGGTCAACAAGGTCGAGGACGAGCGCGTCGTCGACCACGAGATCGTCCTGATCGGCACTTGCACGTCGATCGGGGAGCACTCGGTCGAGCTCACGGTGCTCCCGGGTCAGCGCGACAAGCTCAAGGGGGACATCGCGGCCGGCCAGAAGTCCGACAAGCGAGGCAACCGGGATCCGATCCGCGTGGTCGATGCGGATCGGTTGATCGCCTGGCAGCTGTACTGGCGGGGCGAGAATTTCTGGGCCGGCGGCGAGATCTGGCCGTGGTTGCCGGAGATGAAGACGTCGTTCCCCAACCCCAACAACGTCGAGTTCAACAAGTACATCAACGATCGTGCCCGGGCTCCGCTCGGCCGCCGCTACTTCGTGGTCACCGAGGCGAGCCGGCTCTCCGGCATTCGCTCCGTGCTCCCGACCCCGCGCGCCCGGGATTCGTTCGAGATCCTCGACACCACGAGCAACAAGTTCTCCCTCGGTGCGTTCGACTTGTAGCGCCTGACCAGTCGGGTAGGCCGGTGTGCGTCGACGCCAGGCACGGGTCAGAACAGGAGGTCTCCGGCAACCGCGGTGGTCGCATCGGTGTCGCACGAACGCGCTCGCTGGTGGCCGGCGGGAGATAGACCGGAAGCAGAACTGGCACGTGGAATGTTGATGCTATCCTCGGACGTTAGACGGACTGGGGCTCGGCCGCGCGCCGGTGGTCGAACCCCGCAACGTGGGAGATGAACGTGGCCCCAATGGATGACAACCCTGCCCCCGCCCCGTTCGTCGTGCCTCCGACGCCGGCCGCGTTGCTCGTCCTGATCAACAGGGCGCGGTTCCGGATCCGGATCCAGGCGGCGCTCGAGGGCGCCACCACCGCGACGATCCTCGCGGCAGCGACGGCGCTGTTCGCGATCTTCGCGATGCGCGTCGAGCTGGTGTCGGGAACCGTCGGCCTCGGCCTGATGGTCGTCGCGGGCATGATCATCGTGGCCGGCGCCGTGATCGGCGCGCTGACGCGGATCGATGACGAAGCGGTGGCGCGCCGCATCGATCGCGCCTCGAATCTCTCCGACCGACTCTCCACCGCGATCGCGTTCCGTCGCGAATTCGCCACCCACGGTCACGCACGGCTCGACGTCGAGACCGCCGACATGATGGTCGCCGCGATCAAGGACGGCGCTCGTGCCGTGCCGCGCGCGAACCTGCAGGCCGCCACGCCGTTCCGGATGCCCAGGGATCTGAAGGCCGCGTTCGGCTTCCTCGCGGTGTCGGCGCTCGCCGCCGGTCTCGCGGTGCCCTCGGTCGATCGCACGCCGCGGCTGTTCGGCGCGGATCCCGACGTCGGTCGCGCGGGCACCGAGGTGTTGCTGCGTGGTGAGAACTTGATGACCGGCCTC
>Ga0105049_10006205_pt1 | contig 13928 bp, 9 predicted proteins | sample MAT06_FD_78087 | JGI IMG/M metagenome (GOLD analysis project Ga0105049, IMG submission 78087) | Freshwater microbial communities from Lake Fryxell liftoff mats and glacier meltwater in Antarctica - MAT-06 | ecosystem: Environmental > Aquatic > Freshwater > Ice > Liftoff microbial mat | place...
ATGGTTGCCTCCCTGATAACTAAATCGAGTATTCAGGCTTAGGACATTCTGGTTTTTTTTGCCTACTTGCCATTCCTTACCCATTAAAAAGTTGAACACATAATTTCGGTTAAATCTTGTACTACGCCAAACATCATCCCCGCCTTTATATTCAGAATTAAATATTGAGGCGGTTAATAAATAATAGTAACCTTTGGACATATACTTCTCAAGTGTAACGTCAACCCCATAATTTCTGCCCTTGCCCTTATTCTCTAACTTCTGCGCAAAAAACAAATCGTTTTGAAGATTAATGAAAGAATAGGAACTGTCGGCTATTACAGGCACATCGTATAACTGCTGAAAATAAGGTTCAACTTTAAAATGGACTAGATCAGTAATATTCCAATTGTAGCTGAGTACAAAGTGCTGCGCTTTTGTAAAGTCAAGATCTTTGTTTACCTCCTTTTCTTCTGTAACCAGCGAATTGTTGAAATAATAATTTAGATGTTCTAGTCGGCTATGCAATCCATAGGCAAAGCCGATGGATTGATTTTCCTTAATCTGCTGCTGAAAGCCAAGTCTCGGTTCAATGGTATAATGATTGTTTAAAGTAAAGACCTGGCCATTCACGCCAATGTTCATCGTGAGATTATTGCTCAATTTAATGGAGGAGCTGCTATAGCCCGAAATTACGGTACTGAATCCACTTGCGTCAACTATTTCCTGCGGCGGACCACCCAATTCGGATGTATTATTTAGTTGCAGGTCATACATCATGCCGGTAACCAATATGCCTGTTTTGTTTGTATGATTTTCACTGAATTTTTTGTTCAAAAAGGAGGATAGAACAAAATTGTAGTTTTTATTGTCAATATTACTTTTCGGCTGCAAGGACAGTTGTTCATCCAGCTTTTGAGTTTCCCAATTCGTAATGCTGGTCGTTGTGGCCAAAGTCGTTTTCAAATAAGTATTGTTATTGAAAAAATATTTGTGACTTAAGCCTGCAGCGCCCATATACTGTTTTATTTCATTCTCTTCAGTGTCGTCCTGATATACCCATTCTGTACTGTCGATCTTTGCTTTTGCACCCGCCTTGTCTGCCAGACCGATGCCCCAAACGGAGAAAATACCGGCTTTCTGTGTAGGGAAGTTCAGTTTGAAGGAAAGGTCTTGGTATCTCAGGCTATTGGCATTTTCAGGTAAAACGGATGCCAGCAAAGCCAAGGTTGAATAACGGTAGTTAAAAAGATAAGAGGCTTTGCCTCCTTGCTTAAAAGGACCTTCAGAAGCGGCATCAATTCCGACAATACCTGCCTGGAACGTGTGCTCCCGCTTTTGATTATTACCCGTTCTCATGGCAATATCAAAAACGCCCGATAATGCATTGTTATATTCTGCAGGAAAGGCTCCCGTAAAAAAATCGGAGTTTGCCAGCATCTGGCTGCTTAAGGCTGTAAAGATTCCGCCTCCGAATGACCTTAAATCGCCAAAGTGGTTGGGATTGGGTATTTCTACCCCTTCCATTTTCCATTGCATCGATTTAGGGGCATTCCCCCTTATGGCAATTCCGTTTTCGCCTGTATTACTGGCGACACCGGCAAACGAAGAAGCTAAACGGGCAGGATCGTCAAAGCCGCCCGCATAACGTTTTGCTTCTTCCACGCTTAACTGCCGGGCACTCAGGGTTGCCATGGAATTAATCGGCTGTTCTTTGTTTACACGGGGCTTAATCACCACTTCGCCCAGCAGAGACGTGTTTTCCTTTAGCGGAATGGTTAAAAATGTTTGTTTGGCGGAAATAACAATTATTTCACGAATAATGGTCGGTTCATACCCTACATAAGTAGCGCGCAGATCATGCCTTCCGACGGGCACATTGGGAATGGTAAAATTTCCTGAAGTGTCCGTGATGGCACCCAGTACAGGATCCGTGTTCAGTAATGCGATGGTGGCAAAAGCTACAGGAGCGTTGGAGCCATCGTCAATAACAGTACCGCGAATGGTTTGAGTAGGTTGGGCAATCAATTGTGCTGTAATAAACACAAGAATGATGATGAAAAAAGTACGTATCATTTTAATTGAGTTGATTTTGAAAGCTCAAAGGTCTTTCTGGCCCCAATTTGATACAATACTGATTTATCAGTATGCCTACCCCAAAAGTCCAAATTTTGAAGCAAAAGTGACCGCTTCAATGGAATTATTGGCGCCCAGTTTTTCTAAAAATCTTTGGCGGTGGGTATTCACAGTATGTAAACTAATCGCTAGCTTATTAGAGATCTCCTTGCTTAAATAACCGTCTTTTACCAGTTTCAAAACCTCTACTTCTCTTTTCGTTAATTCAACTTGTGCTTTTGGAGGGATATCTAAAGGAATCGTTTTCCCAGTTCTGAAATTTAATAATTGAACTTTGATTCCGCTGTGCTCTTCTTGATTTGGTGAAACATCTACTACTCCCATTAGCAGCCATACCTGGCCTTTCTTATCCAATTCAATTACTTGAAATTGCTCGATAAGCCGCACATATTTGTTTTGCGCATTTAACATTCTAATTTCCTTGACCTCTTTATAACTTAGTTTATCGCTACTTGACAAAGCGTTGAATATTTTTAAGGTAGAAATGCCTTGCAAGCTTAGTTTTATTTTATCATCAGGATGAATTTTGTCAGCAAAAAATTGCTGCCCGGTTTTTTCATAATCAGATACGGTATATCCTAATAAATGCCCGAAATTTGAAGAATAAAAAACGCTTTGTTGCTTACTGATATCAAATACACTAATACCAGAATTCCCGATATCGGATAAAAATTGCAAGGCAACAATATGTTTGTCTAATACCGAGTAGTCTAAATCCTTCTCATCGAATTTATATTGCAATAGAAATTTAAAGAATATTTCCTCAATATCGTTTTGTGTTGCCATTGTATGCTCACTTAATTGTTTGACAGGAGACTATCGGATAAATAGCAGATATGTCCAAACTTGATGCAAGGATACATGAACTTCTTCAGGGTGGCGGATAATGTTTTGCCCCACTTGCGCGAGGCTTCCCCAAAAAAAACAAGCTCGGAGAACACTGGCACAAGCCAGTTTTTTTTAGTTCTTTTGCCAACGAATTCAAACCCAATCTTATGCGCAACCTCCTCCTTCCCCTCCTCTTCTTTTTTGTTCAAAAAGTTTCCGCCCAAACCTGCAACTACCTCGCCTACGATGGTTTCGCCTATGCCGCCAATACGCCCCTCGAAGGTTTGCAAGGCGGAACCGGCTGGCAAACACCCTGGAATGTACAGAGTGAAAACACTACGCTGCCAGGTTTTCAAATCACCAATGGCAGCCCCCTCAACTATCTCGATTTGCAAACCGCGGGCAATTACGCCTCCGGCGGTTTCGCCTACCTGACAGCAGGCCGCCGACTGAATACCAGCACAGGCGGGCCTTTCGCCGATTGGCTGACGCAAGACGGAACCATCGGCAAACCGGGCACTACGCTCTGGGCGAGCATTTTGCTCCGAAAAAACCAGAACAACGACGAGACGGTGGCCGCCATCTGGCACGAAAGCAACTTGCAGTGGTGCGATGGCTGTACCTCGAATAAGGTGTCCGTGGGCTATTTTGGCGCCAACTCCAATGTGGGCGGTCAACGCCGCTGGACCCTGCGCATCCAGGATCAATACTATCCGACTTCCGTGCCGATGGTGCTCAATGAGACGGTGTTTTTTGTGGTAAAGTTTGAGTTTTTGGCAGGTTCAACCAGCGTTTCGGTGTTTGTAAATCCAAGTTCCTTGGGCAATGACGTGCCGGCGCCAAGTCCCACTTTAACTCAAACAACCAATACACCCGTAGTCATCCGCAGCCTCGCGCTCTATCTCGGCGACGATGCAGCAAGTGGTCAGGCCGACGAAATCCGAATGGGTGCAACCTATGCCTGCACAGTGCCCGACCCTTCCGTGGCCGTGAACCAACCTCCAAATGCAGCCTTCAGTATGAACCCGCCCACAGGCATGGGCCCGCTTCAAGTCAGCCTTGACGGCTCGGCCTCCAGCGATCCGGATGGAAACATCGTTGCTTACTCCTGGGATTTTGGGGATGGCTCGCCCGATGCTTCAGGGCAGACTGTTCAACACACGTTCACAGCCACCGGAACCCTGACGGTCACTTTAACGGTGGAGGACGATCAAGGGGTTCAACATACACATGCTAAAACGATTACGGTGCTGGACGCGAGCGGTTCTTTCAGTTGCCAATTGGGTTTGGTCAATGAAAAACTGGCTTCCTGCACAGGCAGTGACGGGCGTTTCCGGGTCACGAATTACAACAACGTTCCCCTCCAATTGAAAAATAGCGGAGGAGCGACGGTTGCTCCTGTAAGCGGGAATCCGAACCTTTATGACAACCTCTCACCAGGCATTTACCAACTCAGCACAAATGGTGCGAATGGCTGCCGCGACACTTTTCAGGTACACATCCAACGCGACAGCAACACTTGTCCGGGCTGGACGCCAAACCCTTGCGCCATGAAAATCGGCGTTGGCATCGAAGGCCTGGCCTATTGGACGGCAAGCCGCCCGTTCAAAGATTTTTTCAAATCCTGCGGCACCTGGATTACCTACGATCCCAATCCTCCCGGCGGAAATTTTATTTGGAACACTGAAAATCAAGCCCATATACCAGTCAATGCAGACGGTTACGCCACCCAAGTTCCGTTCACAGTACCCAATGGTAGCGGCCAGAATCTCCTCCGGGGCATCATTTCAGCCGACGGTTTTGTTCCACAGGGAGTGCCATTGCGACTGATCTACGAGGGCGTTGGAACCTTGCAAATGCAAGGCGCTGTGACGGTAACCAGCAATCAGCCCGGACAAATTGATTTTGTAGTCAATGACAATGGGAACATCTTTTTCAACCTGACGGCTTCGCAATTGGGCAATCCTGTGCGCAACATCCGGGTGCTGGAACTGAGCAATGTCAATACCTACCAAACCCAGCCATTCCGACAAGGCTTTCTGGACAAATGCGCAGAATTCAACACCCTGCGCTTTATGGACTGGGCACATACCAATGGCAGCGATCAGGTGCAATGGGCCGATCGAACCCTCCCCAACTACTACTCCCAGGCTGAAAGTCCAAACGGCGGCCTGGCTTATGAGTACATCATTCAGGTAGCCAACCAGTTGGACAAAAACATCTGGGTTTGCATCCCGCACCAGGCCGACGACGACTACATTGCCCAAATGGCCACCATGTTCCGCGACCAACTTGAACCCGGCATCTCCGTTTACATTGAGTACAGCAATGAAGTCTGGAACTGGATTTTCCCCCAGGCCCATTGGGTGACAGACAACGGCCCACAGAACATCAGTTATCCCCGACGCTACACCGAGCGGTCTATTCATGCTTTTGACATCTGGATGAATGTGTGGGGCAGTCAAAACACCCGCCTGCGCCGGGTGCTCGGCACCCAAAACGGCTATGACTGGGTCACCGAAGAAATTCTCGCCCATGCCGACCAGAGCAAGTACGATTACATTTCACCTTCATGGTATGTCGGCCTCGATCATGGGTCTACAGGCAATCCCAACCTACAAGCCCTGGGCGCGGCGGCTACGCCGGAAGACGTGTTGGAAAATGCCAACAACGTTTTCCTCCACTTTTATCCTCATTGGGAAATGGTGTACAACACCGCCAAGCTCTACGGCAAAAAAGTGGTGAATTACGAAGGAGGCCAGCACTTTACGGACTTCAGCATTCCGCCTTACATACAATCCATGTACGATGCCCAGGTGTTGCCCGGCATGTACGATCTCTACGACCGTATGCTCGACAGTCTGCGCCGTCTCGGCAGTGAATTGCCCTTGGCTTTTGTAATGACTGGCCCCTGGCAAAGTCAGTACGGTTCCTGGGGTCATATCTTCGATGAGGACGACCAAGCACCCTGGAACGACCGGCCAAAATTTCAGGTGCTGATTGACCAGATGGCGCAGTGCGTGGAAAATCCAACGGGCATTAAACCTGTTGAAAATCAATCTAGTGTGGGGCTTCGGATTTTCCCGAACCCGACAACGGGGGTGTTTCAGTTGGAACTCCCGGCAGAGTGGTCAGGACAAAATTTCAGCGTTCGGGTGAGTGATGGGTTGGGGCAGACGAGGGTTTTGCAGTCCGGTTCAGCGAATCAATTCAAGCTGGGCGAACATTGGCCGAACGGGATTTATCAGGTGGAGATTTTGGATGCGGGGGGGCGGAAGCTGGGCAGTAGCACGGTTTTGAAAATCAGGCCATAACGGTTCCTTTATTTAGGAACTGCTATCGGTTTTGGGCATGTCATGAACGTATTCTAAAATGTCGCCTGGTTGACAGTCTAATGCTTTGCAAATTGCATTTAAGGTACTAAAACGGATCGCTTTTGCCTTTCCAGTCTTTAAGATGGAAAGATTAGACAAGGTCAAATCAACTCTTTCAGAGAGCTCATTCAGAGACATTTTTCGTTTTGCCATCATCACGTCCAAGTTTACAATGATTGGCATAGTTTAAACAGTTAAATCGTTTTCGTTTTGGATTTCAACGCCTTTTGAAAAGATAGTCGCAATAATATAGACTACAGCCGCCATTAAAATAAATGCCTGACTGTCAGCCCAAAACTTGCTTAGGGTGTCGATAACATAGCCCCGATGTTGCAAATTTTTGGCGGTCTGTTGTGCTAAGTAACTTAAAAGTCCAATTGAAAGCGTGTAGTAACTAATCTGCGAAATCTGTCTCGAAACAAAGCTGTTGAAGGGTTTCGACAAATCCATTTTACTCATGAGTGTGATGACCACATAAAATAGGACTGCTTTCAAAATCGAGATGACCAAGACAAAGCTATACATACTGAAAAAAGCCCATTTACTGCGTTCGTACATTTCACTTAAGTCCAACTTCTGATATAAATTTTGGACAAATTCGGGCTTATACAGACTGAAAAAAAAATTGACTATCAAACCTCCGGCTTCAATAGATAAGCCAACGAAGATGACCCAGGAAACAATATGTAAGCCTTTAAAAACGACGTTGTTTCTTTCTGACATAACTTTCAAAAGTTGAAATTGAGTCACAAAGATACTATAAGTTTATTGATAAACAATAAATATGTAATTATTTTCAATAAATATTTTTCGTATAATAAAATAATTTGAAGTATTGGTTTTAGTTGAGGAGGGGGTTTTGAGCATCCCTATATTAGCCCTTCTTGGACTTCTCTTGTTCTACATAAAAGATGCCAAGCCCAGCGCCGCGCTTGTGTCTTTTGACCAAGCGCTCAAGATTCAACCCCTTAAACCCTATAAAATCAGCCATTTAACAGTTTTTTCTCTGATCCATGGGCGCTTGGTCAAAAGACACTACGGTATGCACACATATTATACTGAAAATCAATTAATTAGAGCGAAAATTTCTTTAAACGCTTCCTGTCTCTGTCTCAACGTGAGTTGTCTTCCTGACGGGATCTGTCCGCATCAAGTGCGCTTTGCACGTGTACATGCCCTACCGAGCACTCAAAAGGGACAATACTCGGGCAAAGCGCACTTGATGCGGACGGATCCCGTCAGGAAGACAACTCAGCCAAAGATTGATTGCTCAAGGTAGCAACAAAAAACTGCGGCAATAAATTGATATCAATCATATTTGTGTGCATACCGTAGGTCAAAAGACACAAGCGCGGCGCTGGGCTTGATATCCTCTGGAGAGCGAGGAGGAAGACCCCGCGGGGCTAAAATACTCGGGCAAAGCGCACTTGATGCGCCACTTATCCAAAGTTGGCCAAGACGATAATCTTTAAGCCAATGCGCTAAATCGGCGCGGTTGAGCCGTTTTATATAGGTTTGGCCGTCTTCTTTTTCACACACTAGCACGGATTCGGGCTGTTCGCTAAGCGCATCAATAAGTATGTCCGAATGCGTTGTTATTACTAATTGTGTGCGTTTCGATGCTTCCCCTAATAGATCGGCGATTTTGGGAATAATGTCAGGATGCAGGCCCAATTCTGGCTCTTCAATACAAATGAGTGGCGGGGGAGAAGGATCAAGCAGCAAGGCAATGAGACATAAGTAGCGCAAAGTACCATCAGAAAGGCGGGTGGCTGGGATGGAGAAATCGCCTTCGCTCAGGAAAACTTGAACAGTTCCCCCCTCTCCAATTACCTCAAAATCCGTGATACCTTCATATAGTTCTTGCAATGCCATGATCAACGCTCGTTTAGTAGGCGTGTCTTTTCGAAGCCGCGACAGGAACATGCCTAAATTAGAGAAATCTTGTTCCATGCCATCATTGCGTTGGACAGCAGGTTGTGGGTTTCGGTAATTGGACTTTCGGCCAAAGGACCACTCACGGTAAAGCCGAATTTTTTCATATGAATTGGCTAAATAAGATAATTCTGGATAATGTTCAGGGTCACGACGTTGCGACAAAATCGAAACCTCTGGATTGACTGTATCTCTGGATAATTCACGGCTTTTTTGTTTCGGGCTGTTAATGTTGACCATGGGGCGGCCATTTAGATACCTGTATTAGAATATAACATCCTTATGGTTTCCATAAGGTCTATCGTTTTCTACACGCTCATCGGACAATTGAAATTTATCCTGAGAAGGATACCATGAAAGATAGTGTCGAAAAAACCGCTTTCCCAATAATCTCAGGCGTTGACTCAACGAACTCTGGCTTGAGTCTTCCAACTTGCCGTCATCAACTAAAACTTCTAAGAAAATATCTGAGCGCTCTGTGCTTCCCTTCCATATCCATTCTGCTATTCCTCCTCCCTGCCACTAGAAGGTGTAACACGAAGCAACTCTAGTAATTCCAAAAAATTCGACTTCCCCGACCCATTCGGCCCAATCAGCACATTCAAATTTTGCAATTCTAAATCCAGCCCATCCGGGCCAAACGAGAGCAAATTGGAGGCTTTAATATGACATGTTTTTCTGAAAAAATCGAGTTGGCAAAGGTAATAAAACAGGCGGCGCAAAGGTAACCCCCGCGCCGCCTGCTACATATTGTAAACTGTAGAAGCCATCAAAATCAGATGCTCTATTGTTGCGTTAATTCATCACGCCTCCGCTCTCACACGTTTAACCTTCGGAGCCCCATTTCCAACACGCTTACCTGGATTTTCCAAGCCAATCGCGATCTCCAGCACCTCTACCATACGGTCTACATAATGGAAACTCAGCCCTTTGATGTATTCCTGCTCGATTTCGTCCACGTGCTTCTGGTTGTCCTTACAAAGAATGACCTCGCGGAGACCGGCGCGTTTGGCGGCGAGAATTTTCTCCTTGATACCGCCCACGGGAAGCACTTTGCCGCGCAGGGTTATCTCGCCCGTCATGGCCAAAAATGGCTTGAGTGGCCTGTTCGTAAAGGCCGAGGTAATGGCCGTAAGCATGGTCACCCCTGCCGAAGGCCCGTCTTTCGGAAGGGCACCTTCCGGGATGTGAATGTGGATGTCGTTCTTTTCAAACGCTTCATTGTCAATACCCAATTGTTCAGCATGGGCTCTGATATAACTGAGCGCGGTGGTAGCGCTTTCTTTCATCACATCGCCGAGATTGCCGGTGAGTTGCAGGCGGCCCGTGCCCTTGTTGAGGCTGACTTCGATGAACAATATTTCACCGCCCACAGAAGTCCAAGCTAAGCCGATGGCCACACCAGGGGATTGTTTTTCCTTGTAAACTTCTGAGTCAAACTTGGTTGGGCCCAGTATTTTTGGAAGGTCTTCGGGCTTCACCGTCATTTCGTAGGGCTCTTCCATGGCTACTCTTTTAGCCACAGAACGCATTACTGAACCAATTTCCCGGGCCAGATTGCGTACCCCACTTTCGGCGGTGTAGCTCTGCACGATTTTGACCAATGTCTTTTCATTGATTTTCACCTGTCCAGGCTTGAGGCCGTGGCCTTTGCGCTCCGAGGGTACGAGGTGCCGCTTCGCAATTTCCACCTTTTCTTCCAACGAATAACCCGCAATTTCGATGATTTCCATCCGGTCGAGCAGGGCTGGCTGTATGGTGCTCAGTGTGTTGGCCGTAGCGATGAACAGGACTTTGGAGAGATCGAATTCGAGTTCTAGGTAGTTGTCGTAGAAGGCAGAGTTCTGTTCCGGATCCAAAACTTCGAGCAGGGCGGAGGATGGGTCGCCCCGGAAATCTTTGCCCACTTTATCAATCTCATCGAGGATAAAAACAGGATTGCCCGCCTTCGCTTTTTTCAAGGATTGTACGATACGACCCGGCAAGGCGCCGATATAAGTTTTGCGGTGGCCGCGAATCTCGGCCTCATCATGGAGGCCGCCCAAACTCATACGAACATATTTGCGCTTCAAAGCACGCGCGATACTGGCTCCAAGGGAAGTTTTACCAACACCCGGAGGGCCAACGAGGCAGAGAATAGGGGCTTTCATGTCGCCCTTGAGTTTCAAAACGGCCAAGTGTTCCATGATCCGATCTTTCACTTTCGTGAGGCCATAATGGTCGCGGTCAAGCACATTTTGTACTTTTTTCAGATCAAATTGGTCTTTGGTATACTCTTGCCAAGGTAGTTCGAGCAGTGTTTCCAAATAGCTGACCCCGATGGCATATTCAGCAATCTGAGGGTTTACGCGGCGCATTTTATTTACCTCACGGTTGAACGCTTCCTCTACCGGTTTCGCCCATTTTTTCTTTTTCGCCCGGCGCACCAAGGCATCTATCTCCTCTTCTTGCGGGTTGTTGCCCAGTTCCTCCTGAATGGTTTTTAGTTGCTGGTTGAGGTAGTAATCCCGTTGCTGCTTTTCGATGTCCACCCGCACTTTCGACTCGATTTGGTCTTTGAGCTCAAGCAGCTGCAGCTCCGAATCCATGTGCTGGAGAATGGCGCTGGCTTTATCCTTGAGGTTGTTGATTTCGAGTATTTCCTGCTTGTGGTTGACCGGAATGCCCAGATTGGAGGCAATGAAATTGAGCAGAAAATTGTCGTTGTTGATGTTTTTCAACATCACAACGGCCTCAGACGGTATCTGGGGTGACAGTTCTATGATCTGCCGTGCAGCATCGCGCACGCTGCTGATCATGGCCCGGAATTCTAGTTTGTTCTTTGGCGCGTCGTATTCAAGTGTGCTGATTTGGCCGACCATGTAGGGGTCGTCATGCATTAAATCATCGAGGTGGAAACGCTTGCGGCCTTGCAGAATGGCAGTAGTAGATCCGTCGGGCATTTTGAGCAGTTTCAAAATACGCGCCACCGTACCCACCCGATAGAGATCGCGGGCAGAAGGAGACTCAATTTTGAGATCCTTTTGGGAAAGCACACCGATATAGCGGTCACCTTCGTAGGCCCGCTGCACGGCACGGATACTTTTGTCGCGCCCCACTGTGATGGGGGTGACAATGCCGGGGAACAGCACCGTATTTTTCAACGGAAGGAGTGGCACGGTGTCCGGGAACACCTCGCCAGCCTTTTCGTCGTCTTCTTCAAGGGAGAAAAGTGGCACGAAATCAGGCTCATCGTCTGACTGCTGCGACATTAAATAGTTATCAAACATACGAATAGAAACGAGTGGGGGAAGAATAGTTGAAAACGCCGCGTTTTCCAACGATGCAAACATGGGAAATAAAGCTGGGAAATAGGGCGGGAAAAATGGGGTTGTGTCAAACTGACAACAAATTTGTCCTTTTACGACCTTTAGATGCCATGGCAAACAGCCTGCCATCCCGAAAATCAGCAGTCTTTGGCAGTCTGTATCTGGGCTTATGCGACAAAAAGGCAGTCAGGCTCGGTGGTGGCAGGGCGAAAAACAGGAGTGGAACACGGAAAACACGGATTTGAACGGATCTTTTTTCATTAGGCAGAAATCCGTTCAAATCCGTGTCTCCTCCGTGTTTTCCGTGTTCCTTCCTCAAAACCGCAGCAACACCAATTTCAGCCTCCCCCGGTATTCCGATGGCACGACACATTCCGATGCGTTCAGTTGCAGCGCGTCCCGGAAACGAAGACGCAGGCTTTGGTTCAGTGTATTGAGCAGGCTGTTGCGGTCAAATTCGCCAATCGCACTCAAAACATACTCGCTACAGGTGTTTTCATACTTGATTTCGTCGTTGAAAAAGAAATGCATTCGATCCGCGTTGCGCATAAGAAAGTAGGAAGAAAAAGTGCCGTCATCATCTTGTGAATATTGTTTTTTGTGAAGCGCGGTATTCCATTGCGCCTGTCCATTGGGTTGGAATGCCACCACAAAAACATCGTCATAATAATAGTCAATAATCATACGCATTCCGTCACGAAAAAAACCACGCCCGGCCGCTGCGCCCCGCTGAATTTCGTGATACCGTTCGGCCACCAGGATGATACCCCCGTCTTGCCGCAAGAGCAATTCACGCAGTTGTGCATCGGCAATCCCACGCGAATCCTCTCCCACATCTTTTTGCCGAAGGATAGACATAAATTTTTCGTCAAAAGGCTCATAACGAAGCACTTGTGCCGAATCCCTGCCCGGAACAATGCTAAGATAATAGGCTCCGTTGGCACGTTCACGGCCTTTTTCGGCCCAGAGCCCAGCCGCACTGAGGCGGTTGTTCAAGTTGTCAAAAATGAATCTGGAATCCACTGTCAAATAAGCGCCCAGTGGTGTTCGATTGATGCGAAATCCTGTTTCGTCGAAACGGAGGATCTTGAGTTCGTGTTTGTCAAGTTTGCCCCGTCGGTTATTTTTTTCTGTTATCCAAAAGAATGCCCCGGCGTTGCTGAGTGCAACTTCAGGGCGGCGGTCTTCAAAAAAGTCGGAAGCGTCGTCCACCATGGCCGTCGTGTCCCACAATACCTGCATTTTGTCCAAATGGATAGCGACGGCCTCTATTTGATCCCTTTCCGCCATATTGTACACCACAATACAGTTACGGTCTTCGCTCTTCACCAAATCCAGCACGGGCGTGTTGAAAATCCGTTCGCCGTAGTCCTTGACCATCATGCTGTCAATTAGATTGGCCCCAGGATCGTACTTATGAACGCGCAAAATCGTGTGCCCTCGTCGCCGCATTTGGTACACTACAGAAAAATCATTGCGCCCTGGCACCACGGCCAGCACACGCATCCCTCTGCGATCGAGATCATCGAGGTTCTTACTCCAACTGAGGCGCATTTGATTGTCAAATGCTTGCACTACAAAATCATCGTACCGATCTCGGAAAACCAAAACACGGTCGCGAAGCCGCCCTATGATATCATAGCCATAATCCGAGCGTATGAAAAGCGGGTCGGAAATGATGGCCGATTGGCTGTGCAGGGCATTTATGGCCAAGCAGAAAAATAAAAAAAGGAGCGGTAGTTTTTGCATAGTTGAACAAAAATAGAGAGAATTTTGCACCCATGAAAATCCTTATCATAAACGGCCCAAACCTCAACTTGTTAGGAACGCGCGAGCCCGAAATTTATGGCAGCCAAAGTTTCGAGGATTTTTTTGAAATTTTAAAAGCCAGTCTGCCCAGCGTGGAACTCGAATGCTTCCAGAGCAACCACGAGGGGGCTCTGCTTGACAAACTCCAAGAGGCGGGTTTTAGTGCCGACGGCATCGTGCTCAACGCAGGTGCACTCACCCACACTTCCATTGCGCTGGCCGATGCTGTAGCGGCTATTTCCACGCCAGTTATCGAAGTTCATATCAGCAATGTACACCGTCGCGAACCATTTCGGCATCATTCTTTTTTGTCTGCACCCTGTGTGGGCAGCATTGTTGGGTTGGGGCTGGAGGGATACCGTTTGGCGGTATTGTGGTTTTTGAGGAATGGGTGAGCGTTGTGGTGGAATACCAAAAGTTAAAAATATTGACTTGACTAAAATTAGCAAAATATAATCTTAAAATCCATGCATTTATTACATTACCTTTGAGTGATTAAATAAATATTTTTCCACTTAAAATTTTACAAATTATGAAACTTCGACTTCTCCGCTTCTCC
>Ga0105049_10006207_pt1 | contig 13927 bp, 10 predicted proteins | sample MAT06_FD_78087 | JGI IMG/M metagenome (GOLD analysis project Ga0105049, IMG submission 78087) | Freshwater microbial communities from Lake Fryxell liftoff mats and glacier meltwater in Antarctica - MAT-06 | ecosystem: Environmental > Aquatic > Freshwater > Ice > Liftoff microbial mat | place...
ATGCCCAGCATTGACACAAAAATCAGCGGCAAAGCTGGCATCTGCGAAAAATTGCGCAGCATCGACGACAGCATCCAATAAATACCATCAACCGTCAGCAGCGATTGCGGCGCAAGCGGATTGCCGCTGGGTACGAGCGTTACCTGAGGTCGGCCGTTCTCATCAAGCGTCGGTTTCGCTTGGGCAATGCCGTCGACGCCGATAACTTCGCTGCTGAGGATGGTCGGTTTGACGGGCTGCACCTGCCACTCCAGCGCCGCGCCGATCGCTGAAAGGAGAACCACCAGTAATGCCAGCAGCGCAAAAAGCAGCGCAGGTTCTGGCAGCTTGTTGCCGAAGTACTCGATCCAATCCAATACCCCGCGCGGACGTTTACTGGGACTCAACTCGGTCATGTTAGCGTTTAGCAGTGGCAGATCAAGGATTGAAAATACCTTGGCCGTGCGCGAATCACTACTAATTTCTTGTCAGATAAATGAGCGTCTCAAGTCGCGTGTATGCTTAGTTAAAACCCTCTGGAAATGCCCCTTCACCCCGTGCATCGGCCTGATCTATTCTCAACGCAACGCCCGTGCCACTATCCCTCTTGCCCGGTATCTACCTGTGCCCACTGTGAAATTAAGCCTGCTCCTGGCTGCTGCAATTGCCTCGCTGTCGACCGCTGCGCTTTCGTCTACTTACGACAACGAAGCGGGTGTTTACACGCTCAATGCCTTGCCGGACCCAGAGCGCGAAGCCGCGCGCATGGATCGCATGCAGCTATCTGATCAGCAGCCTGCCGGTCGCTATGTCCGCCGAGGCGAGACGCTCACAATCACGACTGAAGGGTTGCCGGAGGATTTTGTGCTCAGCGCGACCATTGGCTTTCAAAAAATGTGGGGTGTGCAGCAGGGGCAGCAGGCGCAGGCATTAAATGACGGTGACACACGCTTTCGCGCCAATCAGGACGGGCCGATCTTCTTCAAGTTCAATCCACCGAGCGGGCAGGACGACGCGCAGGACGAAGTAACGTTGACCGTCCGTGGCGGCCAGCCGTTGCCGCTGTATGTTGATGGCAGCATGGACGCGCAAGCTTGGGCCGAGGAGTTGGACGCGCACAGTGATGCACCCTTTGTGCAGCTGCTAGGCGATCAAGCGATGATTACCCTGCCAGCGGCCGTGCATGACAACCATCCAATCCCAGATCCCGAAGAGACTTTTGCGGTGATCAACACCGTGGTTGATCGACAAAACCAGGTGGCAGGGTTCGATGGCCACAGTGAACGCGACCAACCGACGCGGCTGCGACTGCATTATCTGGTGGACTTCCGCGTCTCGGCAAAGGATCGCGAGAGCTTCTACATGTATGCGACCGATCAGTTCATCGGCATGTTAGACAACAACACCTCCGACCTGACCGATCCGGCGCGATTGCGCGAGCAGTGGGGCATTTGGCACGAGACCGGGCATACCCACCAGCAGAATTCTTGGACTTTCGAGGCCTTGGGCGAAGTCAACGTCAATCTGTATTCGCTGTATGTCCAGGAGGGCTTTGGCGAGCAGAGTTTGCTGCGTAAATCCGAAGACGGCGAGGCTTCCTATTTGGAGCAAGCGCGCGACTATCTGAACCAAGGCGCAAAGGATTTTCTTGCGGAGGTCTCAGAAGAAGACGACTCCGAGTTATTCATCAAACTAGTGATGTTTCACCAGCTAAAAACCGCGTATGGGTGGGATTTGTTTATGGATTTACACAAGCACTTCCGCCTTAATCCGCTATCCGACGAAGCGGCCGATCAGGACAAAGCAGACGCCTTCGTGCAGGCGCTTTGCGTCTTAACCAATTCCGACCTGCGGCCATTCTTCGAGCGCTGGGGCCTTGAGGTTTCGGATGCGGCCAGGGCGGAAATTGATCTGGAAAACTACGCACTTGCAGACGAAGATGCCTTGCTGATTTTCGAGTGAGTTCTAATTGCCAGTCGCGACCTAACAGTGTGCTCACGCTGACTCCGCTGGTAGGAGCGGCTTTCTACCGCGATTAAGAACGCCTTTTACCAGCTTTGCGTGGTAGCGAATAGACGCCCGCTGCGGGCAGGCCAAGCGCCAGTTGAACAGCGCTAGAGTCCTGTGACCGCCGAGTACGTTGCGCTAATTAGCAAGCTGAGGAATGTCCACGAGCGTACTGCGATCAACCCCCAGTTTGGCAAGCCGCGCTTTCAATGCGTTTAAGGTTGCTGTTTCAATCGCGGGCTGGCGCGAGTAGATCCACGCTAGATCCCGTTTCGGGGTGACAATGAGCGCTGTTTGGTAATCGCTGTCGACGTAGGCGATTAGGAATTGCGATTTTAGCGGCCAGATGAAGCTGGCTTCGAGCCTCGCGTTGGTGGTTTGGTCGAGAACGGTAGCGATGCCCTGCCAGTTCTTGAGGGGTGCGTCCAGCTTGCCTTTTCTGAAAAAGTAAAGGTCGTCGAAGCGCCCGTCGGGGCGTTTGCGATACTCAACGTAGCTACCCACTTTGCCGCGCTCGGCCAGATAGGGCACGTTAGCCAAGATGTACCAGCGGCCGCTGAAGCGGTCGAGATCCACTTTTTCTAACGTTAGCTCAGGCCGTGTGGGCGTTGCGCTGCATGCCGCCAGCAGGACCACCGCCGCCGCGACGGCCAGCGATATGCATGACTTTTGTAACCCTGCCATTCGTAACACGTTGAATACCTTTAACAAATGATTTGGCGCAGGCTGGGCTTGCATGCGTGAGTGTTCGATCAACAGAAACTTGCGAGCTGTGCACGGGCCGTCCACTGCCGGTTGGATTAAGCTACTTCACAAATGTGAATCATGCTTCCCAAGTTAGAGAGGTTAACGTCGTGCGTACTAACAAGAACGAAGAAATGGCTGGAGTCATTTTGCTGATTGAAGACAACCGCGGCATCGCGGAAACGGCGGGTGAGTTCCTTGAACGACGCGGCTTTACGCTTGACTACGCGGCCGACGGCGTGACGGGCTTGCACCTGGCGGTGGCCAACTCCTATGACGTGGTCGTTTTGGACCTGATGTTGCCAGGCATGGACGGCATTGATGTGTGTCGCAAGCTGCGCCAGGAGGCGAAGAAGTCAACGCCGGTACTAATGCTGACCGCGCGTGACACCTTAGAAGACAAAGTGATCGGGTTAGATGCCGGTGCTGACGATTATCTGGTCAAGCCTTTTGAAATCCGCGAGCTCGAGGCGCGTATCCGCGCGCTGATTCGCCGCGATCGTCGTCAGGTCAGCTCGGAAGTGTTGCAGGTTGGCGGCTTGGTGCTGGATACCTCGACGCTGCGGTTACAGCGCGACGGGAAAGACCTAGCGGTGTCCCCGATCGGTCTGAAGCTGCTAACCATCCTGATGCGCGAGTCGCCGCGTGTGGTCAGCCGACGCGACATCGAGCGCGAAGTGTGGGGCGATATTTTGCCGGACTCCGATACCCTGCGCTCGCACCTGTACAACTTGCGCAAGGTGATCGATAAGCCGTTCACCAAATCGCTGTTGCACACCATCCATTCTGCTGGCTATCGCTTAGCCGATTTAGACGCAGAAGTGCCCAGCAACAACTAACAGAACCGCGGAAGGCGGGCCGACCAAGGCTCGCCTTTCACAATTCGGCTCGGCAGCACGCAACGTGCTGCCAATCGCTACACTCGTGCGCCTTCAGCGCAGCTATCAGGCAACGCCTTTGCATCACCCCCGGCAAGGTATTCGCAGCAAGATTGGCTCAGCCTTTATTTTGCAGGCGGCGGCAATCAGTTGCGCGACCATTCTTGGCGTGTACGCGGCTGCGATGGTGCTCAAAGACGGTTTAATTAAACGCGCCCTGCGCGAAGAATCGACCCATTACGTGGCGCGTTTGGACGCCGATCGGAACGCCAACGTGCCCGATACGTACAACATGCGCGGGTTTTTGGCGCGGCCGGATCAGGTAGATCCGGTGCCGGAGCATTTGCGCGTGCTAAGCCCCGGATACCACGCGCTGAGCCGTCGTTTTGGCGACCGATTGGTGTTTGTATCCGATTCGCTACACGGACGGCTGTATCTAATTTTCAACCAAGAGCACGTCAATTTATTGGCGTTTTTCTACGGTTTTCTGCCGCTGACGGTGGTGCTGCTGATTATTTATCTGAGCACTTGGCTCACCTATCGATTGTCTAAACGTGCAGTGTCGCCGGTGGTGTGGTTGGCCAACGAGGTCCGCGCGCTCGATCCGAAGTCGCCCGATGTGCAGGCGCTCAATCCCGATCGGGTGCCCGCAGATGTAGACGGCGAAGTTCAGGTGCTTGCTGAGGCTTTGTATATTTTCGCCGAGCGCAATCGCGAGTTTTTGGAACGCGAGCGCACGTTCACGCGCGACGCCTCACACGAGCTGCGCTCGCCGCTGACGGTGATCAAGATGGCCGCCGACGTGCTGCTGGCCGAAGAGGAGTTGGACGCGCGTCAGGAACGCATCGTGCTGCGCATCAAGCGCTCATCGCGTGAGATGGAATCGCTGATCGAGGCATTTTTGATTCTCGCGCGTGAATCTGAGCGCGGCCTGCCGGAAGAAGAGTTTGTCGTCAATCAAGTTGCGGCAGAAGAACTCGATCGCGCCGAGCACATCCTGGGCGATAAGCCTGTGGAGTTGAAACTTGAGGAACTGGCCCATTTCAGCGTACGCGCAGCCCCCAAAGTGGTGGCGATTATGGTGGCTAACCTGATTCGCAATGCGTGTTCGTATACCGATAAAGGCCGTGTCACCGTCACAGTGGGGCCAGATTTTATTCGCGTGGCGGATACCGGCATGGGCATGACGGAATCTGATCTTGAAAACATCTTCAAAGCATTTTTCCGCGCGAAAGGCGCACCACGCGGCGGCCACGGTGTGGGCCTGACCATTGTCAAACGGCTCTCCGATCGATTCAATTGGCCGGTCGATATCGAAAGCAGACTGGGCATCGGCACCACCGTTACCATCCATTTTCCAGACGCTGTTCAAGTGAAGGTGTAATAAGCATGCGCAAGTCAAGTTGGTTGAGATTCGCCCTCACGGCAGCACTGCTGCTTCTGACTCCTTTAACCTTCGCCAAGGCGCTACCCAGTGGCGTAACGGCGGGTCCGAGCTACGGGGGTATCAGCGAGTATCGGCTGGATAACGGCCTCAAGGTGCTGCTGTATCCCGACCCGAGCAAGCCGCGCATGTTGGTCAATGTCACCTATTTGGTGGGCTCCAAACACGAGAATTATGGCGAGACGGGCATGGCACATCTGCTCGAACACTTGGTGTTCAAAGGCACGCCGAAATACCTTGATGTGGCCGCTGAGTTCGCTAAGCGCGGAATGCGTTGGAACGGCACCACGTGGGCGGATCGCACCAATTATTTTGAGGTGTTTGAGGCAAGCGACGAGCAATTGCAGTGGGCGCTTGAGTTTGAAGCGAGCCGCATGCTGGATTCGTTTATCGCGCGCAAGGATCTCGATTCGGAAATGACCGTGGTGCGCAACGAGATGGAAATGGGCGAAACCAACCCGTTTCGCGTGAGCCTTAAGGCGCTCCAGTCGGCCGCCTTTATGTGGCACAACTACGGCAACGACACCATCGGCGCGCGTTCGGATGTCGAGCGCGTCGATATTGATAAGCTGAAAGCGTTTTATCGCACCTACTATCAGCCCGACAACGCGGTGTTGCTGATTGCCGGCCCGATTGAGGTGGATGAAACGCTTGCACAGGTTGCGCGAATTTTCGGCCCGATGCCGAAACCCACGCGCACGCTGCCGCCGCAATACACGGTTGAACCGCAGCAAGATGGCGAGCGCGAGGCGACGATTCGGCGCATCGCAGGCTCACCGCTTTTAGCCATCGGCTATCACACGCCCGGCGCTGCGAGCCCCGATACGATCGCATTAAATACCGCTGGCTTGATCCTCGGCGATAGCGAAACCGGCCGCTTGCGTGCGCAGCTGGTTGATAAAGGCTTAGCGGCGTCGGCAGCAAATTTCCAGTTTTCATTCCAGGAGCGCGCGCTGACGATTTTCTTGATTCAGCTCAGCGGCGCACAAGACATTGCCAAAGCGCGCAGCGGCGCCCTAGCCCAAATTGAAGCGGGAGCGGCCAAGCCCTTTACCCAAGCGGAATTTGAGCGCGCGCAGATCAACTATCGCAACCAGCTCAAGTCGCGCCTTGATGACGTCGCCCAGTTGGGGATTGAGATGAGTGAATACATCGCGCTGGGCGATTGGCGCACTTTTTTTTGGGAGGCCCAGGCGCTGGAACGCGTCACGCTGGCTGATGTGAACCGTGTCGCGGCGACGTATTTGATCCAAAGCAATCGAACCTTGGTCAACTATCTGTCTGGCAAAACCCCGGTTCGCGTCGAAATTCCCGCACCGCCGCCGATCGATGAACTGATGGCGACGCTCGAGCCCGAAAAAGCGCAAGAAGCGACCGCCCAATTTAGCGTGAGCCCGTTGGATATTGAGAAAAAGACCGCACGCAGTACCACGCCGTCGGGTATCAAGCTGGCGCTGCTCGACAAGCCCACGCGCAACGATGCGGTGAGCTTTTATATTCAGCTCGGGCTTGGCTCAAAAGAAACGCTAGTCGGTAAGGCAACCGCGGCCGAAGCGATGGGCGCGCTGCTGTACACCGGTACGGAAGGCTTATCGCGGGTCGAACTCAACGATGCGACTGCGAAATTGGAATCCGAAGTGCGCGCTTTTAGTACCGGAGTGGATTCAGTCACGATCACCGGGCGTTCGACCACCAAACACATCGCGGCGCTGCTTGATTTGATTGCTTCATCCCTTAAAAAGCCGCGTTTTGATGCGACCGAGTTTGAATCGTGGCGCGCGCAGCGTTTGAGCCAGCTTGAGCAAGCCAAGCTCAACCCGCAAGCTCGCGCCAGCGAGGAAATGTCGCGTTTGACCAACCCGTATGCGCCGGGACATCCGCTGGCGCACCGCTCCAGCGAGACGATCGAAAGCGAGGTCACGGCGATCAAGCTGGCCGACGCGCGTGCGTATCACGATGCATTTTTCGGCGCGCAATCGATGCAGGCGGCGATCGTCGGGGAGATCGATCCTGCGCAAATCAGCGCGCAAATTGAAGCGCTGTTTGGTAAATGGCGCGCGCCAACGGCGTATGTTCGGATGGAGGAAAGCTTGATCAAACAAGTATCAACGGCCGCAGAAATTGACACGCCCGAGCAAGCAAACGCGATCTTGCTTGGCAGCCGCCCGGTTGCGATGAACGACCAAGCCGCAGACTACCCGGCGCTAACCGTGGGCGCCTACATTTTTGGTGGCGGCGCGCTGAGCAATCGGCTTCTCAAACGCCTGCGTCAGAAAGAAGGGTTCTCGTACGGCGGCGGCGTGTTGGTGCGCCCTAGCAGTACGCTTGAAGAAACCAGCAGCCTGCTGCTGTTTGCCCAAGCGGCGCCTGAAAACGTGCGCAAAGCAAGCAATGCTGCGCGCGAAGAGCTCGATGCCATTGTTAAAGACGGCATCACTGAAACTGAGCTCACCGACGCCAAAAGTGGACTGTTGAAAGCGCGCCGGGTTGGCTTGAGCGATGACGCTGCGCTGGCCTCAACGCTTGCGCTGCAAGCAGAGATTGGCCGCACGTTTGCATATACCGACGAGCTTGAAAGCAACGTGGCCAAACTAACCGTTGCGCAAGTAAATGAAGCCGTTGCAGCCCAGTTTGGGGCCAAAACCTGGACTTTCGTCGTGGCCGGCGATGCCAAGAAAATGGCCAACGCCGTACCAGGCGCCGAGCAAAGCGGAGAGAAGAAATGATTCGGCAGCTGTTATTCGTTAGCCTATTAGCGCTTGCAAGCTGGGGCGTGCTGGCCCAGCCGGTGCCGGAAAGTGAGCGAATTCCGGTGGATGTGCGGCGCACAACGCTGCTGGTGCGCGATATCGACAAATCACTGCCGCTGTATCGCGACGCACTCGGTTTGAAGGTGATCTACGACCAGAAAATTGGCGGCGGCAAAAACGCCGATGGCAGTATCAAGCCGCCAACCACCCGCTTAGTGCTGATGCTCGCCAACGATCGCTTTATCGGCGCGCTGGGTTTAATGCAGCGCTTGGGCGAGGCGCAGCCGAAACGCCTGAAAAATGCGCGCGCGGTTGCCGGTGATTCGATCGTGGTGATCAATGCGCGCGATTTGGAGCAGCGCTGGGCAAAAATCGAGTCAACCCCGTTCATTGAAGTGCATACCGCGCCAATGCGCATTGAGTACCCGGCGGCCGACGGCGGCGTCATCCCGGTGATGTTTAGCGCCGTTTACGACGCTGATGGGCATTTTATCGAGATCAATCAACTGCTAGGTGAGCCAGCGGGAAGCGAGAAAAAGAAGTAGCCATTGGACGCGCTCAAAAAAACCGGCCGAGATTATTTTGATCAGCTCAAATGGGGCCTCGTTGCACTTGCAGTGATGTGGTGCGTGGCGCTGCTTGATTTCGTCCTGCGCGGTAAGTTAAGCGTCTACGGCGTAGTGCCGCGCACCCAAGACGGGTTGATCGGCATTCTGTTTTGGCCATGGTTGCACGCTGGCTTCGTGCATTTGATCGGCAACAGCGTGCCGTTTCTCGGGATGGCGGCGCTATTAGCTGCGTTTGGTCGCGGCGTGCTGGTTAAAGTCACGCTGCTACTGTGGTTTGGCGGCGGCGCATTGCTGTGGCTCGCCGCGCGCCCCGGCAATCATCTGGGCGCGAGCGGTTTGGTGTTTGGCTTTCTGGGCTATCTGCTTTTCCGCGCGATATCAGAGCGCAAGTTCTCAACAATTGTGATTGCAGTGCTTGCCGCAGCGCTTTACGGCGGCCTGCTGCTGCAGCTGGTGCGCATTGATCCGCGCATTTCGATGGAGGCGCACATCTACTGCTTTTTACTCGGCGCGGTCGCGTCGCACTGGAAGGCGCTGCGCTAAAAAATCGACGCTTCGCGCTAGCTAAATATTGTATTAGCGCGTTAGCTTATTTCATGTATTCTTCATCGCCCCGCAATATTGGCGAGCGACTTTTCACCTTTTAGCTGCGGGCACAAGCGTTTGTTTTGTCTCCCAATTATTGAGGAATACATCGCATGAAGTTGAACCGTCTTACCGCCAGCTTAAGTTTAGTTCTCGCATCGCTCACAGGCACTTCGATTGCCGCGGAGAGTCTGATCAGCGCGTCAGAAAACCGCGCGCAATTTGCAGCTCCTGGTGAGCTATTGCGCCAAGTCGCCGCTGACCCAGCGAACGCCCGGATTGAGATCGTGGCCGCGCGCGCGGATCTCATCGCAGCGGACACCCAGGAGCTCAGCTTGAGCCTTCCCGGTGGCATCGAATTGAACGCAAGACAGACCCAGTTTGAACGCATGGAAAGTGGCAATGACGTGTGGATTGGCCAAATCGAAATGGGCCACTCGGCCAAAGCACGCGGTGCAGGACAGATCGCGCTCGACGCGGTGGTCAACAACATCATTGCGGTGCGCTCTGGCGATACCATTTTGGCCACTATCCGCGTCGCCGGTGAGCTCTATCGACTTGTGCCGATTGAAGGTGGCAAGCACGCGCTAGTTGAAGTCGATCAAAGCAAGTTTTTAGTCGACGAAGATGAGTCTGGTTACGCCGAAATGTTGCGCAACGCGGTTGCAGTCGATCCAACCGAAAAGGCCTCGAACGGCGCCAAGGCAATCTCGACCATTCGCATTTTGGTCGCCTTTGGTAGGTCGGCTACCGCTGCGGTGGGCAACGAACAACAGGCGATGGATCTGGCGTTTTCAGAATCCAACACCGCGCTTGCAACGACCAATACTGAAATTCGTTTTCAGCAGGCCGGCGCGATCCAGTTTTATACGCAAACTGAATCCACCACCTACTCAACGATGCTCAGTCGCCTAACCAACGGCAGCGACGGCTTCTACGATGCCATCGCTGGACAACGCAATACCAACACCGCCGATATGGTCGCCTATATCGCACCGTCGAACCCGTCACTCTGCGGTCAGGCGGCGGGGATCGCTACCTCAAACGCGCAAGCCTATTTCGTGATGAACCCGACCTGCTTGTCGGGCAACTTCACCTTTGTGCACGAAGCAGGTCACGTGGTCGGCACGCGGCATGACAACGATCCAACCACCACGCCGTACGCCTTTGGCCACGGCTATGTGATGGCGAGTATTAACCGGCGCACGGTGATGGCGGTCAACAACGGACCCTGTTCGAGTTGCACGCGCTTTGGGGCCTTTTCGTCGCCAAATTACACGCTTAGCGGCGTCGCCATCGGCACATCAGCCACCAACGACAACAACCGCGTATGGCGCACGCGCGGCCCAACGGTTGCTGCGTTTCGCTAGGTGATTTGACGTTTTTAGACTGCGGGATTTGCACTCAAGAATCCCGCAGTTTTTCGTGTTAGCCGCGCGCCCAGGTGTGGTAGCGCTCCGCCCATTTGAGCAGCCGTTCGGGCTTGTGCGCCTGCTTCCACTGTCCGGCGACATATTTATTGGCCTCCGCCCAGCTTGGATACAAGTGAATTGTGCCTAAAATTTTATTCAGGCCGATGCCGTGTTTGATTGCGCTGACAAACTCAGGGATCAGCTCGGCTGCGTGATCGCACACAATCGTGACGCCCAAAATTTTGTCGCTATTCTCAGCCAGCAGCACCTTGATAAAGCCCTCGGCTGCTTCATCGCAAATGGCGCGGTCCAAATCGTCGATCCCGTAGCGCACCACTTCGACTTTCACACCTTGCGCGAGCGCGTCGGCTTCACTCAAGCCCACGCGCGCGACTTCTGGTGAGGTAAATGTCGCCCACGGCAATGCCGAATAGTCCACCTTGAACTGCTTAAAGCGCCCAAACAGTGCATGGACGGCGGCATACCAAGCTTGATGCGCGGCTGCGTGGGTGAACTGATAGGGCCCGGCAATATCGCCGACCGCAAAGAGATTGGGCAGCGAGGCGCGCAAATATTCGTCGGTCTTAATGGTGCCGTTCTCGTTGAGCGCCACGCCCAATTCCTCCAGCCCATAGCCTTTGGTATTCGGCCTGCGCCCGATCGCGCACAGCACTTGGTCGAACGCGAGCGTTTGCTCCGCGCCGTCATGCAGGTAATGCGCGCGGCCGTCGCTAAAATGGGTGATTTTGGTTGATGTGAGCACGTTGACGCCTTCGTGTTTTAGCGTCTGGGTGATTAGCTCGGCGACGTCTAGATCTTCGCGCGGCAAGATTCGCTCGCCAAGCTCAACCATCGTCACAGACGAGCCCAAGCGGGCAAACGCCTGCGCAAGCTCGCAGCCAATCGGTCCGCCGCCGAGCACCAGCAGGGCGCGCGGCAGCTCACGTAAGTCCCAAAGCGTCTCAGATGTCAGCGGTTTGCACTCAGCCAACCCCGGCACCGGCGGAATAAACGGGCTTGCACCGCAGGCAATGACGATATTGGGTGCGCTCAACCGCTGCCCATTGATTTCAACTTCATACGGACTGAGCAGGCGCGCGTAGCCGGTGAGGCACTCGACGCCCAAGCCTTCGTAGCGCTCAATGGAATCGTGTGGGGCGATCGTTGCGATCACCCGTTTGACCCGTTCCATCACGGCTGCAAAGTCGAAAGTAGGCTCCGCATCGGCAAACCCCAGGCGCGCGCCGTGCCGCGCGTCATGGGCGAATTTCGCCGAGCGGATCAGAGCCTTTGACGGCACGCAGCCGTAGTTGAGGCAGTCTCCGCCCATGCGATTGCGCTCGATCAAAGTCACGCGCGCTTTAACCACCGCTGCGATATAGCTCGACACCAGGCCGCCTGCACCGGCGCCGATCACAATCAGATTGCGGTCAAATTTTTTCGGACGCGGCCAGCGCGCGTAGAGCTTTCGATGGGCAAGGTACTGGGTGATTTGCTTCAAGACAAACGGCAGCGCCGCGAGCAACACTAGCGAGCCGATCAAGGCAGGGGACAACAGCCCTTTGAGCGAGTCGACCTGCGCTAACTGCGTGCCAGCGTTAACAAATACGATTGTGCCGACCAGCATGCCAAGCTGGCTCACCCACATGAAGGTTAAGGTTTTCAGGCGGGTTAAGCCCATCGCTAGGTTGATCAAGAAAAACGGAAATGCCGGGACTAAACGCAGCGCGAACAAATAGCGTGCGCCGTCTTTTTCGACCCCAGCGTTGAGTGCTTTGAACTGGTTGGCAAAGCGTTTTTCAATCGCCTCGCGCAGCACAAAACGCGCGCTTAAAAAGGCCAGAGTCGCGCCCAGAGTGCTGGCGAACGAAACCAATAAGGTGCCAGTAAGCAGACCAAAAAGCGCACCCGCCGCGAGCGTCAGAATGGCGGCACCCGGCAAAGACAGCGCGGTGACCGCGACGTACACCCCGAAAAATACCGCCGCTGAGCGCAGCGGATGGTCACTGATTTGCGCGTTCAGCGAAGCCAACTGCGCCTTTAGCACCTCCAATGACAGCAGCTTGAGCCAGCCCTGTTGCCACGCCAGCGCCACCAGCGCAAGCAAGCCTAAGACAATCGCGATACGCAGCGCATTTTTCATGGGTTAGGACCGTTTGATAGTGGTATTGCTGAGACCGGTTGGCGCGTCCGTTGCTTGCGCGGCATCGATGGTCGCACGGTTCGCGCTAGGATTCGGCGCTATGGCCGATCAGCACTTCTTTCAGTTTCTAGGCGTTGGTGACGCGCGCAATCTTGAGTTAGGTTCTTCTAGCGCGGTCTACGAGCGCAACGGTGAGCCCAGCCTGCTGATTGACTGCGGACCGACCACAGAGGCGCGCTGCATGGCGCGCTATGGCCGTTTGCCAACTGGCATTTTTATTACCCATATCCACATGGACCACGTGGCCGGACTGGAGGGTTTGTTCTATAGCGCATGGTTTAGCGCAAGCCAACGCGGCAAAATCAAGCTGTACTTGCCGCTTGGACTGGTTAAATATTTCCACGCGCGGTTAGCGACATTCCCGAACCTACTCGCCGAGGGCGGCGTGAATTTTTATGACGCCTTTCAAACGGTGATCGTGAGCGAGCGTTTTTGGCACGATTCTTTAGAGTTTTTGGTGTTTCCAGTGCGTCACCACGCGCCCGACTCGGCGTTTGGGATCGCGCTCCCGGGCAAATTTGTTTACACCGGCGATACCCGCCCGATCCCGGAGGTGTTGGACACCTTCAATTCAGGCGAGGTGATTTTTCACGATGTTGCGCTGCGCGGCAATCCGTCGCACTCCGGCGCGCTTGAGCTGCAAGCAGAGTATCGGCCTGAACTATTAGATAGGCTTCGGGTGTATCACTACGATTCAAGCGCCAGCGCTGGGAAGCTCATCGAGCTTGGCTTTGCAGTGGTCCCGGTATCAGGGCGTTTTGAACTTGCGCCTTGAGCGCTTAAGCGTGGTCATTCCGGCGCTGAACGAGGCCACGGCGTTGCCGGATTTGTTGGCTGATCTCGCGCCGCTGCTGGCCTGCGGCGCGCAAATTATTGTGGCGGACGGTGGCTCGAATGACGGCACACTTGCGCTGATCGGTACAAGCGATTGGGTAAACGCCCCGCGCGGGCGAGCGCGGCAAATGAACGCCGGGGCCGAGCTTGCGCGCGGCGAGGTGCTGTGGTTTGTGCACGCCGATACGCGCTTGCCCATGGCGATTGACGAGATATGGATAAGCCTGCTTGCCGATCATGAATGGCAGTGGGGCCGCTTTGATGTGCGCCTAAGCGGTAACGATTGGCGGCTTAAGGTTATCGGGCAGATGATCAACTGGCGTTCGCGCTTAAGCGGTATTGCGACTGGCGACCAGGGACTGTTTATGCGCCGAGCGCTGTTTGAGAAGCTCGGTGGCTTTGCTGATCTCGCGCTGATGGAGGATATTGAGCTGTGCAAGCGGCTTAAAACCCACGCGCCTGCGCTCAACTTGCGCCAGCGCCTAGCAACTTCATCGCGACGCTGGGAGCGCCGTGGCATCG
>Ga0105049_10006210_pt1 | contig 13924 bp, 9 predicted proteins | sample MAT06_FD_78087 | JGI IMG/M metagenome (GOLD analysis project Ga0105049, IMG submission 78087) | Freshwater microbial communities from Lake Fryxell liftoff mats and glacier meltwater in Antarctica - MAT-06 | ecosystem: Environmental > Aquatic > Freshwater > Ice > Liftoff microbial mat | place...
CAATGTGTCCCGCGCTTTTCTGCCAGGAATGTTGCAAGCGGGTCACGGTAATATCATCAACCTTGCCTCCATTGGGGGAGTGGTCGGAATTCGCGACCGACTGGCCTATTGCACCACGAAGTTTGCCGTGGTCGGCATCACCAAAAGCATGGCTCTGGATCACGCTTCGCAGGGCATCCGCGTCAATTGTCTCTGTCCCGGACGCGTCGAAACTCCTTTCGTTGAGCAACGCCTCAAAGAATACCCCGATCCTGAGAAAGCCCGCCGCGAAATGGCGGCAACTCAGGCGATCGGACGCATGGGACGTCCCGAGGAAATTGCCGCAGCCGCACTTTACCTTGCCTCCGATGAATCTTCGTTTGTCACCGGTTCCGCTTTCATGATCGATGGAGGCTGGAGCGCCGGGAAATAATTCTTATCTTTCCATTGTCGTATGCGCGCAGGGAGAGTGAACGCCGGGTCCGCTTTGCTGCACTTCCGGAGGGAATCACGAGACGGCGATCCTCTTTTGCCTCCAGTTGGCGTAAGGCCGCGTGGAGACCGGCGAAGTTCGCGTCGTTGGCAGCAACGCGGTCGAGCCTTGGGGTGGATGGATCACACCCAACGCGCCAAGGTGCGGGTTAAGACATCAAGCTTCATGGGTTTGGAGATATAATCATCCATCCCGGCTTCGAGAGATCGCTCGCGGTCTTCAATCATGGCGTTCGCGGTGAGGGCAATGATCGGGGTGCGTTTTTTTTCAAAGCGGCGAATCTCCCGCGTGGCGGTGAATCCGTCCATGTCCGGCATCTGCACATCCATCAAAATGGCATCGAACTGTTGCTCGCGACTTTTCGCGACGGCTTCGGATCCGTTGGCTGCCATCACGGTCACGAAACCGAGTTTGGTGAGCTGAAGATTGCACAGTTTGCGGCCGACGGGATCATCGTCCACGATCAAAACTTTTTTGCCGGGAAAATGGCCGGTTTCTGATGCCGTGGGGGCAATGGCGGGCTCTTCCAGCAAGGCTTCCGGCGCGAGAATGGTGGCGGTGAATTCGCTGCCGTCTCCAAGAGTGCTGGTCACGCTGATTTCTCCGCCTAGCAATCGGGCCAGACGGCGGGATATGGCCAGTCCCAAGCCTGTGCCCCCATGCCGACGGGTGACGGAGAGATCGGCTTGGTAAAAAGGATCGAAAATTTTATCGAGCATCCCGGCGGCGATGCCGGGTCCGGTGTCTTGGACCGTAAAATTCCACTGCCAGATGTTGTCCGATCCGGAAACCTTGGAGGCCATCACCTGGAGGTGGACTTTTCCCCTGTCGGTGAACTTCACGGCATTACCTAAGAGGTTGGTCAGGATCTGGCCCAGCCGGGTGCGATCTGTCAGGATGATTTCGGGTGCGTTGGCTTCGATGTTCCAGCGGTAGTCGAGGTGCTTCTCCGTTGCTCTGGGCCGGAGCAGGGTGAAAAGTTCCTGAAGAAACGGGCGAAGGGCAAAGGGGGCTGGATGAATCTTGATGCGCCCACTTTCGATCTTGGACAGATCCAGAATGTCGTTGATCAGATGGAGGAGGTGCTGGCCGCTGGACTCGATTGTGGTCACGTATTCTTCTTGATCGCCGGCCAGGGCGGTCTCCTTGAGCAGGGCGGTAAAGCCGAGGACGCCGTTCATGGGGGTGCGAATCTCATGGCTCATCATGGCGAGGAATTCGCTTTTGGCCCGGTCTGCGGCCAGCGCCGATTCGATGGCGTGTTTCTCGGCCGTGACATCAATTTCAATTCCCACGCAACGCACGGCCTGTCCGTTGGCGTCGCGGAGGATCTCGGCAATCGAGCGGGTGTGGAGAACCTCACCGTCGCGCAGGCTGATACGGCTTTCGCTTTCATAGCGTGTCTCCCGCGAGGACAGGCAACGGTTAAACTCGGCCATCACGCGGGCGCGGTCATCCGGATGCAGCAGATCCTCGCTCTCATCAAGGTTTGGATCGAATGTCGCGGGGTCGAGTTTTTTCATGGTGAACATGACGTCGTTCCAATGGATCTTTTTGGTGGCGACATCATAATCCCAGGTGCCGACGCGGCCGGCCTGGGTGGCGAGTTTCAGCCTCTGCTCGTTGCGGCGCACGGCTTCCTCCCGGCGCACGCGCCCGGTGATGTCGTGAACGGTGCCAAGCATGGCGATGGAATTGCCGGTTTTTTCATGATGGAGGATCACGGCATTTTCGTGGACATGCCGGATCCCGCCACCGGCAAGAATGATTCTGTGGTCCAGGGAGTACCGCCCCCGGGTTTTCACCGCCTCGCTGAGGGCCGCTTCGACCAGAGCACGATCATCGGGATGGACGAGCTGGAAAAAGAGATCATGGCTGACCGGCACGCTGTTGGGTTCGAGGCCGAAGACACGGAAAGTTTCATCACTCCAGCGCAGGGTTTTGGATTTCAAATCGGTGGGATCGCTCAGATCCAACTCCCAACTGCCCATGGCGGCCACCTGTTGGGCCGCCTTCAAGCTGGCTTCGTTTTTGCGCAGGGCCTCATCGGCCTGTTTGCGGGCGGTGGTGTCGGTGACAAAGCCGTGCCACAGGCTTGATCCGTCCGCCAGCTTCTCGACATGGGCGACTCCGAGCCGCCATCTCACCCCGGCTTTGGGTAGCACCACGCGGAATTCCTCCTGCCAGGTTTTCGAACCTTTATTGGCTTTGAGCATTTTTTCTTTGAGTTGCTTGCGGTCGTCGGGATGGATGAGGCGGACGATGGCAGCTGGATCCCGGCGCAGTTCCTCGGGCTCCATCTCGCAGACCGAACGTGCGTCCTCGCTGGCGTAGGTGAGTTTGATTTGTCCGAGGGGGGAGACTCTTGCCTGGTAAAGCAGACCCGGCAAAACCGCCGTGACTTTGCGGAAGAACTCACTTTCGCCCGGACTCATTTGCCGCGCCACAAGTTCCCGCAGGCGCAAAAGATAAACAGCGAAGCCCCCGGCAAGTGCCAGCGCCAGCGAAACCAAAAGGGCGATGTAATAGGCGGCGCGAATCACGCTGAGGTTGGTCGCGACATACTGATTGCTGATGTCCGCAATGACGAAGTCAATAAACCCCGAAGTCTGGCGGGGTAGGGGGGTCATTACGCCCAAGACCTGATCTTCCGGCGCGGTTCCCGACATTTCGTACAGCTCTCCGCGCCGGAGATGCACGAGCGCTTCTCGCATCTTCTCCAGCGGATGGTCCGGCGGACGACCGATTTTCGGAGGCTCATTATTCATGGCCTGGGGAGGGAAGGTATCCAGAATGATGCTCAGATTATCCTTTTCATCCGCCCGCATGGTGTAGAGCCGTTTGATCTGCGGGTAGGCCCGGCGGATGGTCTGAAGTTTTTGCAGTTGGGCCAGGTGGTCCGGAGAGCCGTTCATTTCTGCGGACGTGAGGCGGCTGTGGGCGACGGGATCCAATACTTCGGCGGAGAGTCTGACATGCGCACGCATGAGGTCTTCAAGGATGCGCTGCCGAGCCCCGCTGGCATTCAGGTAAAGCACGGTGTTGGCTGCTGCGGAGGCCAGAAAAAGGACCAACGCCGCCACCAAGGCATCGCGCCAATACCGCTGCTTTGCGAGAACTGTCGAATTTTGGGAAGAGGATCCCTCTGAACCGATTGAGACGATCTGCTTCACACGGAAATTTGCACCATTACGGGCTATCTCTCCCTTCGTCCAGTGACTTTTGCAACCAACCGGCAAGGCTGCGTCAGTCTGAGAAAGCCGCAGTTAGACCCACTTGGACAATGTGGTGGCCAGCGTTTCGTATTGCAGAGGCTTGCTGAGAAAGTCGTCCATGCCGGCATCAAGGCATTTCTTGCGATCCTCGGGCATGGCGTTGGCCGTAAGAGCGATGATACTGAGGCGTTCGCCGGTTTTTTCCTCGCGGCGGATTTCGCGGGTGGCACCGCAGCCGTCGAGATCGGGCAGTTGCATATCCATCAAAACGGCGTCGAATTGTCCGATCCGCACCTTTTCCACAGCTTGAAATCCGGTTTCCGCAAATTCGGCCTCGCAGCCCAGGCGCTTGAGTTGAAGGGCGCAAAGTTTGCGGTTTACGGGGTTGTCCTCAACCACCAGGATGCGTTTGCCCAGCACTTTTTGCGGGGAGCTCTCGACGGGTTTGGGCGGGGCAAGGTTTGCCAGGGCGGTGACTTGCTCACCGCGGGGAGCCAGGAGTACCAGGGTGAATTCGGAGCCTTCGTCGGGACGGCTTTCGACCCGGATTTCACCCCCGAGGAGTTTCGCCAGACGTTGGGAAATGGCCAAACCCAACCCTGTGCCGCCATGCCGGCGGGTGGCGGAACTGTCCACCTGGTAAAAAAGCTGAAAAAGTTTGGGCAGGGCTTCCGGGGGAATGCCGGGCCCGGTGTCACGCACGGTAAACGACCATTCCCAGTTTTTCTGGTGAAGCCCCATCGGGCGGGCGCTGATGCTCAACTCGACCCGGCCATATTCGGTGAATTTCACAGCATTCCCGAGCAGGTTGGTCAGGATCTGGCCCAGCCGGATCGGATCACTGTGAATGCTTTTTGGCACGGAATAGTCCACCAGGAAATCGTAATGCAGTTCTTTGTTATAAGCCTGGGCTTCCAGCTGCTGATGAATCTTGCGGACGAACGGTCGAAGTTCGAAGGTGGAGGATTCGACATGGATTTCCCGTGATTCGATCTTCGAGAGATCGAGAATGTCGTTGACCAGGGTGAGGAGGCCTTGTCCGCTCGACTCCATCGTTTCAATATAGCTGAGCTGTTCGCTGTCGAGACGGGTGTTTTTCAGCATGGAAACAAAACCGAGCACGCCATTGAGCGGGGTGCGGATTTCGTGGCTCATCACGGCGAGGAATTCACTTTTGGCCTTGTCGGCGGCGAGGGCGGCTTCCTTGGCACGGATCAACTCCTTGGATTCCTCCGTCTCGGCAGTGATGTCAATATGGGTGCCCACCGCCCGGATAGGTTTTCCCGATTCGTCTTTGAAAATGATGGCACTGGCCTTGACATGGCGGACTTCGCCATCGCGCCGCACGATGCGGTATTCCTGCTCGTAGGGGGTGGCCGCTTGCTGGCAGTGCTGAAACTCCGCCGCCACGGCCCCGCGGTCATCCTCATGGACAAACGCCTCCTGCGCCTGGAGCGTCGGGGCGAAGTTTTTGGCGTCGGTTTGAAAAATGGCGTGCATAACATCGTTCCAAACCGCGCGGCCCGTGATGAGGTTGCAGTCCCACATGCCGACCTTGCCGGCATCGGCGGCGAGGGCCAGCCGTTCCTGGCTGAGACTGAGGGTTTCCTCGGCGAGTTTGCGTTTGGTGATTTCCACCACCTGGGTCATGTAATGGGAGATATTGGCATCGCTGTCGCGCACGATGGCGACGCTGGCCAATCCCCAGACGATCTGGCCGTCCTGGCGGAGATAGCGGCGTTCGGTCTGGTATTGCGACGCCTGATGGTCTCGCAGTTTTTCCACCAGCGGCTGGTCTTTTTTCAAGTCCTCGGCCTGCGTGTAATCGGAGGGCTGGAGTTTGCCCAACTCGCTTTCGGAGTAGCCAAGGAAATCGCAAAAAGCCTTGTTGGCGCGGAGAATCCGGCCATCCGTGCTGGTCAGGCACATGGCGACGGGCGACATCTCGTAGGTGCTGCGGAATAGTTCCTCGCCCTCGCGCAGCCTGGTCACCGCCAGCATCTGACGAAAATGGGACTGACTCCGCCAGGAAAACACCGTCATGCCCGCGATCACCGCGAAAATTCCTGCCACGAGAAGGGAAATGTCCCGGGCCTTGCGGGCCGTGACCAGGCCGGCCGCGACGGTTTCGTAACTGGAATCAATATAGAGAAAATCGCGGACCGAGAAGTCCGGGTTGGGCAGGGGCACCATCACACCCAGGAATCTTCCCTCGCCTTGGAAGGCGGGCTGATCGCTCAGGAAAGTTTGTCTTTCCTGAATCGCCTTGATCTCCGGACTATCCGGCGCCAGGTCAATTCCGAGAGGCCGTGCGACATAGTGCGGCTCGCTGCGGCCACGGGCCGGATCCAGCGTGTCGAGAATGATTTCGATCTTCCCGTTCTTGTATCGCCCGGTGAAAAGTTTGCCCAAGCCCGGATAAAATTGCCGCATGTTTTGCAGTCTCTGCGTGAGGGCCGTGTGCGGCTGCGAGTTGGTCTGCTGCCGGGTGGTGAGCCAGGCGTGTGCGCGCAGATCCACCAGCGAGGCCAGATACTCCGCCTGCGGTCGAAGCTGACCGAGCGCGTCCTTCAACTTTGACGAAACGGCACTTTGGTAAACAATCACGACTGCGGCGGCGGAAAGCAAAAAGATCAACACCCCCGCAATGATCCCATCCCGCATAAAAACGGGAACTTCTGAGCGCAGGGCGACCCGGGCGGCAGCCTCTTGCGCGGAACTTGAGGGATCGCGACTCACGGATTGGAATTTGTCCACTTCGAGGCTGCTTGCAACTTATTTCTGTAACAGGTTGCGCTCTTTTTAGGGGCCCATATTTGGTGGGTCCAGTGGGTTTTACTCTGGATTCCCCCAAGTTGTGGGGTTTTAGGATCAGGGAGTTATTTTGCTGCGTTCTTGGGATCCAGGGTATCGCGCAACACGTCGCCTAGAAAATTGAGAGCGAGAAGTGTGATGGCCATGGCTGCAGCGGGGAAAACCACCAGCCACCAGCGGATGCGCACGGGATTCAAGGACCCGGCCCCGTCGGCCAGAAGCGAACCCCAGCTCGCCTCGGGGGCCTGAACGCCGAGGCCGAGAAAACTGAGGAAGGATTCGTCAATGATCACGGCCGGGATGGTCAGCGTGAGGTAAATGAGGATCACCCCAAGCAGATTAGGCAGGAGGTGGCGCAGGAGAATCCGGCTGTGCGACTGGCCCAGCCCAACCGCGGCGGTGACAAAAGCGCGGTTTTTCAAGGCCAGGGTTTGTCCCCGCACGATCCGCGCGAGGGTGAGCCATTCAATAATTCCCAGGGCAACAATGAGGATGGCGATGCGTGACGAGGAGGCGAGCCAGTCCCAACCCAGGCGCGAGGCAAATTCCTGCAACTGCGCGTTGAAGGCGTTGATGCAGATCAAAATGAAAATCAACCGCGGGACGGAATAAAGAATATCCACGACGCGCATCATGAAACTGTCCACACGCCCGCCCGCGTAGCCGGCGATGAGCCCGTAGGTCGTGCCGATGAACAGGCTCACCAGCGCGCCGCAGCACCCCACCAGCAGCGAGACGCGACCCCCCGTCAGCACACGATAGAGAACATCGCGTCCGTTCAGATCGGTGCCGAAGGGGTGAGCAAGGGTGGGCGGGGAAAACGACAGCGCACCTGGCTCAGCGTACGATTCGGGAAAAAACAGCGGACCGATAATCACCGCGACCGCGACGAACGCGAGAACGGTGGCCGCCGTGACCGCGACGGGATTTTTCCAGAGCCGCCGGCCCGGCCCCTGCTTATTCATCGAGCCGGATCCTCCGGTCGAGCAGGGTGTAAAAGACATCCACTGCGAGATTGAAAAGCACCAGCATCGCGCAATAGACGATGACCACGCCGCCGAGCAGAAATCCGTCGCGGTTGAGAATCGAATTCACAAAAAATCCGCCCGCCCCCGGGATGTGAAAAATGGTTTCCACCACGATGGAGCCGGTGAGCAGGTGGGCGGCCAGCGGCCCGAGAAACGACACGACGGGCAGGATGGCGACGCGCAGGGCGTGTTTATAAAGCACGACCTGCTCGGCCACACCTTTCGCGCGGGCGGTGCGGATGTAATCGTGTCCCAGCGTTTCAATCATGCTGCCACGCAGCAGCCGTGCGATGTAGGCGACATAGGGCGCGGCCAGGGTGATGGCGGGTAGAATCATGGCGGCGGGATGACCCCATCCTCCCACCGGCAGCCATTTGAGCCAGAGGCTGAAAACGAGAATCAGGACCGGACCGACGATGAAGGCGGGGAGCGAAATGGCCGAGAGGGCAAAAAGCATGGCCAGGGTGTCTTTCCAGGTTCCTTTTCCGGCCGCGGCCATCACTCCCAACACCACGCCGCCGATGACGGCCAGCGTGAAGGCGATCGCGCCCAAGGTGATGGTGACGGGCAGGGTTTGCGCGAGAATTTCCGCCACACTGCGGTTACGGTATTTGATCGAATCGCGGAGGTCGCCTTGCAGAAGATCGCCGAGATATCCGAGGTATTGCTCATGCAAAGGGCCGTCCAGTTTGTATTTAGCCAGGAGTTGCTTTTCGATAGCAGGGGTCAGTTTTCGCTCCGCGTCAAAGGGTCCGCCCGGGGCGATGCGCATCAGGAAAAAAGTGATCGTCACCACGCAAAAAAGCACAACCACAAGGGCGGCCACACGACGGATGAGGAACACAAGCACCGCAGCGACATAGCGGAAGCGGGCCCGTTTGCCCAGCCTGCTGGCGCAGGATGCGAAAAAACGGCGCAGGATTTTCTTGGAAAACCGCCCGCTTGCCGTTCAATCTCCCCGCAACCAAGTACATGACCAATCCTGAGAGTATCGTTTGGCGGGGCCAATCCGGCACGGAATACACCTATTGGCTGTACCCGCGCGGAACCAATTTCGACGGGGATCAGCCGGGTAATTTTATTCTGGCCAAACAAACCTCACCCGGTCGTTTCAACCCGATCTATATCGGGGACGGCGCGAATCTGAACGCAGGAATCGCAAACCATGGCAAGAATAATTGCATTGATCTCAACGGGGCCACCCATCTGCTCGTGCACGTGAGCAGCATCGATGAGGCGGAGCGCACGGCGGAAGTGGACGACTTGATTTTGCGCTGGAAGCCGGTCTGCAATATCGCGCGCGGGTATTGAGTTCTTTCGGACCGCCTCATGCGGCTTGCCCTGCGGGCTGCGACTTGCTCACATCGGCGCATGGAACCAATCAGTGAATTGCTGGCGATCCGCCGGCAAAAGCTCGAAGTCTTGCGGGCTGCGGGGGTCAATCCCTTCGGCGGACGTTTCGAGACGCACGGAAAAATCGCGGACGTGCGGGCGGCCTTTGCGGAAGGCGGCCAGGTCCGGGCGGCGGGCCGCATCACCGCGCATCGCGATATGGGCAAGAGCCAGTTTCTTGATCTCTCCGATCTGACCGGACGGATGCAGATTTTTCTCCATGCCAAAGAATTGGGCGAAGAAGGTTTCCACATCTTTCAGCAACTCGACCTCGGGGATTGGATCGGGGTGGAGGGGGAGTATTTCACCACAAAAATGGGCGAGCCGACCATCCGGGTGAAATCTCTCACGGTCCTGACGAAATCGCTCCGCCCGCTGCCGGACAAATGGCACGGGGTTCAGGATGCCGAGACGAAGTACCGTCAACGTTATCTCGATCTCATTGCCAACGAGGAATCGCGCGAAACCTTCCGCAAGCGCATCGAGATAGTGCGCGAGACGCGGCGGTTTTTCGAAGAGCGCGGATTTGTCGAAGTGGAAACGCCCATGATGCAGGCGGTGCCGGGCGGCGCGGCGGCCGCCCCGTTCCAGACGCATCATAACGCGCTGGGCATGGATCTGTTCCTGCGCATCGCGCCGGAGTTGTATCTCAAAAGGCTGCTGGTGGCCGGATTCCCCAAGGTTTTTGAATTGAACCGGAATTTTCGCAATGAAGGTATTTCCCGCCGCCATAATCCGGAGTTCACCATGCTGGAGGCGTACTGGGCCTTTGCGGATTTCGAACTGATGGCGGAACTGGTGGAGGAATTGATCTGTCATCTGGCGCAGAAGGTTTGCGGCGGGTTACTGATCGAACACAAGGACGCGGACGGAAACGTGGTGAGGACAATTGATCTCTCGCGTCCCTGGCAGCGTGCGCGCTATGCGGATCTGATCCGTTCGGTCGTGCCCGGCTGGTATGAGCTGACTTCGGAGCAGCGTCGCGCCCGCTGTGGCGAACTGCATCTGGACATAAGCCATTGCCAGGAGGACTTCGAAATGACGCAGCATCTGTTTGAAAAATTGATCGAGGAAAAAACGATCAATCCCCTCTACGTCACCCATTGTCCGAAGGAGCTTGTGCCGCTGGCCAAGCAGAACGCCGGGGATGATTCCGTGGTGGATGTTTATGAACTCGTCATCAACGGTCAGGAAATATCGCCGGGCTATTCGGAGCTGAACGATCCCGACGTGCAGCGTGCGCGGCTCGAGCATCAGAGCGGTGGCGAAACGCAAAAACTGGATGAGGATTTTTTGACTGCGCTGGAATATGGCATGCCCCCGGCGGGCGGTATCGGCATCGGCATGGACCGACTGGTCATGATGCTGGCGGGAGCGGAAAGCATACGGGATGTGATTCTTTTTCCGCACATGCGGTCTCGTGAGCACAACTAGAGCCAGCTTGACGGACGGGTCGGGAAAGCGCCCTGATCATTTGCCGCGATGAAATCACCCCAGCCGCCTGGTTCGTTCAACGCGCACTGGTTTCAGCTTTTTAATGCGGTGTCGTTCCAGATCATGATGGGCGCGCCGATCATCGTTTTTGCCAAATCGCTCGGCGCGTCCTCGACGGTGCTGGGAATCATTGCCTCTTTCACGCCGCTGATGACGGTGTTTCAACTGCCCGCAGCCCAACACCTCGAACGTTATGGATACCGGGAGTTTGTGCTGATGGGGTGGTCGGTGCGAACGGTCTTTATCTTTGTCATGGCCATCATTCCGGTGCTCGGTTTCCTCGACAATGCGTCGAAAATGGCGGTGCTGCTGGCTGTTTTGTTTCTTTTCAATCTGGTGCGGGGTATTTCCTCGACCGCCTGGATGCCGTGGATCGCGGCCTTGATTCCCGAAGCAAACCGCGGGCGCTTCCTCTCCCTTGATCAACTTTTCATGTATGGCGGCTGCCTGATATCCCTGCTGGCTTCGGCCGTGGTGATGACGGGACAGGTGGATCCGTGGGAATACACTTTCGTGTTTTTGATTAGCGCGGTCGGCGGTTCGTTAAGTCTGTATTTCATCAAGCGAATCCCGGAAGTGACACCGGGGGAATCGGTCCGCCGCAGCTCCCAAAAAGTGCCGTGGCGCGCCATGCTCGCCTACGTGCCCTTCCGCGAATTGTTGATTTTCAATGTGCTGTACATGGCGGTGATTGGCAGCCTGGGTATTTTTACGGTGGAGTTTTTGCGCGAAGAGTCCCATTTCGATGTCGCCACGGTGCTCTACCTCTCGGCCTTTTCCTTTATCGGAGCCCTGGTCGTCCTGCCTTTTGTCGGTGGCGTGGTGGACCGCGCCGGGAGCAAGCCCCTCATGCGCGTGGCCACCGGCATTTTTGCCCTCGTGATCGGGGGATGGTGCCTGATTGCGGCGGGTATTATTCCATGCAGCCTTTGGTTCGTCGCCGTGCTGAATTTTCTGGCCGGTGTGGCTTCGGCAAATTTCAACCTCGCCAATGTGCGCATCACCATGGCGACGATGCCGGAGATGGGACGCAACCATTTTTTTGCACTCTTCACCGTCATCACCAGCCTGGGTCTGGGGGTGGCCCCGGTGGGGTGGGGCATCACGCTCGATGTCATCGGCAGCTATGAGGCGGTGACGGGAATTTTCCACTGGAAACGGCACAGCATCTACTTCCTGGCTCTGCTCGTCTTTAATGCGATTGCATTTGCCTATATTCGCCGCCTGCACGAATCTCCCGGCGCTGGAAGTTTCGAGCCTTCACTCATCTATGCGAAATTGAAACGCTCACCGCGCTTCTGGCACCGGTAAACATCCCATGGCCGTCCGAAATTTCAGCCTCTTTCTCGCCCTCCGCTACCTCAAGCCCAAACGTACCTTTGTCTCCGTCATCACGGTGATTTCCGTGCTCGGGGTCACGCTCGGCATCACGGTCTTGATTTTGGTTATTTCCGTGATGAAAGGCTTCGAGCTGGAGTTGCAGCGCAAGGTCCTCGGTTTCGACGCCCACTTGGTCGTGACCAATTCGAACGTGATGGAGGACTGGCCCGAAGTGGCGAGGGAATGCGAAAAAATGCCGGACATCATTGCGACAGCTCCCTATGTGCAGGGGCCGGTCCTGGTGGAATTTCAAAACCGACGCCTGGCCCCGAAAATTCGCGGCATTGATCCGGAGCTGGAGGGGAAAGTGATTCCCATCAAGGACTACATCATAGCCGGCGCCTATGATCTGGACGGGCCCAAGACCGTGTTGGGTTCCGACCTGGCCCGCAATCTGGGAGCCGGGGTGGGGGACAAGATCACGGTTTTCTCGCCGGGAAACATCAACGAGGTTCTGAACGAACTGGATCGCATTGAGAAGGAGGACGACAAATCCGCCGTGCCCGCCCTCAAGCAACTCCTGCTGCCCACCGAGTTGGAAGTCACGGGGATTTTTGAAAGCGGCCGCTATCTTTATGACAGCGAATTTCTGCTCGTGCCGCTCTACATCGGCCAGGAAGTTTACAACCTCGGCGGCTCGGCTCACGGCATTGCCATCAAGACCTCCGACCCCTTTGAAGCCGACACGATTCGCGATGCCCTCAACGAAGTGCTCAAACCGCCGAACATGGCTGTATCGTGGATTGATTTGAACCGGCAGATGTTCGACGCGATCCGCACCGAGCGCAACGTCATGCTTATTATCCTGATGATTATTGTGATCGTCGCGGCCTTCTGCATCACCAACACCCTGATCACGGTGACTACGGAAAAAACCCGCGACATCGGCATCCTCAAGGCCCTGGGTGCCAGCAGCACTCAGGTCATGATGGTTTTTTTCATTCAGGGATGTGTCGTCGGCATTTTGGGGAACATCACCGGCCTGGCCTTGGGCATGTTTCTCGTGCAATACCGCAACGAAGTGAGCAATTTGCTCACTTCGGCCTTCGGCATCGAGGTTTTTCCCCGCTCGATTTATCAGTTCAGTGAAATTCCCGCCCAGGTTGTGACTTCAGACGTGGTGATCATCTGTGTGAGTGCTTTCGTCATCTGCTCCGTGGCGGCGTTGTTGCCCGCCTGGTTCGCCGCCCGCCTTGATCCGGTCAAGGCGTTGCGCCACGAGTAAGTGTCACCGGTTCGGGCCGGGAAAACTTTTCACGTATTTCACCGTGAAATCAGGAAAGGCCTCAACGAGCTGGATTTTGTAATCGGGAAAGGATTCGACGATCTGCCACCGGCCGGGTTTGTCTGGAAAGCTCTCCACAACTTGAACCTTCAAATCCGCGAAACTATTGACCACTCGTACCTTGTAATCGGGAAAGCTGGTGACGAACTGGATGCGCCCGTGAATCTTCGATACATCGGCCTTCTTTTCTCCGGCCCGGCTCGAAACCGGCCATCCCGGCACAACCAGCGCGAGCATGACGGCAATGGCGAAAAGCAGCAGGGAGTCCCGTTTCATTACTGGTAAAACGCCATGGATCGGGATATATTCAAAAAACCGGTTTGACGCGAGAAGCGAAGAAGGATTTATTAACTGCCCGTTTGAATAATGCAGCCGTAGCTCAATTGGATAGAGCATCTGACTACGGATCAGAAGGTTGGGGATTCGAACTCCTCCGGCTGCACTTCATAATCAAGGGTTTATGATTGTTAAGAACTCGGGTGTCTCAGTAAAAAGTGTCTCAAAGAAGAATTTTGGCGACTCTCCCGGCAACCCGAGCCAGAGCCATTCCCACGGTCATGATATTCGGGGTCGTCCGCGACTGCGCCACTTTAATCGCCCACGGGATCCGTAGGGACGACGGCAGGCGCATGGTCCTCGGTGTCAGTTGCGCCCTGTCCGAGGCCGAGGTCCACGGGCGCACTTTTTTGACTGGACTCAAGGAGCGCGGCATCGGCATCCAGGATCTGATCACCTCAGACGCCCACAGCGGCTTGAAAGCGGCCCTCAAAGCCTCGTTCAACGCCACTCCCTGGCAGCGTTGCCAGTTCCACCTCCAGAAAAACGCCCAGGAATACGTCACCAA
>Ga0105049_10006213_pt1 | contig 13923 bp, 11 predicted proteins | sample MAT06_FD_78087 | JGI IMG/M metagenome (GOLD analysis project Ga0105049, IMG submission 78087) | Freshwater microbial communities from Lake Fryxell liftoff mats and glacier meltwater in Antarctica - MAT-06 | ecosystem: Environmental > Aquatic > Freshwater > Ice > Liftoff microbial mat | place...
CAAGGTATGTGATCTGGTCTGTCCCACAAAATTCGCCATGAGTAGGTTGACCGTCCCACGTTGCTCGGCGTCCACCCACTCCACGCTCAGAAACTCGTTCAGCGCGAGACCGCGTCGAGTGAGCTGGTCGAGCACGACCTCTTCGAGCTTGGTCGTCTGATCGTCGTTTTCTGGATCCAAGCGCGGACCAGCTCCCTCTGCCGCCGAGTACAACGCAAGGAGCTCATCATCGCTCAGCAGACAGCCCAGCAGGACGAAGAGCCCGATCGGAGAGACCACCATTACTCCGTCGCGCAGACGAGCATCGTCTCTGAGTGAGGCGACCCACCTACGCGACGGAAGGACGGATCCCTCGTGGTCCGGTTCGAAAAGTTGCAAAAAACATGCAAGCTTCACCGCGATCCAGGTGTGTCAGAGCGTGTTGCCAGCGTGCCCGGGGGTTGATTTTCTTGGGGTTTGCCACGCTCTGACGCGGTGGTCAGGTTCGCTTTGGGAGCAGGGGGTTCCCGGTTCGAGTCCGGGTGCCCCGACCATTCTCAACCACAACAACTCTTGAACACTTCAGTTGATCGACTGGCGGATGAGCGCGCGCCACGCCGCGGCTGAATTCGTGTATTCAGAAATCGCCCCTTTTGACGATATGGAAGTCCATCCCGTCCATTCGATCCACCGAGTTGCGGTGCCACAGAAGACCTCAAACCGCTCTACCGCAGCGCCTTCGCCTCGCTCCCATAAACCTTCTCCAGCGTCCGCTGCACGCGTGACAGGATGAGCGAGAGCACCAAGTAGACGAGGGCGAGGGCACTGAAGGTTTCGAACAGTCGGAACGACGACGAGGCGTGAATCTGGGCCGCGCGGGTAATGTCCACCAAGGTGACGACGCCGATGATCGAGCTGTCCTTGAGGAGGGCGATGCACTCGTTGGCGAGGGCGGGGAGGATCGTGCGCAGGGCCTGGGGAACGACGACGTAGCGGAGTACCTGAAAGCGTGTGGCTTCGAGGGAGGCAGCCTCCATTTCCTCCTGGGGGATGGAGAGAAGCCCCGCCCGGACGATCTCTGCCATGTAGGCGCCGTAGCACACGCCAAGGGCGAGCACGGCGGAGGCAAAGGGCGACAAGGGGACGATGTCCTTGAGCGCCGTTCGGACGCCGAAATACACAAACAGCAGCATGACGAAGATCGGGATGCCGCGGATGGTCTCCACATAGAGGGCGCCGAGGAAACGCGGGATCGGGTTGGGCAGCAGGCGCATCCCGCCGACGACGAGCCCGATGGCGAAGGCGACCGCGAGCGCCGACAGCACCACGATGGCGGTGGTGACGATGGCGAGTACGGTGATCCCCTGCTGGGCGCTGCGCCCGTCGAGGATGCGGCTAAAGATCAGGGGGAACGGGTTCGGCCTTGGCGGATCGAGGCTGCTGTCGCCGCCGCCGAAGAAGTAGAGGGCGACGATCGCGGCTATCGAGCCGAGGAGCGCCACCCACCACGCAGCCTCACTTGATCCACTTTTCCCGGAGCTTGATGTCAACTCCCGCCTCTTTCACGGCCTTCAGGCCCGCGTTGATTTTCTGCAGCAGCGCCGCGTCGCCCTTGCGAAGCACGATGCCATAGTGCTCCTCGGAGAACTTGAACGGGAGCGTCGCGAACTTGTCGGCCATCTGGGGATTCGCCCGGGAATACTCGTCGGCCACGGGCTCGTCCACCATGAAGCCAAAGACCGACCCGTTGGCGAGGTCCGCGAACGCCAGCGGCGCATTGTCATAGGTGGCGCGCTCCCAGTTGGGGTACTTCTCCGCGACCAGGATGGCGCCGGTGGTGTTCATCTGGACGCCGATTTTCTTGTCGGCGAGTTGCTCGATCGTGGTGATCGTGGCGGCGTCCTTCTTCTGCACCACCAGCCGCTGGGATATCGTGTAGTAGGGGTCGGAGAAGTCGTAGGTCTTGCCGCGCTCCTCGGTGATCGTCGCGGCGGACATGATGGCGTCGATGTCCTTGGCGCCGAGCGCGCCAAAGATCCCCTTCCACTCGATGTTCTTCCACTTGATCGTGAATCCGCCGGCCTTGGCGATCTCCTCCATCAGGTCGATCTCGTACCCCACCATGTCTCCGGTCTTCTGGTCGATGAACTGCATCGGCGGATAGTCGGGATTCGTGCCAACCACGACGACCCGCTGCTCGTTGCCCGATGCGGGTGGCGCCTTCTCGTCCGTCTTGCCACAGCCGACGACAAGGCCGACCATCAGGCCGGTGGCGAGGATCATTGGCCGGAACATTCGGATCATGGAACTGTGCCTTTCGCTGCGAATTCCGGCGACCGGATGGCGGTCCTGTGACAAAATGCGTCCACCCCGGGGAGCCCTTGCCCTCATTGGCCGAAAGGCACCGTGGTGACCGCAAGACTTACATCGCTTAGGAGAACGGTTCATGAAGATTTCCCGCAGTCTGGTCGCGGTGGGCGCGGTTGCCGCGGTGCTGGCGGGTTGCGCCCCCTCGCGCGAGGCCTATCGCGCGCGCCCCGTCCTCGCCGTTGCCCAAACCGTCCCCATGCCCGGCGCCGGGGACGCCGCCGACGACCCGGCGATCTGGGTTCACCTTACCGACCCAACGCGCAGCCTGATCATCGGCACCAACGAGCAGGAGGGCCTGGGTGTCTATGCGCTCGATGGCTCGCTGGTCAATTACTACGCCTTTGGCAAGCCTAACAACGTCGATGTTCGCTATGGCTTTCCCCTCGGCGGCCGGTCCGTGGACATCGCCGCGACGGAGGATCGCTCCAACGATTCGATTAGAGTCTTCGAAATCGACTCCTCGGCGCGCTCCCTGGCGGAGATCTCGGCGGGGGTGCTTTCCGCCGGGATGGAGGTTTATGGCAGCAGCCTGTATCGCAGCGCGCGAGGCGGCGGGTTCTACTTCTTCGTCGGGTCCAAGATTGGAGAAGTAAGGCAGTTCCGACTCACGGGGAATGCGGGAGGCAAGGTGGAGGCCGAGCTGGTGCGCACACTCAAGCTGGCCACCCAGGTCGAGGGGATCGTGGCCGACGACGAGCTGGGCCATGTATATATCGGAGAGGAAGGCCGCGGCGTTTGGAAGTTCGATGCGGAGCCCTCGGCTTCCGCAGAGGGCACGCTGATCTCGCCAATTGGCGGCGATCAGCCCCTTCGCCGCCGCGACGTGGAAGGGTTGGCGATCCACAAGGCCACGACCGAGACCGGCTATCTGATCGCTTCGAGCCAGGGGTCCAACGAGTACGTTGTCTATACGAGAGAAGGGGCCAACGACTACCTGGGAACCTTCCGCATCGCGCGGGGCGCGGCGATCGACGGCGCGGAGGAAACCGATGGCATCGACGCGACCAGCGGCAACCTGGGACCGGGATTCGAATCGGGCGCGTTTGTGGCACAGGACGGCCACAATGCGGGCGGAAACCAGAACTTCAAGATCGTGCCGTGGAGCGCCATCGCCGCGGCCTTCGATCCGCCGTTGCTGCAGGCGGAGTAGGTCTCCAACCCCCACCGCGGGAAAAAGGGCGGGCCCCGTCGCCTAGACGGGGCCCGCTCTCACCGAGGGGGGCTGCTGCCCAGAACTCAGTTGAACATCTCCCAGCCCGCAACGGACGACACGGAGCCAGTCACGTTGAAGGTGCGGAAGAAGGCGTCGTTGGCATCGGCGCCACCGGCGCTGTGCCATGCGGCGACTCCCTTGTTTCCAACGAGGCTGAAGGCGGCTTCGCGCACGTTGGTGACCGTGCGGTCGGTGTTGATCAGGAGGTCCGTAGTCTCGGCAACCCCGGTCTCGCTGAAGAAGCGGACATAGATGTTAACATCGTTGCGGGCTCCCCACGCGGCGGCAAAGGTACTGGTGCCGACATGGTACCGAAGCACGATGGCCTGCTGACGGCCGGTCAGGCCGACGCTGCTGATGCGAACGGCATTTGCGCCGCTGCCGATGGTGCGGTCGGCGTTGAAGAAGTTGCCCCAGGCGACCTCGTTGCCGGAAGGAAGGCCTTCGCCCTCGAAGGAGACGGCATACTTTCCGTTGGGGGCCACGGCGACAGACGGGTTCCCGAGCTTGCTGCGCTCGTCGCCGCCGCCGGTGGTGGCGATGTTGGCGCCAACAACGGGGGCGAAGGCGGCAAGGGGAGCCAGGCTGGAACTGAAATAGCGGATGTTGACGTCATCCTCGGTTCCCGGAGCGAGGGTTGGGAAGCGCGTGTTGCCGTCATCCTCCCACGCGACCACCACGACATCGGTGGCGACATTGCCGCTGCGAATGATGCCAATCGCGGTGTCACCCTGTGAGCCCGCATTGTTGCCATCGTGAACGATGACGGGGGTGGCAATCGGGGTCAGGTCGGCCTGATAGCGGCGGAACAGGGCCGCGACGGAGGGCTCAGAGTCGGCGCCTTCGTAGGAAACGAGAAGGCTGCCGTCGGAAAAGAAGTCAACCTTCGGCTTGGCGCCAGCGCCTGTGGACACATCGACCTGCGACCCGATCGTGGTGAGGGTCGAGGCATCGACGCGCTGGATTCGGGCGCCAGCGTCGGCGCCAACGCCCCAGCCGAGGATCAACTCTGTGCCGGCGGGGTTGTAGGAGAGCGAAAGGGCGGCGCTGGTATATCCAGTGGTTGCGCTCGGCAGTGTCAGCGTGTTCTGCACGGTCTCCGTGGCGATGTCGCGGAGTTGCACCACGATGTCGGTTCCCTCGCGGAAGGCGATGGCGAGCTGAGTGCCAGCGGGGTTGATCGCCGGGCGGGGAGACTGCTGCGTGGCGGAAGCGCCCCCGGGACCAACGAGCCGGGTGGTGACAGATGGTGTGGTGCCGAATTCGATGCCGGGCTGGGCGGTTGCCATCGTGGCCGCGAGGACAAACACGGGGGCAATTACAAGACGAAGCTTCATTGCTGCTTCTCCTTAGGTTGTATGGGTAAGGTGACGGGGCTCCGCCGGTGCGATAGCTCCCGATGATGCCAAGTGATCAGTTGGGGATGACGGTCTGGGGGTTCCAAGCGCTCCACAGCACGCCGTTCAAGCGCCAGTTTCCGCGGCGATAGTCGCCGCCAAGGCGCAGGATGTCGCCGCTGCTGATGGTGCCGTTGGTCGGATCGTAGGTGGAGTAGGTGCCGGCGGAGGGAAAGTTCTCGTGGGACCCGCTGATGCCATCCTTCCGGTCCGGCCCGAGCGAGACGACGATGTAGGCGTTCGTGCGAAGCGCCGTCAGCGGGTTGTTGTCGGACGCGGAATCCATCACATAGAAGGCCGCCACATCGCTGGCGTTGGGATCGTCGCTCCGGATCGGATCGCTGAAGGGATCGCTGAGGAGCGTCGAGATGTAGGCGACAGGGGAGGTAAGCGAGTAGAAGCCGCGCTCATTGACGTTCAGGGGATTGTTGTCCTGGTCACCGGGATAGCGATTCCAGTCCACCACGTAGGCCTCAAGCGCCGTCGCATAGACGCGCATGTCGTTCTTCACGCGGCTGACCTTGGCGCGCGTTTGCGCCTCCAGAAAGTTTGGGACGGCGATGGCCGCAAGAATTGCAATGATGGCGACGACGATCAGGAGCTCGATCAGCGTGAAGCCACGGAGAGACATCTTCATTCGGACTTCCTCAAGGGGGTACGGGGGATGTGAAGAGGCGACGCGCGGGGTGCTAACCCGCCACCCCGCGAATCGTCGAACGGCGACGCCGCAACTTTTCCGGGGCGCCGTCGCCATATAGTTGAACTTTGCGTGGCGGGGCGCCATGCGCCGTCCGCGCCTTGACACCGCGATTCACCGTCGGGGACGTTTCCCTGTTACACCATTATCCAAAAGGCTGGCGAACCAACAATGACGACCTCACCCGACAAGCAGGCACCCAAGGTGGACACCGCCCTGCTGCGCCGATTGGCCAATACCGTGCGCGGTCTTTCCATCGACGGCATCGAGGCGGCCAATTCAGGCCATCCCGGGCTCCCGCTGGGATGCGCCGACTTCGCCGTGACGCTCTGGTATCATTTCCTGCGCTACAATCCCGCCGACACGCACTGGCCGGGACGCGACAAGTTCATCCTCTCCGGCGGGCACGGCTCGATGCTGTTGTATTCGCTCCTGCATCTGGCGGGATTTGATCTCCCCATGGAGGAGTTGAAGAACTTTCGCCAGTGGGGCAGCAAGACCCCCGGCCATCCCGAGGTTCATCTCACCCCCGGGGTGGAGACCACCACGGGTCCCCTCGGGCAGGGCTTCGCCAACGCCGTGGGCTTCGGCCTCGCCGACAAGATGATGGCCGCGCGCGTGCACCGCGACAACTTCTCGCCCTTCGATTCGTATATCTACTGCCTCTGCTCCGACGGCGACCTGATGGAGGGCGTCGCGATGGAGGCCGCCAGCCTCGCGGGCCACTTGGGCCTGGGGAACCTGATCTACCTCTACGACGACAACGACATCACGCTCGATGCGCCGACGTCCTTCACGTTCAGCGGGGAAGACACCGCCAAGAAATTCGACTCGATCGGGTGGCATGTGCAGAAGGTGGACGGCTTCGACCATCAGGCCATCGCCAACGCCATCGTCGCGGCACAGGCGGAGAAGGAGCGCCCGTCGCTGATCCTCTGCAAGACGATCATAGGATTTGGCTCGCCCAGCAAGGCCGGCACCCAGCACGTCCACGGCTCGCCGCTGGGGGCCGAGGAAGCTAAGAAAACCAAGGAGCAGCTCGGCATTCCGCAGGAGGCCTTCTTCGTCCCCGAGGCCGACCGCGCCGCGTGGGCCGCGCGCGGCGAAGAGTTGAAGAAGGCGTATGACGCATGGCACGCCAGCGTGGAAGCAAACCGCGCCGCCCATCCCGACGCGATCAAGGCACTTGAAGGTTACTTCAAGGGCGACATTCCCGCGGATCTGCACACGCGGCTTCCCAAGTTCGACCCCGCCAAGCCCATCGCCACGCGCAAGGCCAGCGAGGCCGCACTCCGCGCCATCGGCGCCGAGGTGCCGTTCCTCGTCGGTGGATCGGCGGACCTCTCGGGCTCCACCTTTGCCATCGTGGAAGACACCCGCGTGGATCGCGGCGAGTTCAAGGGGCGTCACATCTTCTTCGGCGTCCGCGAGCACGGCATGGCCGCCGTGGTCAACGGCATGGTGAATCACGGCGCGTTCCGCGCATTTGGCGCCACGTTCCTTACGTTCAGCGACTACATGCGCGGCGCTGTCCGCCTCGGCGCGCTGAGCGATTGCCCGGCGATCTGGGTCTTCACCCACGACTCCATCTTCCTCGGCGAGGACGGTCCCACGCATCAGTCCGTGGAGCACGCCGCGGCACTCCGCGCGATTCCGGGTCTCATCGTGCTTCGTCCCGGCGACGCGGTGGAAACGGCGGAAGCGTGGGTTGCAGCGCTTCGAGAGAAGCGTCATCCCAGCGCGCTCATTCTAACACGCCAGAACCTGCCGGTGTACGACCGCGCATCGCCCGAGTTTGCGACGATGGGGAGCCTCTTCGAAGGCGGCTACGTCTTCCGCAAGGAGAGCAAGGCCAGCCACATCGACGGAATCCTGATCGGCACGGGATCGGAGCTTCACCTGTGCGTGGAGGCCGCGCGCGAGCTCGAGGCCGCGGGCCAGAGCATCCGCGTCGTCAGCATGGCGAGCTGGGAACTCTTTGACCGCCAGCCCGCCGACTACCGCGCGGGAATCCTCCCCGGTGCCATCACGAAGCGCCTCGCTGTTGAGGCGGGCGTCTCCATGGGCTGGGAGAAGTACATTGGCTCCAAGGGCGGCACAGTCTGTCAGGACCGCTATGGCGCATCGGCCCCAGCCAAGGTGCTCGCGGAGAAGTTCGGCTTCACGGTGGACAACGTTGTGAAGGCGTTCGGCGCGCTCTAACGCGGGGACGACGGTTGATGTCTATACAGGCGGGCGGCGGCGACGCCGCCCGCCCTTCGTTTAATCGCCAAGCGGCAGTTCCTGCTGGGCACCATCGGCCTTCGGATTCGACGTCCGATAGGTGTTCAGGATATCCACCCGGTTCACCATTCCCACGATGCGGCGGCTGCCGGCCTTTGCGAGGACGGGGATTCCCACCGCCTCGGTGGAGCTGAAGATCGCCAGCGCCTCGCTCGCCATCGAGTCGGGATAGAGCACCTGTGGATTAGCGTCCGCGGCATCCGACGCGATGATCGCCCCGCCAACGCCGGCCAGCGTCATCACCCCGCGGATGTCCTTGGTGGAGACCATGCCCACTAGGTTGTCCTCCGCATCCACGACGGCGAAGGCATCGTCCTCGCTGGTGCTGAACGCGGCGATCACCTGGTCGAGGCTGTCGCCGGGCGAGAGGCGCGTGAAGTGCGACTTCATGACGCGGCGGATCGGCAGCCGCGCCAGCGGATCGTTGGATCGGCGGTGGGCTTCCTCCACGTCGAACCCATCGCGCAGCAGCGACAGCGTATAGACAGAGCCCTGCCGGACCGCGGAGGACACCAGCGAGGCCGTGGCCACGGTGATCATCAGCGGCAGCACCATGCGGTAATTAGCGCCAGAAACTTCGTAGATGATCAGGATCGCGGCGATGGGAATACTGAGCGTGGTGGAGACTGTTCCCGCCATGCCCACCAACGCGAATACGATCACCGACGGCGCCAACTCGGGCGCGGCGTGGCTGCACAGCACTCCGAATCCCGCGCCCAGCAGAGCACCCACCACCATCGCGGGCGCAAAGGCCCCGCCCGTTCCGCCGGAGCCCAGCGTGAGCCCCGTTGCCAGAATCTTGATGAGCGCGATGAACAGGAAGAACAGCGCGGCGAGCAGCGTCGGCGCCGGAGCCTCTACCGCGCCGTAGGCGCCGAGGATCTGCTTTCTCACCGCCTCGTAGCCCTCGCCAATCACTTCTGGAAACGCGAGGCCGATCACGCCGACACACAGGCCGCCCAGCGCGGGCTTGAGCCACATCGGCGCGCGCACGGTGCCAAAGAGGTCATGGAACTTGTAGATGGTATAGACAAGGAGCGAACCGCCCAATCCGCAGAGCACGCCGAGCCCCGCAAACATCATGATCTGCGCATAGGACTTTACGATGCCGTCCATCAGACGCGGATCGATGCCCGGGAAAACGGGCGAGTTGGGGAGGATCGCCTCCGATGTGACCGACGCCACCACGGCGGCGACCACGATGGGGCCGAACGTGCGGACGGCGAAGTCCTTCATCAGCAGCTCCAGCGCGAGGAACACGCCGCCAATGGGGGCGTTGAACACACCGGCGATTCCCGACGCCGCGCCGCATCCGATCAGCGTTCCCACGCGCTCCTTGGAGACCAGCGCCTCCCGCCCGATCAGCGATCCCACCACGGAACCGATCTCCACGATGGGGCCCTCGGGTCCGCTGGACCCACCGGTCGAGATGGTGACGATACTGGAGGCGGATTTCAGCGCCATCGACGGCGGCAGATTGACGTTCCCCGTCGCGATGGCCTTGATCACGTTTGGTACGCCGTGGCCGCCCACCAGGCCCAGGATGCGATAGATCACCAGTCCCACGACCAAGCCGCCGAACGCCGGTAGCAGGGCCTTGATCGCGATGCCGATCGACGCCGCGGCCACGGGGCCGATCCCGTGGCCGGCGTGAATCATCGGCGCCTCGAAGAAGAAGTGATGCGTGACGGCGATCAGGTGCCGGAACAGCGCGCATACAGCGCCCATCGATAGGCCCACAAGGACCGCCAGCGCGAAGAGATAGACCTCCTCGCCGTCCCTGCTCTGGCGCAGCCATCTTGTGGCCCACGCCACAAACCTGCGATGCGGCAGGGGGCGCGCGACAACCGAATCAGTGGGCTTGCGGACTTCGGCGCCGCTGAGAAGGTGCCTGGGCCTTTCGCCCGATTCCTGACTCATGTCGCCATCAGTCGGCGAGCCGCATCGCCGGGATCTCGCTCACGCATGAGGGACTCGCCCACCAGGACGGCCAATGCGTTCACGGCGGAGAGCTCCGCCACGTCGCTCGGCACAAAGATGCCCGACTCCGCCACCAGCATTGCGCCCGTCTCAATCACGCGCGGGGCCAGCCCGATCGTGACATCGAGCGACACCGTGAAGTCCCTCAGGTTGCGGTTGTTGACTCCCACCAGCGGCGGCGGATTCCCGGCCTTCAGGATCGCCTCCCACTCGTCGGCGTCGTGAATCTCCACCAGCACGTCCATCCCCAGTTCCGCCGCCTCGTGATGAAGGTCGTGCAGGTGGTGGGGATCGAGGCATGCCGCAATCAGCAGGATCGCGTCGGCGCCCGCCGCGCGCGCCTCGGGAAGCTGGATGCGGTCGATCATGAAGTCCTTGCGAAGCGCGGGGAGGTCGACCGCCGCGCGCACCGACTGCAGGAACTCAAGACTACCCTGAAAGAACTGCACATCCGTCAGCACGGAGAGGCACGCCGCCCCGCCCTCGCGATAGCGCTCCGCGATCCACACGGGATCGAAATCCGCGCGGATGATCCCCTTGCTGGGGGAGGCCTTCTTGACCTCGGCGATGAGCGCCGGGTGCGACCGCGCATCGCGCGAGCGAACGAGCGCATTCCGAAAACCACGCGGAGCCGTCGCCTTGCCGGAGCGGTCGATCAAATCGCCAAACGTGTAGAGACGTTTCAGCGCGGCGACCTCCTCGCGCTTCACCTCCACGATCCTGTTGAGGATGTCTGGCACAGGCATCGATCAGCCCCCCTGGGACGCGCGGGCGACATTTTCGAGCAGCGCGGCGCCGTGGCCGCTCTGCTGGACTTCCCGCGCCATCATGAATCCGTGGCCAAAGCTGCTGGCCCGGTCGGCGAGCCACAGGATCGCCGCGACATTTGCGTTGATTTCGTCGGCAAGGGGGCCCGGCTCGCCCTCCAGCACGCGGCGAATGCGCGCCGCGCTGTCGGCGGGCGACACGATCACCAGGTCCGTCAGCTCCGTCAGTTCCACGCCAAAGTCGCGCGGCTCGATCACGAGCGTTTCAATCTTGCCGTCCTCTCGAAGGTGCAGCGCCTCCGTCACCTGCGAGAGACTGATTTCGTCCATCCCGTTTCGCCCGTGGACCACCAGCGCGCGGCGGCGGCCCAGCAGCTTGAGAGTCTTGACGATTGGCTCCATCAGCTCCCGCTTTCCCACGCCCACAAGCTGGTGCGTCGGCAGCGCCGGATTGGAAAGCGGCCCCGCCAGGTTGAAGATCGAGCGGAACTTGATCTCCTTGCGCGTCGTCCCCGCATGCCTCATCGACGGATGATACATCGGCGCAAAGAGGAAGCAGAAGTTGTGCGCCGCCAGCGACCGCGCACTCGCCTCGGGCGAGCAATCCAGCTTCATGCCCATCGCCTCCAGCGTGTCGGCGCTGCCCGCGCGGGAACTGATCGAGCGGTTGCCGTGTTTCGCCACGGGGACGCCGTGAGCCGCGCAGAGCAGCGCGGTGGCGGTGGAGATGTTCACAATGCTCCGCCCGACGCCCCCGGGACCGCACGTGTCGAAGAGCATCGTCCTCGCCTCGCGCCCGGGAAACGGCACCGCGTTTTCCAGCATCACATCGACGACGACCTTGAGGTGCTCCGCTCGCTCTCCCCGGCACCGCAGCCCCATCAGCAGCGCGGCAATCTGGGAGGGAAGTGCCTCGCCCTTCATGATGACGCGAATCGCGCCCTCCAGCAGGCGAGGATCCGGACACGGTTCGTGGGGATCGGCGGGACCGTCTGAAAGTTCCTGCAGGATGTGTTCGAGCATAGTGGAGGCCTCCGGCGGGGTGTTTGCCTAAAGGGTGAGCAAATCCCGCGACGCGGCGCAAGCAATCAGCCTCCGACCGCCGCCTTCCAAATCGGCACGCGGCGCTTCAGTTCGTCGATCAGGAACCGCGCCGCCTCGAACGCCTCGGCCCGGTGCCCCGCCGAAACCGCCACCAGCACCGACGGCTCCCCCACCGCCACGGCCCCCACGCGATGCTGGAGAAGCACGCGGCGCAGCGGCCAACGCTCCCTCGCCTCTGCGACCAGACGGCGGCACTCCTCCAGCGCCATCCCCTCGTACTGCTCGTAGTTCAAGTGGCTAACGGTCCCCGCGCCCTCGCTCCTCCGGACGATCCCCGAGAACGTCACCAGCGCCCCCGCCTCGTCGTCCTCACCGGGCGAAATGCCATCCACGGAGGCACCAATCCGTTCCAGCGCGGGCCCCAAGGCGAGCGCAGAGGTCTGAATCTCGACGATATCACCGCCCATCAAAGGACCATCATGGCCAGCAATGGCCAGAGCAGGATCAGCAGGAGTTCGCGGCGGCGGAGCTTCATCGGGAGGCCTTCGGTGCGGAATCGCCACAATTCCAAGCGCGGCACCCAACCGCGTCAAGCAAACCCCGGGGGGCGTCGGTCGATGCGATTCCGCCCGCTGGTGCCCCGTATTGCCCTTGACGAGCCCGCCCCCCGTGGCGTCTCTCGCTTGGCTTTGGTCTGGCGGGTGAGAACACCCCGCCGCCGACGCTAACTGCAACCGAGAGGGGGTGTCTTTACCCCGATGAGCTTCATCATCCTAGAAGAAGGCGAACCGATCGACCGGGCGCTGAAGCGTTTCAAGAAGGAGTGCCAGAAGAGCGGCATTCCCGCCGAAGTGCGCCGCCGCGAGTTCTATGAAAAGCCCTCCGTTGCCCGCAAGCGCAAGGAAGAGGCCGCGCGCCGCAAGCTCCGCCGCCGCATGATGAAACAGCGCCGCCGCATGGAGAGCATGTAAGCTCCCCCCGCGCCGGACCCAACACAGCAACAACCACGGAAGCCCCGGTCCAGCGATGGACCGGGGCTTTCTGCATGCTGGGGAATGTGGAGGCGCCATGCTATCAAGACACGGCGCCGAGGGGCGGGTGCGGAAAGTCGGGAAGGCTGTCGGATGATTTGGATCCCGATGGATACAATATGTGGACACCTTTCTGCCAGAAACGACCGCATAGGCCCCCCCCTTGACAGCTTTAAGTGAAGTCCCAATTAGAAACTGATTGATCGGGGTGATACTTCCGATGTACACCCCTGATTGAAGTTGCCAGAAATGCTTAAGATGCTATTTTTCCAAAGGAGGGTGATTATGCGGCATCGTTTCAGAACAGTACCGGCTCCACTCGCTCTTTTGCTTGCTTGCTTAACCCACGTCACCACCTCGCTTGCGGGAATCCCGCCTATTGAGATCCGACTGGCGGTCGCCCGCGCAGAGCGAGGCGATTCCAAGGCACTCGATACCCTGACTGCATATACACCCTCGGACGAGGACTCGGCGCTTCAGGCAAGTATCGGCCGGGTTCAAGTTCTCGCGCTTCTGGATCGGGTCGATGCGCTGGGCGAGATTGCACAATCGGGCGACGGGGATGTTGCGCGCAGGGCGCGGCTGGAATTGGCGAAGCTCCATCTGCGCAAGAACGCCGAGCCATTGGCTCGTCCGATCCTTGAGGAGTTGGCCAGCGGCGCGCAGTCCGATGAGACGACTTGCGCGGCGCGAAAGCTCCTGCTCGATCAACTTTGGTGGCATGAGGAGTATCAAGCCTACCAGCAGACGGGAGACCTCCACCGCGATGCGGGATGTCCCTGCGACGAGACGGAACTAAAGCAAGGGTATATCGCCCTTCGCATTTCGGCAGACCTCGATACCGCCGCTGGCCATTTCGAGCGAGCCGCGGCAGGCGAGTCCCCGGAAGCGCGTGAGGCTGAGGCGGCGGCAACTTGGGTGGCAATCCTCCGGGACGCCTCGAACGGAACGAAATCTCCTGCGGAAGCGCGCGCGGAGTTTGTCAAGCTCCTGCGCCAAACGCAGGGCGGCGCCGTCAAGACGATCGTAGCTCCGCAACTCGCGCGCCGGACCCTTGCCCTCGCTAGGATTCTCCGCGCAGTCAATCCCACCGGCGCGCTCGCTGTACTTGAGTCGCTGCCCGACGACCCGGTCTTTCAGGCCTACGGCGCGCAGGCCATCG
>Ga0105049_10006218_pt1 | contig 13916 bp, 13 predicted proteins | sample MAT06_FD_78087 | JGI IMG/M metagenome (GOLD analysis project Ga0105049, IMG submission 78087) | Freshwater microbial communities from Lake Fryxell liftoff mats and glacier meltwater in Antarctica - MAT-06 | ecosystem: Environmental > Aquatic > Freshwater > Ice > Liftoff microbial mat | place...
TGACGCCCTGATCACCGTCGTCGCGGATCCCGCGATCCCGCGTGGGGGCCTGACGATCGCCGACGCGACGCACGAGCTCGCGCATGCCTGGGAGCCGCGCCTGCGCGAGCTTCGCGAGACGATCGCCGGGGCCCTCGCCGAATGAAGCCCACGACCGTTCGCGAGCAACTGAGCGCGATGACGCGTGGCTGGCTCGTGGCTCGACCGATCGGTCGCGTGATCGAGATGGCGGGCACGATCATCCAGATCCAGATGACCGGTGCATCGATCGGCGATGTCGTCTCGATCGAGATCAACGATCAACACCAGGATGACGTGATGTGCGAGGTCGTCGGATTTCGCGACGGCAAGCTCCTCACGGTGCCGCTGCAACCGATCCGTCGTCTCGCGCCGGGTGCGGCCGTGCGCCTGCGCGGTGCGATGTCGACGATTCCTGTCGGCATCAGCCTGCTCGGTCGCACGATCGATCCGTTCGGGGTGCCGCTCGACGGGCTGCCCGCAGCGGCGTGCAACATGCGGATCGCGATCGATCGCACCGCGATCCCCGTCGATCAACGCGACGAGGTCACCACGCGCTTCGATACCGGCCTGCGCGTGATCGACGGTGTGCTCACCTGTGGTCGCGGCCAGCGCGTCGGCATCTTCGCCGGCGCCGGTTGCGGCAAGAGCGTGCTCGTCGAGCAGATCGCGAATCAGGCCGAGGCCGACATCATCGTGATCGGGCTGATCGGCGAGCGCGGTCGTGAAGTTCGCGACCTCCTCAACAGCAAGCGCCGCGACAAGACGATCATCGTCGCTGCCACCGCCGATCGCTCGCCGCTCGAGCGCGTGCGCGGTGCCCTCGCGGCGACCTCGATCGCCGAACACTTTCGCGATCAGGGCAAGAACGTGCTGCTGATCCTCGATTCACTCACGCGCTTCTGCATGGCGCTGCGCGAGGTCGGGCTCGCGCTCGGCGAGCCGCCGGCGACCAAGGGTTATCCGCCGAGCGTGTTCGCGACGTTGCCGCGCCTACTCGAGCGCGTCGCGCCGCGCGCCGGTGGCGGGGCGATCACCGCGTTCTACACCGTCCTCGTCGAGGGCGATGACCTCTCCGATCCCGTCGCCGACTCGGCCCGCTCGCTGCTCGATGCCCACCTGGTGCTGTCGCGCGAGATGGCCGGTCGCGGACACTTCCCCGCGATCGACGTACTCGCCAGTGCATCTCGTGTCGCGCAGAAGGTCGCCTCGGCGACGATGCGGCAGCTCGCATCGTCGGCCCGCGGCATGCTCGCGCGCCGTCATCAGGCGCAGGAGCTCCAGGCGCTCGGTGCGTACAACCCCGGCGCGAACGCGATGCTCGACAACGCGCTCGCGCTCGGCGATCGGTTCGATACGTGGGCGCGCCAGACGCCGCACGAGCGCTCGGACATCGAGACCACGATCCGCACCCTCGCATCCGCGCTCGGCGAACAGCTGATCGCCTGAGACCTCGTCGTCAGGCCCGCCGACACCGTCGGAGCGGGCACGAGGAGTAACAGGCAACTAGCGCGGCACGCGCCCTGCAATTCACCCGAGCATGCCCATCCGTCCCCGCGCCGTGCGTGCGCTCGTCGACGTTCGCGAGCGCCTTCGCGATGCCGCCGCGGCTTCACACGCCGCGGCCTCGACCGCGCGCGAAGCCACGCAGCTCGCGCTCGTCGAGGAAGAGACCCAGCTCGAGCGTCATGTCGACGACGCAGCGCAGGTGCTCGGTGGTGCTCGTACCGTGTACGACCTCGACCGTTACGCCGAGTCCACCGGGGTCTACCGGTTCGCGATCGCCGACGCGGCCGCCTTGGTCGACGAGGCGACCGCGGCCACGCAGATCACCGCGAACACGCTGCGCGACAGCACGCGCAAGCTCCGCTCCGCCGAAAAGATCGCCGAGACCGTGAAGACCACCCGCGATCGTCTCGAGGCTTCCGCCGAGCAGCTCGCGAACGATGACATGGCCTGCTCGAGGCGCGCGCGATGACCGCGATCGCCCTCACGCTGTTCGACCAACGCCCCGCGCAAGCTGCTGCGCCGCGCGAGCTCGCTCCCCGCCGAGCTTTTCAGAAGCTGGTCGAGGACAAGGTCCGAGAAGACCGCACCGCGCTGAAGGATCCGAAGGACGACCTGCTCGACAACAACAGCGAGCGGCAGAACGACGCCCTGCTCGCCCTGCTCGAGACCATCCCGCAGGCGGAGATGCCGAGCGGTGGAGTTCCCGAGGCGATCGCCACCGAGGTGTCGGTCGTCGTCGATGTCCCCGAAGAGATCAAGACGGCGGGCATCACGACCACGTCCGCGATCGCCGCCTCATTCGCCACCTCGCTCGAGCGCCTGCTCCCAAAGCTGGCCAGCGCGCAAGGTCTCGACCTACTTCCGATCGCGCGCCGCGACGGCATCGCGACCACGTCGGCGATCGTCACCTCGATCGAGCGCCCACTCCCAACGCCGGCCATGTCGGCGATCGTCACCTCACTCGCCAGCTCGCTCGAGGGCCCCCTGCCAACGCCGGCCATCGCGCAAGGAAACGATCTGCTTCCGCTCGCGCGCCGCGACAACATCGCGACCAGGTCGGCGATCGTCACCTCGCTCGAGCGCCCACTCCAAACGCCGGCCATCGCGCGAGGTCTCGACCTACTTCCAATCACCCCCCGCGACAACATCGCGACCACATCGGCAATCACCTCGCTCACCACCTCGCTCGAGCGCCCACTCCCAACGCCGGCCATCGCGCAAGGAAACGACCTACTTCCGCTCGCGCGCCGCGACGACATCGCGACCATGTCGGCGGTCGTCACCTCGCTCGCGGATTCCCTCCCAACGCCGGCCACCGCGCAAGGTAGCGACCTACTTCCAATCACCCCCCGCAACAACATCGCGACCGCCTCGGCAATCACCTCGGCAATCACCTCGCTCGAGGGCCTGCGCCCCAAGCCGCCCCTCGCGCAAGGTAACGACCTGCTTCCAGTCACACCCCGCAACAACATCGCGACCACGTCGGCAATCATCCCCTCGTTCGCCGCCACCTCGCTCGAGCGAGCCCTCCCAACGCCGGCCCTCGCGCAAGAAAACAATCTACTTCCGATCGCGATCGAGGATCGCCGCACCGGCATCGAGACCACGTCAGCGATCGCCACCTCGCTCGCGGGAGCCCTCCCAACGCCGGCCGCGCGAGGTAACGACCTGGTTCCGATCGCGCGCCGAGCCGGCATCGCGACGACGGCGGCGATCGTCACCTCGCTCGCCACCTCGCTCGAGCGCCCCCCAACGGACCTCGCGCAAGGTAGCGACCTACTTCCGATCGCGCGCCGCGACGACATCGCGACCACGTCGGCGATCGTCACCTCGCTCGTCACCTCGCTCGCCACCTCGCTCGAGCGCCCCCTCCCAACGCCGGCCATCGCGCGAGGTCTCGACCTGCTTCCGATCGCGATCGGGGAGGAGAGCAGCGACGGCATCCCGACGACCATCGAGGCCGGGCCCCGCCCGCGCTCGAAGCCGCCCGTCGACGACGAAGCCCAGACCGCCGCGATGGTGATTCCGCCGACCGTGCGCGAGCTGAGGCTCGCCGGGCCGACTGTCGACGGGACCAAGCCCGTTACCAAGGCGATCAAGCTCCACGTTCCAAACGTTCCCGACGCCGTGCCGGTGATCCAGGTGGTCGCGAAGCTCGCACCGGTCGCGCGACAACCGTTTGCGCCGCAGACGCCGCTCGAGCAGGCCGTCCAGGCCCTGATCTCCGAGCTCGACGACGATCAGTCGAACGTGATCGACACGCACGCGATGGTCGCCTCGATCCCCGAGGTCAAGCTGCTCTCGACCCAGCACGCCGATGCGCCCGTGCTGGTCACCGCCGGCAAGGCTCGCCAGTCGTCGACGGTGAGCTCCGATCCGAGCCACGTGCATCTCGTGATCGACGACCGCACCGATCGCGTCGTGATCACGAAGGCGACACCGTCGGCGATCGTCACCTCGTTCGAGGGCTTGCTTCCAAAGCCGGCCATCGCACAAGGTCGCGACCTACTTCCGCTCGCGATCGAGGAGGAGCACAGCGACGGCATCCCGACGCCGACCGAGGCCGCCCCCCGCCCGCACTCGAAGCGGCCCGTCGACGAGGAAGCCCAGACCACCGCGATGGTGACTCCGCCGGCCGTGCGCGAGCTGAGGCTCACCGGGCCAGCTGTCGACGGGACCAAGCTCGCCACCAAGGCGATCACGATCCACATTCCGAAAGTTCAGAAACTTCCCAACGCCGTGCCGGTGATCCAGGTGGTTGCGAAGCTCGCAGCGGTCGCGCAGCAACCGTTCGCTCCGCTGACGCCGCTCGAACAGGCCGTCCAGGCCCTGATCTCCAGTCTCGACGACGATGACTCGAACCTGATCGACACACCCGCGATGGTCGCCTCGATCCCCGAGGTCAAGCTGCTCTCGATCCAGCACGCCGATGCACCCGCACCGGTCACTGCCGTCAAGGAGCCGCAGGTGGCGACCCAGAATTCGAATCCGAGCCACGTGCATCTCGTGATCGACGACGGCGCTGATCGCGTCGTGGTCACCGTCGCGGTGCGCGGCAACGAGGTCAACGTCGCGCTGCGTGGCCAGGATGAAGCCACGACGGCTGCCCTCGCCCGCAACGCCGGCTCGCTCGATCACGCGATGCGTGCGCGCGGCCTCGAGCTCACCGGCATGATGACCCAGCGCGACCCCGAGTCGCAGAAGCAACGCCCCGACCGTGACGCGCAGGAGCGCGAGCGTGGTCCGAAGGAACTGTTCTCCATCGAGGAGCTCGCATGAGCATTTCAGGCATCTCGGGTACCGACTCGACAGACAACTCGGCGGCTCGGCCGCAGCTGCAGGGCACCAAGGACGACTTCCTGAAGCTGTTCATGGCGCAGCTCCAGCACCAGGATCCGTTCGCACCGACGAGCGGCGCCGACATGGTCGCGCAGCTCGCACAGCTGTCCGCCGTCGAGCAGGCGAAGGCGACGAACGATCAGCTCGCGTCTCTCGCGGCCGCGCAAGAGTCGTCCGCGACCGCGTCACTGTCGAACCTCGTCGGGCGGAACTGCAACGCCTCGCTGGGAACCTTCGACATCGACAAGCCCGGTGCGACTCCGCCGCCGATCGAGATCAGCGCCGCGGGTCCGACCAAGGGCGCGGCGGTCGTGATCACCGATGCGGACGGCCGCGAGATCCAGCGCATCGCGATTCCCGACGGAACCAAGGAGACGTCGATCGCCTGGAACGGCCTCGACAAGTCCGGCCAGGCTCTCAAGGCCGGCACCTACAAGATTTCGATCGACGGCGGGAGTTCGCCCGAGATCACTGCGAGCTGGCACGGGAATGTCGATGCGGTGGAGCTCACCGCCGGCGGCCCGCGTCTCCGCATGGGAGACCTGCTTCTCTCGCCTGGCGACATCCGAACCATTGGAGCGAGCACGTGAGCATCACAAACAGTCTGTACATTGGCATCAGCGGGCTAGCCGCCCACGGCGACGCGATCGGCATCGTCGGTGACAACATCGCGAACACGTCGACGATCGGCTTCAAGCGATCGCGCGCCAGCTTCTCCGACATGCTGGGTGGCGAGGCTGGCGATCAGCGGCTCGGCGGCGGCGTGCGTCTCGGCGGTGCGCAGATGCTGTGGGGTCAGGGCACGATCGCGCAGACCGGCAACAAGATGGATGTCGCGATCAACGGCGGCGGCATGTTCGTCGTCAAGGGCACCCAAGCTGGCCGCGAGAATCAGTTCTACACGCGCGACGGTCGGTTCCAGCTCGACAACCAGGGCTTCGTGGTCGACGCGCGTGGGCTGAAGCTCCAGGGGTTTCCGATCGACCCGCAGGGCAACATCGGGACCACACCCGGCGATCTACCGCTCGGCGCGCGCCAGTCGGCGCCGGTGCCGACGACGACCGCGACGATGACGCTCAACCTCGACGCCAACGCCGTGGTCAAGCCGGTGTTCGATCCGTTGAACCCGAACACGACGTCGAACTACGCGACCAGCGCGAACGTCTTCGACTCGCTGGGCAAGGGACACCGCGTCGAGGTCTATTTCCGCAGCACGGGCGGCGGCAACTGGGAGTGGCACGCGATGGCCGATGGTGGCGAGCTCACCGGTGGAACGCCCGGTCTGCTGACGGAGATCGGGAGCGGCTCGCTGGTCTTCGATCCGACCGGCAAGCTGACGACGCAGACCGCCACGTCGAACGCGAACTTCCTCAACGCAGCGCAGAACCAGCCGATCAACTTCGATTTCGGCGACGACACCGCGAGCGGTGGTACCGGCCTCGCCGGCACCACGCAGTTCTCGGGGGTGTCCTCGGTCTCGGGCATCGAGATCGACGGTCATGGCTTCGGTAACCTGACGGACATGTCGATCCGCGAGGACGGCACGATCACCGGCGTGTTCGACAACGGTGATCGGATCGACCTGGCGAAGATCGCGCTCGCTGACTTCGCGAACCTCGAGGGTCTCGAGCGCATGGGGGATGGCCTCGTCGTTGCCACGGCCGAGTCCGGATCGGCGCTGATCGACGGCGCGCAGACGGGAGCGAGGGGTAGTCTGGTGTCTGGTGCGCTGGAGCAGAGCAACGTCGACCTCGGCACCGAGCTGGTGATGTTGATCGCGTATCAGCGTGCGTTCCAGGCGAACTCGAAGACCGTGACCACCGCCGACGAGCTGATGCAGGAAGTGACGAACCTCAAGCGGTGACGCCAACGCCGCCGACACCTCGGCGGCGACCCCAGTGAAACCGCGGATCTAGCGCGGCCCACTGGTTGCACAACTCGAGGACGTGAGCGAAGCGGGACTCGAAGCGGCAGAGATCGAAGCGATCCAGTCCGCCATGCGCGAATCGGCGCCGCGGATGAAAGCCGCCGCTGCCGAGCCCGAGCCGACCCGCCTCGCGCTGATCGCCGATGACCGCACCGCCGAGTCGGCTCGCCCGATCCTCCTCGGTCTCGCGACGCGCACCATCCGATCGATCACGCGCGGCCTTCGCGCGCACATCCCGGGCACATGGCAGGTCGACGTCGCCGGCGCCGAGATCATCGACGGCGCGGCCGTCAAGGAAGAGCTTCGCGGTGGTTGGGTCGGCGGGCTGCGCTCGTCAGACGACGCGGAGCTCGTGATGGTCGCCCACGGTGGCGTCATCGACATCGCCGCGGCACGTCGCTGCGGCGCAGTGGCCCCGACGACGGATCCGAACAAGGCGCCGTCGACGTTGTCGCTCAAGCTGTTCCAGCCCGCCGGCAAGTCGATCCTCGACGCGTGCACCTCCGCCTGGGGCGAGGTGTTCTCGTCGGAGCTCGCGCCGTCGGCCGACCTCGGCATCGTGTCGCGCCTGATCGAGGCACGCAACGTGGTGCGCGTCGCCCTCCAGTTCTCGGGCGGTGTCTCCGGCCGGATCCAGATCTACGCGCGGCCCGAGGGCATCTTCGCCCGGCCGAGCGCGCTCGCCGCGTTTCGCGCGAATGCCCAGCGGATCGCGAGTGCGCTGTCGAACGTGCCGGTCGAGATCGTCGTCGACCTCGGCACGCTGCGGATGCCGCTGCGCGAGCTGCGCCGCCTCGAGCGAGGGACCCAGTTCATCCTCCAAGGTTTCGTCGATTCGCTCGTCCCCGTGTACTGCGGTGGCGTGCTCAAGGCATGGGCGCGGCCGGTCGTGTGCCGCGGCGTCCTCGCCGTTCAGATCGAGTCAGTGGTTCACGGACAAGGAAGTAACTCATGAGTGACGTCGCCGAGCATCAGTTCGATCCGCAAGCGCTCGAGGCGCTGCTGCATGACGTTCCCCTCGAAGTCACCGTCGAGCTCGGAAGAATTCGCATGAACCTCGCCGAGCTCGCCGCCCGCCTCGGGCCCGGCTCGATCATCACCCTCGACACGCCCACCGGCTCGCCGCTCGACGTGCGCGTCAACAACCGCCTGGTCGCTCGCGCCGAGGCGATCGCCGTCGGAGAGAAGTGCGGCATCCGCATCGTCGAGCTCGTCGGCGGCAAGGACCATTGAGATGAAGACCCCCGCAATTGCCCTCCTCCTCACCATCACCCTGGCCATGGCCACGGCCGGCAGCGCCGCCGCCGAGCCGCACTTCGAGGTGATCGACCGCGGCACCGCCGTCGAGGTGATCGCCTACGAGATCAAGGCTGCTCGCACCGCCGTCAACCCGGCGCGCTCGCGCCTCGAGATCGACCTCATCGGGTTCCCGAACGTCAAGGCGCTGACGCCCACCGTCGCCGGCGTGACGGTCATCGAGCTCGACGGCGCGAACCCTCGCCGCCTGTCGGTGAAGCTCCCCCTCGAGCGCCTGCAGGTGAAGACGGTCGCGCGGTTCGCGCAGGCGATCCAGGTCGGCGACGACCTCCACCTCCTGTTCCCGCGCGAGGTGCCCGTCGAGGGTGCACGCGTGGTGCTCCCCGAGCCGACGCTGCCCAAGGAGATCGCGGCGAAGCTCGGCGCCAGGTCGTTCGGCCCCCAGCCGGAGCAGCCGGCGAGCGCGAAGACCGAGACCAAGCCCGAGCCGACCGAGGCCAAGGGCGAGACCAAGCCGGAGACCAAGGCCGAGCCGATTCCGGCCAAGCCCGACGAGAAGAAGGCGTTCCTCGCGCCGGAAGAGTCGAGCTCGAGCTTCTCGCTGTATGCGATGGCCGGCCTCGCCGCGATCGCCCTCGGGTTGTGGATGTTCAAGCACAAGAAGAAGGCCGCGGGAGTTGCCACACCTGCGACGATCGATGTCATCGCGACGCGCTCGCTCGGGTCCAAGGCGAAGGTCGTGTGGCTGAACGCGGGTGGGCGCGAGATGGTCGTCGCAGTCACGCCGCAGGCCGTTCGCATGCTCGGTCAGTGGAAGAAGTCCGAGACCCCGACGAGGCATCGCGAGCGCGAAGAGACGCCCGCGCAGATGCCGTTCGCGCAGGCGCTCGAGTCGTTGCAGCGTAACGAGCGTCACCCGCGTGCCGCGACGTCGTCGCCGATCGCCGGCATCCTCAAGCTCCGCGATCGCGCCAGCACCTACGAGCGCGTCAGCGAGGAGGTCGCCACGGACGACGTCGACGCCGATGCGCTGTGGGCGAAGGAGATCCTCGGTGCGGTTGGAGGTCGGCGGTGATCTGGCTACTGACCACGGGCGTGGGTGGCGTGGACCCGATCGCCGTCGTCGAATCGACGACCAAGGCTGCACAGGGTGGGCCCGGTGCGATGGGCGCGGTCTCGATGGTCGTGCTCCTCACGGTCGTCACGCTGCTCCCCGCGATCGTGCTGTCGTGCACGAGCTTCGTTCGCTTCGTCGTCGTCCTCGGGTTCGTTCGCACCGGCATCGGCACGCCCTCGGCGCCGCCCAACCAGGTGCTCGTCGGACTCGCGTTGTTCATGGCGGTGTTCTCCTCGGCTCCGGTCGCGATGAAGATGTACGACGCCGGTGGCAAGCAGTACCTCGCCGGCGAGATGAGCGAGAAGCAGGCGTTCGAGGCCGCCACGCCACCACTGCGCGACTTCTTGCTCCGCCGTACGCAGGAATCGGATCTCTCGCTGTTCTACGAGTTCTCGGAGAGCCCGCGCCCGACGACGGCTGCCGATGTTCCGCTCCGCATCGCGATTCCCGCGTTCATCCTCTCGGAACTCCGCTCCGCGTTCAAGATCGGCCTCGCGATCCTCCTGCCCTTCCTCGTCATCGACTTGCTCGCCGCGACCATCCTCACCGCGCTCGGCATGGTGATGGTGCCGCCACAGCTCGTCGCCTTACCCATCAAGCTGCTGGTGTTCGTGATGATCGATGGGTGGTCCCTGATCGTGCAGTCACTCCTCCGCGGTGCCGCGTGAGTACCAGCTCGATCCTCGACCTCTGGCGCGACGCGCTCGGCATCGTCGTCGCACTCTCGGCGCCGTTCCTGATCGGCGGCCTGGTCGTCGGCCTGCTCGTCGCGATCCTCCAGACCGCGACCCAGCTGCAGGACAGCATCCTCGGCTTCGTCCCGAAGCTCGGCGTCGCGGTCGTCGTGATCATGGTCGCCGGCCACTGGTCGCTCGACCGCCTTAGCAAGTTCACCACCACCGCCTTCACGGCGCAGACAGAGGTCGTCAAGCGCGGCGAGATCCAGCTCCCCAGGCCATGATGATCGACGAGGCGATGCTCGGTGCCCTGATCGCTGCCTTCGTTCGCGGCTCCGCACTCGCGGCCACCGCGCCCGTGATCGGCGATGCCGGGACGCCGATTCGTGCGCGCCTGGTGTTCGTGATCGCGGTGGCGCTCGGGGTCGGTCTCAACCGCCCCGGCGTGCCCCTCGGTGACTTGCCGATGGTCGTCTCGCTCGAGCTCGCGTCCGGCCTGATCACCGGGGCCACCTCGCGCTTCGTGCTCGCGAAGATCGCGATCGCCGGCCAGCTGATGGGCCTGTCGCTCGGCCTCGGGTTCGCAGCTGCCTACGATCACAACGCCGAGGAGTCGGCAGGCACGATCCGGTCGATGCTGACCACGCTCGCCGGCCTGGTCTTCCTCGGTTCGGGCGGCCTCGAGGCGATCGTGCGCAGCGTCGCCGCGTCTCCGACCAGCATCACCGATCTCGCACTCCTCGGCCCCGGGCTCGCCCGGGTCGCGACCTCCGCCTTCGGCCACGGCCTCGCGCTCGCCGGCCCGATCGTGTTGTCGGCGCTGGTCGCCAACATCGGCCTCGCGGTGATGAATCGCGCCGCACCCGCGGTGAACGTGTTCTCGATCTCCCTGTCGGTCGTGCTGTTCTTCGGCGGTGTCGTCCTGGTCGCCACCTCCGGCTCGTTGTTTGGCGGCATCAGCGAAGCCGCACACCGCGCGATCGCCGTCTTCGGCTAGTGCCCGCGATCGAAGGCATCGATCACTGCGCGCTGGTCAGCGCGGCGTTCGCGATCGCCGTCTTCGGCGAGCTGCGGGGGAAACTGGTGGCAACACAACATCCGTGTCAGGAATCACCCGAACTCGGTCAGCATGAGGCCCGCAAACTATATCGATCACGAGCAGTTATCGCATGGTCAGACCATGGCACCGCAGCTGCTTGAGTAGCGGACCATGACGACGATTTCATCGCGCCACCTCGCTGCGTCACTCGCAACCTTGTTCGCCGTGACCACCCCTGCCATGGCACAGCCCGGTCAGGAGATCCCGATCGGGCCGGGCTCCGTCGTGGTCATCACGCCGGCGCCTGTTGTCATCAACGGTGACGCGAGCGGCGGACCCGGCACGATGTTGCCACCCACGGCCGAGCCCCTTGCGCCGCAGACCCAGAAGTGGAGCGACGTCTCGCACATCAACGGGCAGCTGGTCCCGGTGGGCGAGCACTCGGCGTACCTCTACAAGGTCAAGAAGACGAACATCTCGACGAACCCGATCAGCTGGATGTTCGGCCTGTTCGGCGTCTCGGTGAGCCACGCGATCAGCGACAACGTCGCGATCCGCGGCGACGTCAACATCGCATCGTTCGAGTACCAGAGCGGCTACGAGATCGGCGCCAGCCTCCCGATCTACTTCAGGCGCGTGTACTCGGGTCCGTTCATCGAGCCGGGCATCATCGCGCGCGGCCTTCGCAGCAACGAGTCGATGTGCGACTTCGACTGCAACAGCGAGTCGATGGTCGGTCCCGAGGTGATGTTCGGCTGGCACTGGACGTTCGACAGCGGCCTCAACGTCGCCGCCGCCATCGGCGCCGCGCGCAACATGAAGCGCACGACCGACGAGTTCGGCTCGAGCGGCGACGAAGTCCAGCCAGCCGGCTACTTCCGTGTCGGTTACGCGTTCTGACCCGACCATCAGCAATCACGACGCCAGAGGACCTACAGCTGGCCACCCTGCTGAATCCGACAATCTTGGCCTCGACGATCCGTCAACGCTGCCGACGCCCGTCGGCTTGACGATCGAGCCCCGAGGAGCTGCGCGGAGTTGGACCGGCGCACGCGTTGCACAACAAGCCACCGTCCCGTGGCCGATCCGCAACGCACACACCCAGCGACCCCGAAACGGGTGAAGGAGTTCCGCACGCGCGGTGACCTCGCGTTGTCGCGTGATGCGGTCTCGGCGGCGGTGTTCGCGGGTGGGGTGATCGCCCTGGTCGTCACCGTGGGTGGTGCGGGTAGCGCGATCATGGCGCTGACCCGCGACGCCTCGCTGGCGGCCGACGGTCGCGACCCGGTCGGGCTGCCGAGCGCCGCGGTGCGCACGTTCGGCACCGCGGTGATCCCGGTGATGATCGGCGCCGGCATCGCGGCGATCGCGTCGATCGGGCTGCAGCTCGGCTGGCCGCCGTCGTTCAAGAAGATCGGCTTCGACTTCTCGAAGCTGTCGCCGATGGCGAACCTGCCCGCGACGTTCTCGCTCGGCGCAATGACGAAGCGCACCGGCTCGGCGCTGGTCAAGCTGATCGTCGTCGGCGCGATCGTCATGATGTCGGTCAAGGACTCGATCGCCACCGACACGATGGAAGCCGGCGGGATCGGCGAGTTCGCGTGGAATGCGATCCGCCGCGTGCTGTGGGTCGTCGTCGGTGCGCTGCTCGCGATCGGCGTCGTCGACTACATCCTCGCCCGTCGGAAGCTGACGTCGAAGATGATGATGACGTCCGAAGAAGTCAAGCGCGAGCATCGCGAGAGCGAAGGCGATCCGATGGTCCGCAACAAGCGTCGCGCCCGGATGCGCGAGCTCGCGAAGCGCCGGATGGTGCAGGCGGTGGCGAAGGCCGACGTCATCATCGTCAACCCGACGCACTACGCGGTCGCGCTCCGTTACGACGACAAGCAGGACCGCGCACCGGTCGTCGTTGCCAAGGGCGTCGACGAGAGTGCCGAGAAGATCCGCGAGCTCGCACGCCAGCACTCGGTGCCGATCCTCGCGCGCCCGCCGCTCGCGCGCGCGCTGCACAAGCACGTCAAGGAAGGCCAACCGATCCCCGTGAACCTCTTCAAGGCGGTCGCGGAAGTGCTCGCCTACGTCTACAAGCTCAAGCCCGGGAGAGCCTCGTGAACAAGAGGGGTGGCGGGTGGTACATGGTCATCGGCCTCGTCGGCATCCTCGCCGTCGCGATGGCCCCGTTGCCGCCGGCCGTGTTCGACCTCTTGATCGGGCTCTCGCTGTTCCTCGCGGCGCTCGTGTTCCTGGTCGCGTTCTACGTCGAGAAGGCGTCGGAGTTCAGCTCGTTCCCGTCGCTCCTGCTGTTCGTCACGCTGTTCCGGCTGTCCCTCAACATCGCCTCGACCCGCCTGATCCTGACCGGCGATGACTCGCACGCCGCTGGCGCGGTGATCCAAGCGTTCGGAGAGTTCGTGATCGGCGGCAACTTCATCGTCGGCGCGGTCGTCTTCATGATCCTCGTGATCGTCAACTTCGTGGTCATCACGAAGGGTGCCGAGCGCATCTCCGAGGTGGCGGCCCGCTTCACGTTGGACTCGATGCCCGGCAAGCAGATGGCGATCGACGCCGACCTCGGCGCCGGCCTGATCTCCGAGAAAGACGCTCGGACCCGACGCCTCGCGATCCAGCGCGATGCCGACTTCCACGGCGCGATGGACGGCGCGTCGAAGTTCGTCCGCGGTGACGCCGTCGCCGGCCTCCTCGTCCTCGCGATCAACGTCATCGGCGGCATCATCATCGGCGTCGCCCAGAAGAAGATGTCGCTCGGCCACGCGGCCGAGACCTACACCGTGCTCTCGATCGGTGACGGTCTGGTCGCCCAGATCCCCGCCCTGCTCGTCTCCACCGGCGCCGCGCTGCTCACCACTCGCAGCGACGACGCCGAGCTTGGCCGCGCGCTCGGCGGTCAGCTATTCGCGCGCAAGAAGCCGCTGATGGTGACGGCGGCGCTGCTGATCGTCATCGGTCTGCTGCTTGGTATGCCGCACATCTTGTTCATCGGCCTCGGCATCATCGTCGCGGTGATCGGCA
>Ga0105049_10006220_pt1 | contig 13915 bp, 12 predicted proteins | sample MAT06_FD_78087 | JGI IMG/M metagenome (GOLD analysis project Ga0105049, IMG submission 78087) | Freshwater microbial communities from Lake Fryxell liftoff mats and glacier meltwater in Antarctica - MAT-06 | ecosystem: Environmental > Aquatic > Freshwater > Ice > Liftoff microbial mat | place...
CATGAGACGGTCGTTCCTTCCCGGGCGGCGCGATGGGCGAGCGGCGAAATAGAAAGCGCCCACCAGCCCCACGATAGCCCCGCCGATTCCGCACGCGGCGAGGAGCAGGATTCGGTCGCCGACCCCCGACTTGCGCATGGAGTCGTGTCGGCTGGAGACCTTGTAGGGATTCTTGTATTCGGGTTCGTTCTGGCTGGACATGGACACGCTCCGCCGGGTGCCGAACGGCGGCACGGATGACTTCGCATCGGATTGAAAGCCTGCTCAACGCCGCGGTAAAACTGGGCGAAAGCGCAAGGCGATTCAGTCCCTTGGAATCGTCGGCACCTCGGGCGTTGGTTCGCTCCTGGTCTCGATGATTCCCCGAATTGCGACGGCCAGTCCGAATAACGCTCCCACGATTCCGCCGACGGCGACCACGGCCTTAAAGATCGGTGGCATCGCGGGGGTCTGGTAGAGTTCCGTCATGAAATCCGGCCCGTCCACGACATTGCTCACCACCAATACCCAAGCACCCACGATCCCCGAAAGGGCTCCAAGGATCGCGCAACCACCGACAAGTAACACCAGTTCCCATGGCGTGGCCCGCCGTCGCCCGTGATGGCGCGTGACGAGCTTGAATCTATTGGTGAATTCAGGCTTTTTGAGACGCTAGGCCATCTCTGATATCTCCTTGCGTGTCAGCACTCCCCCAGCACCTGCTCCAGTACCCGCGCCGCCTCCGCGACATCCTCCCGCGTTATCGTCGGCCCCATGCTGAACCTGACCCCGCCGCGTGCCGTGGCTTCGTCGAGGCCCATCGCGAGCAGCACGTGGCTGGGGGCCGCGTTGCCCGTGGAGCAGGCAGAGCCCGCCGAGATCGCCACGCCCGCGCGATCCATTTCCATCACCAGCCTGCTCCCCTCGATGCCTACGAAGGAGACATGCAGCGTATTCAAAAGTGAGTCCGATTCCGGGGAATTGCGGCGCGCATTTGGGGCGACCTGCTGGATCAGGCGCCAAAGTTCCCCGCGCAGTTCGCCCCATGAATCGGCGAGCGCGGACTGCTCCCCCACCGCCAGTTCGGCGGCACAGACAAATCCAACGATGGATGGCGCGTCCTCTGTCCCGGCGCGAAGCCCCTGCTCCTGACCTCCACCGGAAATCTGGGCGTCAATCTCCACGCCCTCGCGTCTATACAAGGCACCCGCGCCCTTCGGTCCGCCGATCTTGTGTCCGTTGAGGGAGACCAGATCGGCGCCCAGCGCCACCACGTTCAGCGGCTCCCGGCCGAGGAGCTGCACAGCGTCGGTGTGAAATCGCGCCCGCGACTGATCGTGGACCACATCGGCGAAGGCGCGGATGGGATTGAGGGATCCGACTTCATTGTTTGCGGCGATGATGGAGACGAGGACGGTGGTGGGGCGAAGCGCTCCGCGCAACTCTTGAACGCGTACCCGCGCGGACGCGCCCACTGGTAGGATTGTGAGTTCAAAGCCATGCCTCTCGCGCAGGTCGAAGGCCGTGTCGAGCACGGCCTTGTGCTCGGTTGCGGAGACAATTAGGTGGTTGCCACTCCCCCGCCGCCGGGCGGCGAAGCACACACCGCGCAGCGCGAGGTTGTTGGCCTCGCTGGCGCCAGAGGTGAAGACAATCTCCTCCGGCGACGCGGCGCCGATCAGCTTAGCCAACCGCCGGCGGGCCTTCTCGATCGCATAGCGGGCCGCGGCGCCGACAGAGTGCGGGGAACTCGCGTTGCCCCACGCGGTCGCATGCGCCTCGGCCATCGCCTCGACGACCTCCCGGCGGGGAGGACTCGTCGAGTTGTGGTCGAGGTACACGGCCACCGATCAGTCCGTCAGTTCGTTCATCATATAGGATACCGCATCCGTGTATCGCACACGCGCGTCCAGAATGCGCTTGGTCAGGAGGAAGTTCTGATGCAGCCCCTCCACGAAGAACTCCATCATAAGGAGGTGCTCCATCTCATTGCCGGGCTTGGCCATCCTGGCGACCACGTCACGCAGTCCGCCCACGCCGCCAAGGAGCTTTGCGTACTCCTCGTGGGGTGTCATCGTGTCGATTTCGAGAATGTTCCCAGCCTCGAACCAATCGACGATGGGCTGGAACGCGGAGAAGTCGGTCTTCTTGTCGCGGCCCTTCTTGTGACCACCCACGAAGCGGCTGTTGAAGGCCTCCTTGACGCCTTTTCCGATGAGGTGGATGGCGACGTTGGTGAGGCCCTCCTGCTCGCCCTGGTGGACGAGTTCGATCTTTCCAGTGAGCGCGGTGAGCGCCTGGAAGAGATCGCCAACGCGGGCGATGGCGACCTTCTCTCCGTGGCGATGGGCGCGCATCTCGGCGATGGAGTAGAGGGTTTCGAGAAAGCTAATCCCCATGCGCGCGGAGACCCCGGAGGCCTTGTCCACGAAGTCCGACTCGCGGGCTTCCAAGGCAATCTGCTCGACCAGTTCGCGGAGGATCGGCTCCACGCGGACCTCGATGCCGCGGTCGCTCCACGCTTCCTGCTCGGTGATGAGCTGGGACTCGCGGATGTTCGTGGGATAGTGCGTCAGGATCTGGGCGTCGATTCGGTCCTTCAGCGGCGTGATGATGTTGCCGCGGTTGGTGTAGTCCTCCGGGTTGGCGGTAAACACCAGCGCCACGTCGAGCGCGAGGCGGATTGGAAAGCCGCGAATCTGGATGTCCTTTTCCTCGAGGATGTTGAGGAGGCCCACCTGAATGCGCGCCTGAAGGTCGGGAAGCTCGTTGATGGCGAAAATGCCGCGGTTCGAGCGCGGGATGATGCCGAAATGGATCACTTCTTCGTCGCTGAGGTCGAGCTTGCGAGAGACTGCCTTGATCGGGTCGATGTCGCCGATAAGGTCGGCGATGGAGACGTCGGGGGTGGCCAGCTTCTCGTGATAGCGCGAGGCGGCGGGAATCCACGAGATGGGGGTCGCATCACCATGCTTATCGAGGAGGTTTCGCGTTCGGCGGGTGATCGGGCGGAGGGGGGACTCGTTGAGGTGCGAGCCCTCCACGATGGGCATGTGATCGTCGAGGAGGGTCACCAACTGGCGGATCATGCGGGTCTTGGCCTGGCCGCGCAGGCCGAGCAGGAGGAAGTCGTGCTTGGCGAGGATCGCCGCGACCACCTGGGGGACGACTGTCTTCTCGTACCCAACGATTCCCGGAAAGAGCACTTCGCCGGTGCGCAGCTTGGCGATGAGGTTGCGGCGCATCTCGTCCTTCACGGACTCATCCTGCCATCCGGATGCCTTGAGTGCGCCGAGAGTCATGGGGAGCTTCATGGGGTGGGTTCCTTGGCCGTCGAGGGGGCTTGTCGGGACGATGCTACTTTCCCTGCGGGGAGGGGGAGCAAGTTTCAATCCCGCGATTTTCGGCGCGGAGCGGTGCCGTTTTCCGTTGACTGGGCCACTCGGTGCCCGTCTGATTCCGTCCCTCAAGCAGGGGAATTCACCCCCCTCACCTGTCGGCGCCCATCGCGGGTTGTTTCCAGGTCTTTGAAACAGACTCTCTGGTTTGAAGACCGCAAGACGCGACCGGCTCGACAGGCACTGCCTGCCGAGCTTTTTCATTTCCACACGGAGGACGCCGCCATCCGCAAGCCTGACGAGACCCGGACCAACCGCGAGATTCGCGAGAAGGAAGTGCGCCTGATCGCAGAGGACGGCACCCAAGTGGGCGTTGTGCCCATCGAGGACGCCCTCCGCCGCGCCGAGGAGGCCGGGCTGGACCTTGTTGAGGTGGCCGCCGAGGCCAAGCCGCCCGTTTGCCGCATCTACGACTACAAGAAGGTCGTGTACGAGAAGAAGAAGAAGCTGAAGGAGTCGCGCAAGAAGGCCACGACCACGCACCTCAAGGAAGTCAAGATGCGCGTGGCCATCGACGCCCACGACCGCGACTTCAAGATCAAGAAGGCCCGCGACTTTCTGGAGAAGGGGGACAAGGTCAAGTTCACGATCATGTTCCGCGGGCGAGAGGTCACCAAGCCGGAACTGGGCGAGCGGCTGGTCGATGCGATCCGCGAGTCCCTCAAGGATATCGGGGAACTCGAATCGCCCGCGATGAAGATGGGCCGCCAGGTTAGCCTGTTGATGGGGCGCCGCAAGGACTGGCACCCGCCCAAGAAGGAAAAGGAAGCGGCACCCGCCGCCAAGACCTGACAAGAAATCCACAATGCGCCACGGCGCACAGTACGAAAGGACAGGCCCATGCCCAAGATGAAGACCCACTCCGGCGCCTCGAAGCGCTTCTCGAAGACGGCCACCGGAAAGATCAAGCGGAAGCGCCAAAACGCCCGCCATATCCTCACCAAGAAGTCGCCTAAGCGCAAGCGTCGCCTAGGCTCCCCCGCCTTCGTGTCCGACGCGGACGAGAAGCGAATGAAGCTGCTGATCGGCTTCTAAGGTCCACCCGGTTTCCCAATCCTTCGACCCAATATCACGACACGAGGTAAGCACCCATGAGAGCAATCAACAACGTAGCCTCCCGTCGCCGCCGCAAGAAGGTCCTCAAGGCGGCTCGTGGCTACTACAGCGGACGGCATCGTCTGTTTCAGAACGCCAAGGAAACGGTGAAGCGCGCCTTGGCCTATGCCTATCGCGACCGCCGCCAGAAGAAGCGCAACGCCCGCGCCATGTGGATCGCCCGTATCAACGCGGCATGCCGCCTCAACGGGATGCCCTACAGCCGCCTGATCAATGGCCTGCGCATCGCCAAGATCGAGCTCGACCGCAAGAGCCTGAGCGAGATCGCCATCCACGACCCCAAGGGCTTCACGTCCATCGTGGAACGCGCCCGCAAGGCGCTGGAGACGAGCCCCGAGAAGACGGCAGCCCGCACGGTGCCCGCGATCTGATCGCACCCCGATATCGCAGGAATCAGAAAGCGCCCTCCGGGATTCCGGAGGGCGCTTCTGCGTTGGTGATTCGTAGTCAACTCCACTGCTGAAGGTTGATGTACTCCGCCATCGCCGGCAGCTTGACGGGCTTGTGCTGCCATCCTTTCGCGGCATGGTCGAATCGGTGTGTCTCGATGGACCAGGGCGATCCTGCAAAGTCGATCACGTGGTATCCCATGTCGGGGGCCGCGCCGCCGCGCCTAAGGAACGGCGCGCCGCCGTTGAGGTAGGTAAGCGTTGGCACGGTAGGACTGCCGTAGATCCAACGGTAGTGGTGGTGACCGTGAAGCCAAAGGATCGGAATGGCCAAGTCCCCAAGCACGCTGAGGAGTGCACCGCTCCCAAGGAGCTGTGGTCCGCGGTCGTGCGGGAGGACGCCGGGAGGATCCTCCGGCGGGAAGTGGCAAAGCACGACAAGGCGTTGGATCGACGCCCTGCTGGCGGCAAGAAGCTCCACAACGGAGGCGAGCCGCTCCTCCGTGATGGCTCCGTGGGAACCGATTCCGTTGGGGGTGGTGGCGTTCATCGAAAGCATGAAGACGCCGGGCTCAAGTTCGCACAAGGCAATGCCACACTCTGCGCGGGAAATCTTCCCGATGACGAGTCCAAAGGTGCGTCCATCGACCTGCGAAGTTAGGTAGCAGTCGTGGTTCCCGGGGACGGCGAAAACGCGCCCTTCCCTTCCTGCGAGGGCGGGGGCGAGAGCCGCGTTGGCTGCGGCAAACTCGGATGCAATGCCCGTGCTGCTGAAGTCGCCAGTAAGCAGCAGGCCGTCGGCGGGAACCTCCGCAAGGCGCGCGGCAAGGAGGGGCGCCATCTCCTGCCGGAACTTCTTGGCGCGACCGCCGACGATGAGATTGCCAACGCCAAGGAGGCGCTTTCCCATGTAGGCCAGCGGGTTGAGCGGCACGCGCCAGAAATGCAGGTCGCCGACGTGGAGAAAGCGCATGGTGGGTCCTTGCGATTGAGGTTCGGAAAAGTGAATCGCCCCCTTCCCGCAGGCGGGGAAAGGGGCGATTCCAGGGACTCGGGGGCGATGGGCGGCCTTAGCCCTTGAGGAATACCGTCCGCGCGGCGGTGCCGCGCTGGCCGTTGCTGCGGGCTTCCCAACCGGCGGGCATGTAGGCCGTCAGCTTGCGGAAGTCATTGGAGCCAAAGCCCTCGTCCGTAAGCGCGATGCGCAGCTCGCGGCTGAGGTCAGTGTTGGGGCGGATGTGACCGTTCTCGATGAAGCGACCGATGATTTCCTTCTTGTGAAGGGCGGTCATGCGCTTGCCGGTCCGGGGCTTGCGGCCGACGCCGCCGCGACGGGGCTCGCCGATAAGGGCCAGCAACTCCTCTTCTTCGCGATCGAGCGCCGTGCGGGACTGTCGAATCTCTTCGATGCGCTTCTTGGCTGGCTCGACGAGAGCGCGCTTCTGCTGCTCCGCCTGACTGTCAATGGCCGCCATCTTCTCTTTGATCGACGAAACGTCCATCAGATTGCTCAAGTGCCTTGCCTTTCGTTTTGTGCGGTGTAACTCAACGGGCCGACGGTTGCCCGATTCACTCCGGGGCGGCAACTGGAATTGAGGAGGGGGGTTCCTCTGATTTTGCCACTCCAAGTGGAGGAAAGTGAAACACCTTCGCGGCGGTGTAGCGCTGGAGGGGAAACGGAAAAGGAGAGAGTGAGGCCCGGGAAATGTACACGATGACCAGATCAACAGGGCTCTCTACAAGTTCACGGGAATAGGTTTGATCGCTGCCGGCACTGGACGCCTTTAGGAGCTTCGCCAGAGTTGATAACATGACGTTCCTGTATGTGCCCGCGAACTCTTCCGCGGCAGCAATTGCCTTTTCCTGTGCATAGTTGGATCTCTTGGAGTTATCGAAAGACACAGCGACGTGAAGCGCCAGCGCGCCACTCGTCATCTGATTGTCGATTCCCATGCGCACGGGTGACGTGAGGAAGTCCGAAAGGGGACTGTATTGGCTAAGCTGCGCCTCCTTCATTGGGAGGGCGTAGAGGAATCCGGCATCGTAGCCATCCACCGTCTCGATCTGTGCCCGGGCGTCTGCATAGACCTTGGTGTCTCCGTCGGTCTCGCGCGGAAAACCCATGAATGCGAGGAGTGACATAATGATGAGAACCGTGACACCGCAAGAGTATTGGGGTTGGCGGTGAAACTTGATCCAATCGTACCCCACTCTTTCGCGCATTTCATCGAATGAGGGATACGCGTTGTCTGACTTCCCTCCGGTCGGCCTGACAAGAGTGCCCGCGGCAAAATCGTGGAGGCCTTGCTTGAATGGGTTGAAGGGAATGCTAATGAGCGTGGCGAGGACAATGGCAAGGCTTGGATATCCCGTAAGCAGGCTGCGGAGATACTCTTCCATCGGGGTTCCCCGGTCGCCCAGGATGACCTGGGTCAGAGGAACCGTTACGTACATTGGATAGAGTACAATCGTCCGAATGATTGATTGGCGCCAAGTTGGAGGGTTGCCTTCCTCGTCGGTCGCGGCGATGCGGAACACGATCTTTCCGACAGTTCTGCCCCTGCCAAAGGGCCCATTGAAGGCCGCGAAATAGAAGAAGCAGAGGCCGGAGGTGAGGTAGGGCGACCACTCTCCCGCTGCCCAGAAGACCCCGGGGATCGCATTGCTGATGAGTCGGATTGCGCTGAGCAGCATGAAGAGGTCGATCGCCAGCGCCCCCAGCCTGATCCATAGCCCCGCCACGGGGAGCTTGGGCATGCGCAGGAAGCCAGTCGTAAAGTTTGTACTCGGGGAGTCCATTCAGCGGTCCTTGGTCGGGTGGGAAAAAACGGGGTGCTGCGACTATTCAACGACGGGGAGGTCGATCTCGATTCCGGCCTGGCGGAGGTCGTGGACGACGCTTTGGAGCTGGACGAGGAGGAGCTTCATGCGCCGGTGGAGGATTGTCTCCTCCAGAAGCGACTGTCGCGCGTAGGGGTCCATGACGAGCGTGGAGGCGACAACGTCGCACACGACGGCGGGATGCTGGTGGGTGTTCACGAGGTTGGTGAGGATTCGCCTGCCGTCGGCGAAGCGAGCGCCGACGTGCTCGGCCAAGGCGGCGATTTTGCGCATCAGGGCCATGACCTCGTCGCGCTCGGTAGGAGGAAAGCCCTCGGTGATCGGCGTAACTTCGGCGATGCGGAATGGCTCGGTCTGCACCTCTTGGCGAATCGCCACGCGCTCGATTCCCTCGATCAGGATGCTCCACCGGCCATCGGGTAACTGATCGGCCGTGAGGATGCGCGCGGCCGTCAGCACGCGATAGATCGGCGGCGCGCCGTGGTAGTCCTTCTCGTATCCCTCGCGCAGGTGGGCCATGCCCAGCCGCCGCTCCCCCGCCATCGCGAAATCCATCATCTCGCGATAGCGAGGCTCGAAGACATGCAGCGGCACATGCGTCCGCGGGAAGAGGACGAAGTTGGGAAGCGGGAAGAGGGGAAGGCGATAGATCATGGGGACGGAGCCTGTGGATGGCGGGCGACGCGGTCAAGCGGCGGAGTCCGCGCGCTGAGGATTCGGGCTTTCCACTTGACCGGGAAGCGGCGGGCTCCGTTGACTCCCCTCGCAGTTCGGGGCTGGCGTAGCTCAGTTGGCAGAGCAACTGACTTGTAATCAGTAGGTCGTCGGTTCGATTCCGACCGTCAGCTCCACTCCTTCACTCCTTCAACTCGAAGCCCAGAAACAGCACGGGAAACTGTCCCGGGCGCGCGTCTCCGCGCGGTGGGGCGGCCTGATCAGAGAGTCGCGATTTGTCGGAGAGAAGAGTGGTGGAGGTAAGCGGAGTCGAACCGCTGACACCCAGACTGCCAGCCTGGTGCTCTACCAGCTGAGCTATACCCCCACTCGTGAGGCGTCGGCAGTAGAGGGACAGCCCCCGGCGCGGTCAAGCGCGAAGTTCGGGATTTTGCCGGCCCTCCCCCACGACTTGCTGTAAGCAGTTTCCTGCCCAAGGCTGACGCCGAATGCGCAGGTGGGAAAACGCCGGGCGCTTCAAGTCCTTCGGGGCAAGAAATCCTTGCGTTACTCTTCGAAAAAGGTGGCAGCGGCAGCGTCTCCGCCGCCAGATTTAAGGTCGGAGACCAATAGAAGGAGGTGTTGTATGGGGATTTTCGGATTCCGAAGCGCAATTGCCACTGTCATCTGGGGACTTGCAGTGGCACCCAGTTACTTGCCCGCCCTGCCCGGCGGCACGGCCGAGCGAATGCTGTCTCTGGCCGAGCTTCCCTACGCGGCGGAGCACGTGGACTTGGACGCTGACGGCGACAAGGATATCCTCGTCGGCGCGACGTACAGTTCCCGCATCCTGATGCTGGAGAACTTCGCGGAATCGGGGAGGGGATACGAGCAACGCGAGTTGTCCACCAGTAGCCAAAGGATCCTGAACGCCCGGGTACTGCTAGCGGCGGATATGGATGGCGACGGCGACTTGGACTTGGTGGGCAGCGGCAAGCCGCTCCTAAACAACTTCCCCCCGGAGTTGACGTGGATCGAAATGGAGGATGGGAATGTCGTGGATCGCCCGGAGAAGCTGCTGATCGACCAAGTATTCTGCATCGGCCTCGTCGCATGGGACTACAACGGGGATGGCCTCAAGGATGTCGTCGGATTTCCAGCGGATGGTGGTGGAGAGCTGTATATCAACCCGGGGGCAGCCGGCGAGCCGTGGGACAAAATCTCCCTGACGAAGATCAGGGCGAGACTCTTCGCCAGCGGGAATCTGGATGACGACCCCGAACCAGAATTTGCCATACTCAATCAAAATGAGATCGACATCGTGGTGTTCGACATGTTGCCAGGGACCAGTCCCGAAGCCGTCGTCTATACAGGGAGGCGATCCAGAAACACGCTCTCATGCTTGCTCATGGCCGATCTCGATGGTGACAATCGCGACGAAATCATCAGCAACGATGTGGACGGTGTGGTAAGATTCGGGATCATCGGCACCGAGTTGTTTAAGGCTGGGGTCGGGTTTCCAGGGACGGTGGTAAGCGCCGGGGACTATAATGGGGATGGTCGAATTGACTTGCTGTTTGGCGAGCCAACTTCCAGCAGCGCCGCGTACAACATGAAGTTCGCGATCAATAGCCATCCGCTGGTCTTCACGATCCAGAGTACCGGAATTCCCAACCTGCTCGCAAATAGTGAACTCAACTATCCCGTCCTTTCCGCCGATATCCTAGGATCGGGCAGGGCTTCGGTCCTCTCTTCACGGATCGAAGGCATTGATGCCTATATCGACGGACTGATTGTCCAGAACCTTCGATTCGAGTCGGACCTGCCGGGTGGGCTCCTTCAGTCGGGGCGACCGGCGAGGCTGCGTTTGACTGTGCGCAACAACTCGAGCAACGGACTTCCTGCCGCCGCCATCTCGGTGAGGCCTGATCCAGGACTTGCCTTCGTGACGGTCGAGGCGATCGTGCCATCGCTCGCCGCCAACGCGGAAGCGACGATCACCTTTCCGCTGTCGGTGGCAGAGACGCTTGCCTGCGGAGGCTTCGTGGAGGCCACGGTCAATCGACCCGGAACCACTGTTGCAGCCTATACCGCGCGGGGGGTTCTCGGAGGTCCCGCCACCGTCTCGCGGACCGAGTCGGGGCCGGTGCCGCTCGACCTTCCCGACTTGGCGGATGTGGAATTCACGCGTGACCTGAGTCTAGCCAACAAGACTGTCGATACCGTATCCCTTCGAGTTCAAGTGGACCATGTGCTCGCCAGCGACCTGCTCGTCACGGTTACGGCGCCGAGTGGCGTCTCCGCCCAGCAACGCCTTTCAGCGACAACTGGCCCGTCCACCCAGAACCTTTTCTTTTTGGGGCTCAAGGGAGCGGATGCAAACGGCTTGTGGCGCGCTTCCATTCGCGACACCGAGGCGGTCGATTCGGGAACTCTCCTCGAGTGGATGCTAACCGTTACTGCCACGGGCAACGAATGCGATCCACTGGGAGTCACGCCGACTCCGTCACCGTCTCCCACAGCATCGCCGACGGCTAACCCTACCGGTACGCCAACCGCGACTCCGACGCACTCCCCCACTGCCGAGCCGACGCCCTCGCCGACTCCCGTTTCGGAGAACTCCATTGTGGCGTTCCTGCTGGCGGGCGGCAATGCGACCAGCCTCGATCAGAACGGGGACGGGATCGTGGATGCGGCGGATGTCGTGGCCGCGCTCGTCAGGTAGTGGCCGGATGTGAAAATGATACCTTCGCCCTTGCCTTGGCGCGCCCTACCGCCTTAGTCTCTTTTCCCCCGTGCCGGGGTGGCGGAACTGGCAGACGCACTGGACTCAAAATCCAGCGATGGCGACATCGTACGAGTTCGACCCTCGTCCCCGGCACCACTTTTCCCCTTCATCGCTTGGTCCCTGCGGCAATTTTTGACCTGACACGCGGCGCGCCCCGTCGTTTACTGGTGGCGCGTTAGCTATCATCTCGTGGCCGGGTATCCTTCATGTCGAGTTCCCAAGGTAAGAAGCGCCGTGTCTTCGGCAGGCAGTCCAGCGATTCGGCGGAGGTGCCGCCTCCCGATATTCAGGACGAGCAGACGATCATGAACGCTTCGCCCCTTGAGGACGATGGCGAGGTGACTCACATTGAGTCGGCTGGCTTTGGCTTCCCGCCGCAATCGCCGGGCGGGGACCTGGACGACATCCCCACGATGCTGCACGCGAGGGAGGACGTTCCCGACGCGCCCGCGCCTCCCCCGCCCAGGCCCGAGGACATTCCGACGAGGGTGCCGAGCGGCTCTTCCGACGCCTTCTCCGCGCCGCGCCCGCGGACGCCGGTGACGCGCGTCTCCAACGAGCGCATTCCTGTCGATTCGCCCTCGCGCGTCTCGTCATCCACGCCGGAGGGCCTTCGCATTTCGCAAGGTGGCGGGCCTTCCCCCCAGGGGAGCATTCGCCTGACGCCGCAGGGTAAGCCGATCCCGAACCTGAAGGGTTACAAGCTGCTGGATCGGCTTGGCGCAGGAACATTCGGCAGCGTTTGGCGCGGCATTCACCTGCGGACGAACGCGGAGATGGCAGTCAAGCTTTTCGACCGGTCCGTGGGCGCGGATTGGGACTACCTAAAGCGCGAGATCGAGGCGCTGCTCACCGTCGGCAAGCATCCCAACATCGTGACTCTGCACGACGCGGACTTCTATCAGGACCCGCCTTTCTATACGATGGAGATGATGACGACGTCGATGGACGCGCTCATCCGCGAGCATCGCCGCAACGCGATCTCGGCGAAGGAGAAGGAGGAGTACGACGACTTTCAGTGGACCCCTTGGCCAAACCTGGATCAGGCGCTGAAGTGGATGGAGGAGATGGCGCGCGGCCTGATGTATGTACACGGCAAGGCGTTCCTGCACTGCGACATGAAGCCGGCCAACGTGCTGGTGGACGACCAGGGGAGCGTTCGCATCGTGGACTTCGGCCAGGCGCTTCTGCGCGGGCGCGACGACGTGTCGTTGGGGACGCTTTTCTTCATGCCGCCGGAGCAGACGGAAATCGAGGAGGCGGGGAAGTTCCAACCCGACGTGCGGTGGGACATCTATGGCCTTGGCGCGACGATCTATACGCTGCTCGCGGGGCGCCCGCCGCGGTCCGGCAAGGCCCAGATGAAGTCGATCAGCACGGCGGGCTCCGTGAAGGAGAAGCTCAACGTCTATCGCGTGACGCTCGCCTCCACACCGCTGGTGTCGCTGACGCGCATCCATCCAAAGATTTCCGCGGAGATGGCGGCGATCATCGAGAAGTGCCTGGAGATCAACCCAGAGCGCCGCTATGGCAGCATGTCGGAGTTGCTGGAGGATATCTCCCGCATGAAGCAGAGCCAGCCGATGTTCTGCTTCGAGCCGTGGTCGCGGGGATATCTGCTCAAGCGCTTCGTGCGTCGCAACGGCCTGTGGCTGGCGCCGTTTGCGGCACTCATCGCCGTCCTGCTGGTCAGTCAGTACTACATCATCCGGCAATGGCAGTCTCAGAACGTGATGGTACTCACCCAGTTCAACGCGGACGGGAGTTCTTTCACGTCGGAGGCGGTGGGCGCGGTAGGATCGCGGGAGGTCTTCTCCGAGGCACAGGACAAGTTGTTGCTGGAGACCTTTAACCGGGCCAAGGCGGCCCTTGGCCGCGGTGACAAAGCCGAAGCGATCAAGGCGCTGGAGAGCAGCGCGCCGCTGGCGCGGAGTTGGGATTGGAGCTATCTGAAATACCAGGCCGCCCTCGGTCCCGATGGAAGCGCTCCCCCGCCCGAACTCGGCGTGGAGCGGCTCAAGGGCCTGCCGCGTCCCGTGGCTCACACGGTCCCATCGCCCAATGGCGGATTCGTCGTCATCAACTATCCGTACGGACGCGGAGACGCCGTGAGCACCCGGTCGGGCGAGCCCGATTCCACCTACTCGATCAACGGCGAGGCGTTTCGCTCGCTCGCGATCGGCGAAGACGGGAAGACCGTCGCGGGGCTTGCGAAGAGCGGCGAAGTCTATGTCCGCCGCTCACCAAGTTTCCGCGAATTCGAGAGACTGGGCCTTCATACCAACGCCAAGGCAGTCGCTCTCACGCCGGACGGTCGCCGCGTGGTGACCATCGATGGCGGTGGCACAATCAAGTTCTGGCTGATCGGCACCGGGCTGGAATCGCTGACAATCACGGGTGCCCCTCCCGACGTCTATGCGATCGAGTTCAGCGCCAAGGGGAACAAGATGCTCCTGCACGACATGCAGGGCGGAATCACCGTGTACCAAGGACTTGCAGGGCCGCAGGGTGGGCCATCCGGCTAATTGCCGGGGCCGTTGGACAAGACGCCGTTGATCGAGGTGACCATGAAAAGCCACGACGCATCCCGCCGGGAACTCGACGGTCTGGAGGGGCTGATGCTTTGCCTCCTTCTGGCGGTCACCGTCGATCCGCGTTCCCTCCAGGAGGAGATGAGGGAGATCGTGCTGATCGCGCTTCAGGAGCCGGAGTTCGCAAACTTGGAGGCGGGCGAGTTCGAGGAGATCCTC
>Ga0105049_10006221_pt1 | contig 13915 bp, 11 predicted proteins | sample MAT06_FD_78087 | JGI IMG/M metagenome (GOLD analysis project Ga0105049, IMG submission 78087) | Freshwater microbial communities from Lake Fryxell liftoff mats and glacier meltwater in Antarctica - MAT-06 | ecosystem: Environmental > Aquatic > Freshwater > Ice > Liftoff microbial mat | place...
ATGGCCGATGCCTTCGCACGCGTGACGCGGGGTTTGGGGGTGTGCATCACCTCGACAGGCACGGCGGCTGGCAATGCCGCGGGAAGCCAGGTGGAGGCACTGACGGCGGGCTCCTCCGTGCTGCACATCACCACGCAGATCGACCGGCCCTTCATGGACCGCGACCGCGCGCCCATCCATGACGTGCCGCGCCAGCCCGACATGCTGCGTGCCATCAGCAAGGCCTGTATCCGGGTTTGGGAGCCGCATCAGGCGGTGGATGCCGTGCTCGCAGGGGCGCAGGCGGCACTCAGCGCGCCCACCGGCCCGGTGTCGCTGGAAATCCCCATCGATGTGCAGCGCGTGAGGCTGCGCCCACGCCCGCCGGGACGCGTGGCGGTGCAGCGCGTGATTCCCGATCCGGCCCTGCTGGACACGCTGGCAGGGATGATCCTGCGCGCCGAACGACCCATGCTGTGGCTGGGCGGTGGCGCGCGTGGCGCGGCGGAGGCGGCGACGGCGCTGGTCGATCGCGGCATGGCCGCAGTCACCTCCACCAATGGCCGCGCGGTGGTGCCGGAGACGCATCCGCGCAGCCTCGGCGCCTTCAACATGACGCCCGATGCCCAGGCGCTCTACGACGAGGCCGATTTCATGCTGGTCATCGGCAGCCGGCTGCGGGGGAATGAGACGCGCAACAACGCCATGGGCCTGCCCCGGGTGCTGGCCCAGGCCGATGCAGAGCCGACCCAGGCTGGGCGCAACTACCCGGTGGATTTCTTTGTGGCCGGCGATGCGCGGCTGGTGCTGGAGGGGCTGCTGGCGCGGCTGCCGGCGAAGCTTGCAACCGATGCCGCCTTCCTCGCTTCCGTGGCCCCTGCCAAGGCGCGGGGTGAGGCGGCGTTGCAGCGCAGCCTAGGCCCCTATCGCGCGGTGGCCGATGCGCTGTCGGAAAAAACGCTGAGGGGCCACCACCCCTGGGTACGCGATGTCACGATCGCCAACTCCACCTTTGGCAACCGCTACGTGAAGCTGGCCGCGCCGCATCTGGGCGTGCATGCGCTGGGCGGCGGCATCGGGCAGGGCATCGCCATGGGCATCGGCGCTTCCATGGCCGGGGCGGGCCGCGCCATCACCCTGCTGGGCGATGGCGGCGCGCAGTTGATGATCGGCGAGCTGTTCTGCGCCATGGAAATGGCCGCGGACGTCACCTTCGTGCTGATGAACGACCGCGGCTATGGCGTCATCCGCAACATCCAGGACGCGCAGTATGAGGGGCGGCACGAATACTCGAATATCCTGACGCCGGATTTTTCGATGATCTGCGGCAGCGTGGGCATGGCGCATGCGAAGGTTTCCCGCGTGGAGGAGTTCGCCGCCGTGCTTGACACCGCCATGGCGGCGGCAGGCCCCTATCTCATCGAGGTGGACATGGTCGCCATCGGCCCCTTCGCTGAGTCGTTTGCCGGTCCGCCCGCCGGCGCCGCGGGCAGCGTGCGATGATGCAATTGCGCCTGCGCGCGATGGTGTGGGAGGCGCCCGGCGTGCTGTCGCTGGAACTCGTGCGCCCCGACGGCGGCGCCCTGCCCGCCTTCACCGCTGGCGCGCATGTCGATCTGCGCCTGCCCGATGGCGGCGAACGGCAATACTCCCTGTGCGGCAACCCCGACGATACCACGCATTATCGCGTGGCCGTGCGCGAGCTCGATGGCGGCCGCATCTCCCGCGCCATCCATCGCAGCCTGCGCCCCGGCGCGCTGCTGGAGGTGAGCGAACCGCGCAACAATTTCCCTCTGCTGCCGGCCGAACGCTACCTCTTCATCGCCGGCGGCATCGGCATCACGCCGCTGTTGCCGATGATGCGGGTGACGCGCGCGCCGTGGGAGATGTTATATTGCGTGAAGAACGAGGCTGAGGCCGCATTCCTGGCCGAAGCCCGTAGCATGGGTGAAGTCAGGGTGCATGATACCCTGACTGAGACGCGCCTGGACGTCGCCGCGCGCCTGGCCAGCGTGCAGCCCGGCACGCGCATCTATTGCTGCGGCCCGCAGCGGCTGATGGAGGCGGTGGAAGCCGCGACCACGCATTGGCCCGAGGGGCATGTCCACTTCGAATGGTTCGCCCCGCGCGAGCAGGAATTTGCCGCGGCCGGGGGTTTCGAACTGGTCTGCGCGGCGTCGGGCATCACCATCGCCGTACCGCCGGACAAGAGCATCCTGAACGCCATGGCGGAGGCCGGCATCGAGGTGCCACGCTCCTGCGAACAGGGCGTCTGCGGCACCTGCGAATGTCGTATCCTGGAGGGCGAGGTGGAGCATCGCGACAGCATCCTCTCCGCCGCCGAACGTGCCGCCAACACGGTGCTGATGACCTGCGTCTCGCGCGCCACCTCACCCCGTCTCGTCCTCGATATCTGAAGGAGCCACCGCGATGGAAAGCTACAGCTTCCCCTATCTCAGCGATCATCAGTCGCAGCTTCGCAAGCCGAGTGAATGGGAGATGAACCTGGCCGGCGCGCTGGAGGCCGCCTTCGGCACCGGCCATCAGGAACTGCCCGCGCTGGTTGCGGCACTGAACGCAAGCCGCGTCCGCCCGCGGCAGGGCGGCAACTGGACCGAGGATAATTTCCGCGACGTGATGCGCGAGTTGGGAGCCTGATGCCATGAGCGCCACGACCCTTCCCCGACCCGCAGCGCCGACCGACCAGGAGGTGCAGTCCCGGCTCGCCACCGGCCTGCGCAACCGCTGGTATCCCGTGCTGCCCAGCCGCTTCATCGAGGCCGCAGGCAAGCCCGTGGGCCTCACCCGCCTGGGCGAGGCCCTGGTGCTGTGGCGCGATGCCCAGGGCGCCATTCATGTGATGACCGACCGCTGCCCGCACCGCGCGGTGAAACTCTCGCGCGGGGTGAATGAGGGCGACCGGCTGCGCTGCAACTATCATGGCGTCGAGGTCGGGCCCGACGGCACGGTACTGGCCGTCCCCGGCCAGCCTGGCTGCGCGCTGGAGGGCAAGCAGGCGGTGCGCGTCTGGCCGAGCTTCGAGTTGGCCGACGCCGTCTGGGTCTGGTTCGGCGATGCGTTGAACGAGGCGGCACCGGCATTCACCCCGCCCGAGCAACTGGCGGGCGGCGAATGGTCCAGCTTCGTCTGCTATGCCGACTGGAATGCCTCCTGGCGCTATATCTACGACAATCTGATGGACCCCATGCACGGCACTTTCCTGCATGCGAATTCCCACACGATGTTCCAGGGCGACACCACGGCCAGCTTCGTCACCCGCGATACGGAGAAGGGGTTTTTCTTCGAGAAGGCCAATCAGCGCGACGTCAATTTCGACTGGTCGGAATTGTTCGACGACCAGGCGCTGATGGTGCGCCTGGAAATCCCCTACCCAAAGACCGGCGGCCCGGGCGGCAATTTCGGTATCGTCTCCGTCATCACGCCCATCGATGCCGAAAACTCCGCCTGCTTCTTCTGGCGCGTGCGAAAGGTCGAGGGATGGAAGCGCGACGTCTGGCGCTTCCTCTACCGCACCAAGCTGGAGCCGCGGCATTGGGTGGTGCTGGAGCAGGACCGCGTGATGATGAATGGCTGCGGCTTGGGGCTGGAAAAGCACGAGATGCTCTACAGCCATGACGCCGGGCTGATCCGCATGCGGCGCTACTTGGCGAATCAGGCGCGGGCGCAACTGGTGGCGCTGCGCGCGGCGGGCAAGGCATGAGGCGGCGCGTCCTGCTGGCGGCGCTCTCCGCGCCCGCTTTGGCGCAGGTGCCTGGCCGGCCCATCACGCTGATTGCGCCCTTCACGCCCGGCGGGCCGGTCGATGTGCTGGCGCGCGTGCTGGCGCAGGGTTTTCTGGCCCGCACCGGCCAGCCGGCCACGGTGGAGAACCGCGCGGGCGGGGCAGGCAATATCGGCATCGAGTTGGTCCGCCGCGCGGTCGCCGATGGCACCACGCTGCTGGTCGTGCCGGCCGGCAACCTCACCATCAACCCCACGCTGCTGCGCAACCTGCCCTATGATGTGGAGCGCGATTTCGCCCCCGTCTCGATGATGGCGACCACGCCCAACCTGCTCATCGCCAACCCCCGTTTCGCGCCCCGCACCGTGGCGGAATTGCTGGTGGCGGCGCGGGCAAGGCCGGGCGAGATCACCTACGGCTCGCCCGGTGTCGGCAGCCAGCTGCATCTCGCGGTGGAATTGATGAAAGGCCGCGCCGGCGTCGATATCCAGCATGTGCCCTATCGCGGTACGACGCAGGCCCTGACCGATCTTCTCTCCGGCCAGATCCAGCTTCTGGCCAGCAACCTGCCGGTGGCGCTGCCTGTGGTGCGAGGGGGCCGGGCGCACGCCATAGCAATGACCACGGCCGCGCGTTCCGCCGCCCTGCCCGATGTGCCCACGTTGGCCGAAAGCGGCTTTCCCGGCATGGACATCACAAGCTGGTACGGGCTGCTCGTGCCCCGCGCCACGCCGCCCGCCGTGGTCGCCGCCCTGGCGGAGACCACGGAGGCGATCCTCCGCGCGCCCGAAACCCTGGCCACGTTGACCGCCCAGGGCCTGGACATCGTCTGCGAACCGCCCGCCGTCTTCGCCGCACGCCTGCGTTCCGAAACCGCCATGTGGGCCGCGGTGATCCGGCAGCATCGCATCACCCCCGATTGAGGATTTCAGACCATGGGTCTTTCCGGTATCGACGCCGTCATCTTTGGCGTGCAGGACATGGCGGCGGCGCAGCGCTTCTGTCTGGATTGGGGGCTGCATGCCTCCGACGACCCGCGCCGCTTCACCACCCAGGATGGCGGCGAGGTGATCCTGCGCATGGCCGATGACCCGGCGCTGCCGCCTCCGATCGAGCCCGGCCGCACGGTGCGCGAGGTGGTCTGGGGGATGGATGACCAGGCCGCGGTCGATGCGGTGCATGCGCGCCTGGGCGAGACGCGGCGCGACCCGAACGGGCTGGCGCTGAGTTTCCGCGTGACACGGCGGCACGGGATCGTGGCCCATCCCACACCGGTCAACGCACCGGGCAGCCCCAACCGGATCGACCAGCGCTCGCCCGTCCATACCGGGGCGGACCCGATCAAGCTCGGCCATATCGTGCTGTTCGCCGCTGATTTCGCGGCAATGCGCGCCTTCTACATCGATGTGGTGGGCTTCACCTTGTCCGATGAATATCCGGGCCACGGCGCCTTCCTGCGCTGCACAACGCCGGGCGAGCATCACAACCTGTTCATCCTCAACCGCCCGGGCAAGCCCGGCGTGAACCACGTGGCCTTCACCCTGGCCGATATCCACCAGGTCATCGGCGGCGGCATCGCGATGGCGCAGAAGGGCTGGAAGACCGAGATCGGGCCGGGGCGGCATCCGATTTCATCGGCCTATTTCTGGTATTTCCACAACCCGCTCGGCGCGCCTGTCGAATACTACGCCGATGATGACTGGTGCACCGAGGCGTGGGTACCGCAGCAATTCATCAGAAAACCCGAGCTGTTCGCCGAATGGGCGATCGCCGGCGGCATTGATGGCACGACGCGCCGCCAGATCGTGGCCACCGATGATTCGGGCCGGGGCCACGCGTGAGCCCCGAACTGCGCCGGGTCATCGCTGTGGCAGCGCATCTGCGCGCCACGGGGTATCTGGCGCGGGTGGTGCATGCGCTGGGCACCGGCGAGAGCTTTGCCACCACCCCCACCCGCGACGGATTTTCCGATGATGCCAGCGGGCTGGAGGCCAAGCTCGATCAAGGCTTTTCCGTCGAAGGCCAGGAAATCATCCTGACACCGCGGGACAATGTGCTGTTCGACGGCGAGGCCGGCGCGACCCGCTTCTGGGGCCGTGCCGGGGGTGGTTCTTCCGTCACACTGTATTTCGGGGACGATTGGTTCCAGTACGCGATGGCGCCCTGAAGCGGAATGCGTTGAGGTGCCATCGCCGTAAACGCTTAATCCCGCGACCAGCAGAGGCGCTGGAGCAGGATGAGCGAGCCAAGCGAGCGCATCAGGCCTCAGGCTGCTTCGAACACCACGGTCTCCGGCTGCTCGGTGCCGATCACACTCCACACCGTGCAGGGGCCAATCCCCTGGTTGCGGAACCAGTGGCGCCGGCCGGCCGGGTTCAGCACAAGATCGCGAGGACCGAGTTCCAGCTCCACGCTCTGGCCATCCTCTTCCCAGCCCACGGTCAGCGCGCCTTCCAGCACCATGAAGGCGTCCTCCACATCGCGGACATAAGGCTTCACGCCCGCACCGGCGGGCAGGCCCAGCATCTCCTTGCGGCATGTGTCTGAGGCAACACCGCCGGGGCCGACATAGACGCGGCGCTCGAAGCCGGCCTTTTCCCAGATCGCCTTCTGCTCGGCATGGCGGATGACATGGGGCGCCATCTTCTGCTGCAGCGGATGGGCGCCGTTGGGGTCAAAGCCCAGGGTCTTGCCGGGCCCGGCGCCGAAGCTGCGGGCCAGTTCGGGCGCATGGCCGTGCTTGGGGTGGTAGAGGTAGCGCGGCGGCAGCGGCTTGCCGACATCGACGCTGATCGACATCAGCACCGGCTCCACGCCGTCATTGCGAAAACCATGGCCGATGTCGCGCGCGTTGAGGATCATGTCCTTGGGGCCGAGGCGGACTTCCACCACCTCGCCATCGCGCTCCCACCCCACGGTCAGCACGCCGTCGATGATCAGGAAGCTCTCCTCGATCTCATGCGCGTGGCAGGCGGCGTATTTGCCGACATGCTTGTAGATCAGGCTCAGCGTGAAATGCTCAGGATGCAGCGTATCGGCCTCGCCCACCTTGGGGCTGCCGCCGGCACCGATGTAGCGCATCTGTGCCCGCTCCAACTCCGGAAATCCGCGATTGCTGGGGAAGGCGTCCCAGTCGAAGAATTTTTGCGTGTGGCGGACGGTGTTGGCGCGCAGCGCGGCGGCGAGGGCTGCGTCGACGCGGGGCGAGATGACGTTCATGGCCGTTCTCCGTGTTGATGCGCCCGTATGGACGGCGGGCGGCATGGCATCCAGTCTATGTTTCATGGGTAAAACAGACGATCGCTACATTGTGCCGGGACTGGCACGCGGGATGGAGGTGCTGCGGGCCTTCTCGCCGGCCCGGCCGCGGCTGTCGCTGGGCGAGTTGGCGGCTCTGCTCGGCACCACCCGCTCCGCGCTGTTCCGGGTGACCTACACGCTGGCGCGGCTGGGTTACCTCATGCATGACGTGGCAGCGCAAACCTTCTCACTCGGCCCCGCGGTGCTGCGTCTGGGCCATGGGTATCCGGCCGCCCGCGGGCTGGTGGAGGCGGCGCTGCCGCTGCTGGAAGGCCTGCGCGACGCCACCGGCTGGTCGGCCCATCTGGGTGTGCTGGAAGGGCGGCAAGTGGTCTACATGCTGCGACTGCCGGCGCGGGCGGCGGGCCTGGGGATCGTGCAGGTGGGCAGCCGGCTGCCGGCCCATGCCACCGCCATGGGAAGGGTCCTGCTGGCGGGGCTGGAGGAGGCAGCGCTGGCCGAGCGCTATCGCGACGTCGGCATCACCGCCATCGGCCCGCGCACGCCGGCCAGCCTGGCCGGGCTGCTGGCCCAGGCGCGGCGCGACGGCAAGCGCGGCCATGTCATGCATCTCGGCGATTTCGAGAGCGGTGTTGCCAGCGTGGCGGCACCATTGCGCGATGCGGCGGGCGCCACCCTGGCCGCCATCGCGCTGACCGCGCCGCTATCCGAGGCCGGGCGGCCGGAGGCACTGTTGCCCCGCCTGCTGGCCTGTGCGGAGGAGTTACGCGCGGCGCTGGGCGATCAGAGCGGGATGCGTTGAGGCGCAATGCAACCAGCAAAAGCCCTGCAGCATGCGGAGCGAACGCATTATGCTCCAAGGCGGGATGCACCGAGGCGCACGCACCATTCTCCAGCGCCTCAGGAGAGGCGCTGGCGCAGCATGTTCACCCCCGCCGCCACCAACGCCACCAGCGCCGCGATGTAGATCGCACCAATCGCGATCGACCCGCCCTCGCCTTGATAGGCAAAATGGAACACCGCGGCCACGATGACCGTGCCCGTGGCCTGGCCCAGCACCCGCGCCGTGCTTTGCATCCCGCCCGCGCTGCCCGAGCGGCTGCGTGGCGCATTGGCCAGCATCGCCCGGTTGTTGGGTGCCTGAAACGCGCCGAAGCCCAAGCCGCAGACGAACAGCGCCGCCATGATCGGCCAAAGGGCGCCATCGCCGGGCACCATCGCCACCACCAGCAACCCCAGCGCCACGGCGAGCGAGCCCAGGGCGCAGGGCCAGGCGGCGCTGACCCTGTCGCTCAACCGGCCCGCCAGCGGCGCGGCCAGCGCGATGGCCGCCGGCCAGGGCGACACCATAAGCCCGATCTCGGCCACGCTGCGCCCCGCCGCCGTCAGATGAAACGGCAACGCGATATAGACCATGGACTGCGCGCCAAACATGCAGGCCGAGGCGATGATGGCCAGCCGCACCGGCCGGATTCGCAGCAGATCGAGCGGCAGCAGCGGCGCCTTCTGCCGCCATTGCAGCCGCACCAGCAGGGTGAAGCTCAGCACCGCCAGCATCAGCAACGGCGCCGCCACCCAGGGGAGAACCAGCAGCATGTCCAGCCCCAGGAACAGGAAGCAGAAGCTGGTGACGTTCAACCCGGCACCCAGCCAGTCGAAAGGCCGGTTTTGCGGCGGGATATCGGGCAGCAGCCGGCTGCCCAGCAGCAGCACGGCAAGCCCGATCGGCACAGTGACGAAGAACAACGCGGGCCAGCCCGCCAGGGTGATGATGGCGCTGCCGATGGAAGGCGCCGTGGCAGAGACGATGGCGACCGTGAAGGCATTCACCCCGATGGCGCGGCCGAGCTGCGAGACGGGATAGGTGTGCCGCACCAGCCCGGCCGACAGGCTCATCACCGCAGCCGACCCCACGCCCTGCAGGACGCGCGACGCCAGCAGAACCTCCAGCCCCGACGCCATGGCACTGCCCAGCGCGCCCAGGATGAAGACACACAGCCCGAAACGGTAAACGCGCTTGAAGCCCAGCACTTCGCCCAGCGAGGCGAAGGGCAGCAGCAGGCCCAGCACGGCCAGTTGATAGGCATTGACGACCCAGGTGACGGTGGCAGGGGTCACGTCCAGGTCGCGCGCAATCCCCGGTAGCGCCACGTTGACCATGGCGGCATCGAGCACGGTAATTGTGATGCCGGCCGCGATGCAGGCCATGGCGGCACCCCTTCGGCCGGGGGGTAGCCCATCCTGCGCCGCGTCGCTGCTCATGCGCCAACCCTGCCGGAGGCGAGGCCGGGCGGCAAGCTAGAGCCTGGAGCGTGGAGGCGGAATCGCCGAAAACGACAAATCCCGCAACCAGCAAAGCCGCTGGAGCAGGATGAGCGAGCGAAGCGAACGCAGCATGCTCTAGCCCCGCCGGACTATGTAGTCCCCGGCTTCGAGGGCCGCGATGATGGCATTGCCCTGCGCCTGGTCGCGCACCTCGACCATCAGCCCCAGCTCCGCTGTCTGGACGCTTGGCGCCGCGAACAGCCGCTGGTGGCTGACCTCGATCACATTGCCGCCGGCCGCCGCCACGCGCGTCGCGATATCGGCCAGCACGCCGGGCCTGTCCGGAATATCCAGGTGCAGGCGCAGGATCCGGCCATCGCGCAGCAGGTTGCGCAGCAGCACGTTGGACAGGATGCGCGGGTCGATATTGCCGCCGCAGACCGGCGTGCCCACCACACGGCCGGCGAAACGCTCGGGAAAAGCCAGGATGGCGGCGACGCCCGCGGCACCCGCACCCTCGGCCACCACCTTCGCACCCTCGGCCAGCAACGCGATGGCATGTTCCACCGCGCGTTCGGGCACCACCAGGATTTCGGCGCCCAGGGCGCGTATGATGGCCAGCGGGATTTCGCCGACATCGCGCACGGCGATGCCCTCGGCGATGGTCGGCCCACCCACGCGCACCGGCTGGCCTGCCAGGCGCTGCGCCATGGCAGGATAGCCTTCAACCTCGACACCGAAGACCGGCAGGTTCGGCCGCAGCTCGGCTGCCACGGTGGCGCAGCCGGCCAGCAGGCCGCCGCCGCCCACGGGCAAGACCAGAGTGTCGATTTCCGGCGCGTCCTCCAGCAGTTCCAGTGCCAGCGTGCCCTGACCCGCGATCACCGCCGGGTCGTCATAAGGGTGGATGAAGATGTAGCCGTGGCGCTGCGCCAGTTCGTGGGCATGCGCGGCGGCCTCGGCCAGCGTTTCGCCATGCAGCACGACATGGGCGCCGAAGGCCTCGGTGCGCACAACCTTGGTGGAGGGGGTGAAACGCGGCATCACGATGGTGGATTTTATCTGCGCCAGGGTTGCGTGGCGGGCCACCGCCTGGCCGTGGTTGCCGGCCGACATGGCGATGACGCCCGCCGCCCGCTCCCGCGGGTTGAGGCCGGCGATGCGGTTGGCTGCACCACGTTCCTTGAAGGCGCCGGTGGCCTGGAGGTTGTCGAGCTTGAGGAAGACCCGCGTGCCGCATTCGGCATTCACCGCAGGCGATTCGATTGTGGGCGTATGCCGCACCGCCCCCTGGATACGCGCCGCCGCAGCCCGCACATCGGCCAGGCCGAACGATGTCCGCACGCTCATCGAAAAGCGACGGCGGTGATCTCATAGGCGCGGGCGCCGCCGGGTGCGGGCACTTCCACGCTGTCGCCCACCTTCCTGCCGATCAGCGCCTTGGCCAGCGGCGACGAGATGGAGATAGAGCCATCCTTCATATCGGCCTCGTATTGGCCGACGATGCGGTAGGTCTTTTCCAGCTCCGTCTCCTCATCCAGCACTGTCACCTTGGCGCCGAAGCGCACCTGGTTGCCGGAGAGCTTGGAGATATCGATCACCTCCGAGGAAGGGATGATCGTCTCCAACTCGGCGATGCGGCCTTCGATGAACGACTGGCGTTCGCGCGCCGCATGGTATTCGGCGTTTTCGGAGAGGTCACCATGCGCACGCGCTTCGGCAATCGCGCGGATTACCGCCGGGCGTTCCTGCGCACGCAGGTGCTTGAGCTCCTCTTCGAGTTTCGCCAGGCCCTCCGCGGTCATAGGGAACTTCTGCACGGCAGCATTATCCTTCATTGCAATACGCAGGCGTACAAGACAGCCGGGTTGGCCGCATTTGGCCCACCCGGTTCCAAGGTTGGGGGGTGGAGCGGAGGGTGGCCAAGCCGGAGTATCAGTCTGGCAGTGCACCGGCGCTCAAAACAAGCTCTTAGAGTAGGATTGCAGGGGGGCGACATCAAGGGTTCCCGCCCGCAATGCCGCGATTGCGTGAACCGCGGCCCGCGCGCCGGCCAGGGTGGTGTAATGCGGCACCCCGTGGGTGAGGGCCGAGCGCCGAATATCGAAACTGTCCGACAGGCTCTGCCCGCCCTGGGCGGTGTTGATGACAAGCTGGACGCCGCCGGATTTTATGCTGTCCACGCAATGCGGCCGGCCCTCCAGCACCTTGTTGACCTGGGTGCATTCGATCCCGGCCTCCCGCAGCCGCGCGGCCGTGCCACGGGTGGCCAGGACCTGAAAGCCCATTTCGGTAAGGCGACGGCCCAGCGTGACGGCGGCCTGCTTGTCGGCGTTCTTCACGCTGAGGAAGGCGGTGCCGGTTTCGGGAAGCTTTACGCCCGCGCCAAGCTGGGCTTTCAGGAAAGCCCGTTCGAAGGAGAGGTCGAGACCCATCACCTCGCCGGTCGATTTCATTTCCGGCCCCAGGATCACATCGACGTTGGGGAAACGGTTGAAGGGGAAGACCGCTTCCTTCACCGCCACATGGCGTGGCACGGCGTCGTCATCGAGGGCGAATTCGGACAATAGCGCGCCTGCCATGACGCGGGCGCCGATCTTGGCCACCGGCACACCGGTGGCCTTGGCTACGAAGGGCACGGTGCGGCTGGCGCGGGGGTTCACCTCGAGTACGAAGATCTCATTGTCCTTCACCGCGTATTGGACGTTCATCAACCCGCAGACTTTCAGCGCGCGGGCCATGGCTTCGGTTTCGGCACGCAATTCGGTGATGATGGCCGGCGGCAGGGAATAGGGCGGCAGGGAACAGGCCGAATCGCCCGAATGGATACCCGCCTCCTCGATATGTTCCATCACGCCGGCGACGTAGACATTGCCCTCGCGGTCGCAGATGCAGTCCACATCCACCTCGATGGCGTCGGCCAGGTATTGGTCGATCAGGATGGGGTTTTCGCCCGAAACCTTCACCGCCTCGGCGCCGAAGCGGCGGAGTTGTTCGGGGCTGTAGGCGATTTCCATGGCGCGGCCACCCAGCACGTAGCTGGGGCGGACGACGACGGGGTAGCCGATGCGTTCGGCCTCCACCAAGGCTTCCTCTATGTTGCGCACAGTGCCGTTCTGCGGCTGGCGCAGGCCCAGCCCCTTGAGCAGGATCTGGAAACGCTCGCGATCCTCGGCGATGTCGATGGCGTCCGCGCTGGTGCCCAGGATGGGGATGCCGGCGCGCGACAAAGCCTGGCTGAGCTTCAGTGGCGTCTGCCCGCCATACTGCACGATGCAGCCGAGCAAGGTGCCCGCTTCCTGTTCCTTGCGGATCAGGGCCAGGACGTCCTCATGGAACAGCGGCTCGAAATACAGCCGGTCAGCAGTTTCCGGGTCGGTCGAGACGGTTTCCGGATTGCAATTGACCATGATGGTCTCGATGCCGACTTCCTTGAGCGCGTAGGCGGCGTGGACGCAGCAATAGTCGAATTCGATGCCCTGGCCGATACGGTTGGGGCCGCCACCCAGGATGATGACCTTCTTCGCATCGGTGGGCCGGCTTTCGCAAGCCGGCGTGCCGAAGCCGCCCTCATAGGTGGAATACATGTACGGCGTGTCGGAGGCGAATTCGGCGGCACAGGTGTCGATGCGCTTGTAGACCGGGTTCACGCCCAGCTTCTGGCGGGCGGCGAAGATCGCGTCTTCCTTCTGCCCGATGATACGGCCGAGTTGGAGGTCCGAAAAACCCAGCGCCTTGAGGTTACGCAGCTTGGTGGCGCTGTTGGGCAGGCCGTTTTGCGCCACCTCCGTTTCGGCTGCGATGATCTTCTCGACCTCGCGCAGGAACCACGGGTCGAAGTGGGTGGCTTGGGCGATCTCCTCCACGGTCAGTCCGGCGCGCATCGCCTGGCCGGCCATCACGATACGGTCAGGCGTGGGGGTGGAGAGGGCCGAAATGAACGCCTGCCTGCTGCCATCGCCAGGGGCTGCAATGGCGTCGAGGCCCGAAAACCCCGTCTCCAGGCTGCGCAGGCCCTTCTGCAAAGCTTCGGCGAAGGAACGACCGATGCTCATCGCCTCGCCCACGCTTTTCATGCTGGTGGTGAGGGTGGCGGGGGTGCCGGGGAATTTCTCGAAGGTGAAGCGCGGGATCTTCACCACCACATAGTCGATGGTCGGCTCGAAGCTGGCCGGCGTCACCATTGTGATGTCGTTCTTGAGTTCATCGAGCGTATAGCCGACCGCCAGCTTCGCCGCGATCTTGGCGATCGGGAAACCGGTAGCTTTGGACGCGAGGGCGGAACTGCGGCTGACGCGCGGGTTCATCTCGATGATCACCATGCGGCCATCGGCCGGATTGATGCCGAACTGCACATTCGAACCGCCGGTGTCCACGCCGATCTCGCGCAGGCAGGCTATGGAGGCGTCGCGCATCCGCTGGTATTCGCGGTCGGTGAGCGTGAGCGCGGGTGCGATGGTCACGCTGTCGCCGGTGTGCACGCCCATGGCGTCGAGGTTTTCGATTGCGCAGATGATGATGCAGTTGTCGTTGCGGTCGCGCACCACCTCCATCTCGAATTCTTTCCAGCCCAGCACGCTCTCCTCCACCAGCACCTCGGTGGTCATGGAGGCATCGAGGCCGGAGGCGACGATCTGCTCGAATTCCTCGGTGTTGTAGGCGATGCCG
>Ga0105049_10006224_pt1 | contig 13913 bp, 11 predicted proteins | sample MAT06_FD_78087 | JGI IMG/M metagenome (GOLD analysis project Ga0105049, IMG submission 78087) | Freshwater microbial communities from Lake Fryxell liftoff mats and glacier meltwater in Antarctica - MAT-06 | ecosystem: Environmental > Aquatic > Freshwater > Ice > Liftoff microbial mat | place...
ATCCTCCGCGACAACCATCGTTCCGTCCGCGAGATACCCCACCGCCTGCTGCACCTGCTCACCCTGGCGCACGAGCCGCACCATCACCGGCTCGCCGGGCACCAGGCTGCTCTTGAGCGCGTTGGAGAGCTCATGGATGTTCAGCACCTGCACACCCTGGATCGCGCCGACCTTCGCAAGCCCCGAGTCCAGCGTCACGACCACGCCCGGCAGCGCTCGTGCCAGCTCCACCAGCATCTGGTCCGCGGCCTTGCCCGGCACCGGCCGCTCGTCCACGGTCATATCCACGCGCGGGCTGCGCTGCAGGCGTGTGATCATGTCCAGGCCGCGCCGCCCCTTCGCGCGCTTCAGCCCGTCCTGGCTGTCCGCCAGCGCCTGCAACTCATCAATCACAAACCGCGGCACCACCAGCGGGGCCTGCAGGAACCCAGTCGCCGCAACGTCCACAAGCCGACCATCGATCAGCGCGGACGTGTCCAGCAGCAGCGGGCGCGTGCCGCGATACTGCTTCACAAACTCCACGTACGGGATCGCAAGCCGGAAGTCGTCTTGCGTCTGCAGCACCGTCACGATCGCAAGGTACGTCAGCGCAATGCCCGCCAGCGCCTTGGTCACAAGCACCAGCTGCGGATTCTTGATGTCGTACAGATTCACGAGCAGATCGATGATGTAGCTGATCGCAAGCGTCGCGAGCATTCCCGCGAGGAGCCCGAGAAAGACCGTCAGCAACGCGGAGATCTTTTTCTTGGGCGTGAAGTAGTCAACGAGCGCAACGAGAATTCCAAGACCCACCCCGATGATCAGCATCAGCGTTTCGGTCGGGCCACCCACCTGCCCATCAGCCCCGAAGCCGACACCTAGGAACGAAAGAATCGTGATCGTCGCGAACGCCACGACAAAGAGCATCCGCGTGATGCGCAGCAGCACGACACGCTGCTCCTGCACCGCGTCGGCCGTGTCATCCATGCCCTGAGGCCGCGGACCGGACATCCCGAAGAGCCGAGCCCCAACCTGCGGCACGCCGACGCTGGTCCGCTTGGCCAGCCACGTCACGTCCGGAGATTGGTTGGGATCGTTGTCTGGCGTCATGTTCATGCTCGGTCGCACCCTCACAAGTGTACGGACCAGCAGGCCAATGTGTCCGACAATCTGCTCGGCCCGCCTATCATCCCTCCGCTCAACGTCCTAAGACACTCCTCTCCCTCTGCTTGCCTGCCTTCTTGCCTTCCGCGTCGTCCCCTTCAATCGGCGGCCGGGCCCGGTGCACGGGTGGCCCGTGAACCTGGTCAGGGCTTGACCGCCGCAGCCATAAGCGGCCGTCGTCCGGTGCCGCCGGTGTCCTGGCCGTCGATTGAATGGGATGACGCTGATCACGAGGCTCAAGCAACCCACGATGAGTAGCCGCCCTCAAAGCCGACTCCCCTGGATCCTGTTCCAAGGGCTCGTGCTTGGCTTGCCCGTCGCGGGCCTGATCTTGCTGACAACGTGGATCCTGCGATTCGCTGGCATCAATCTGCCATGGTCGCCCGCGCTCGGACTCTCAATCGGTGTCCTCTCCGGCTCCCTGAGCCTCGCGGCCTTCCAAACCTTCGACCACGCTTCGCCGCGAGGACTCGAGGCGGAAGAAGGATCGCTGGAAGACGCGAGCGAGGAGAGCGCCGCCACACTCGAACCAGTGCAAGATTCGCAGCAAGCCTCGCTCCTGGCGCGCATGACGGCGGGCATCCTCGTCGGATCGATGTTTGGCCTCCCCACCGCGCTCGCGATCTTCGCAATCGGCGCCATCGTCGGGCTGGTGATGGGCGACCTCGCACGCCTGCTACAGCCCGCAGGCCTCACCGCGGCGCTGGCGTACTACGCCGCGATTGGCGTGGGGATCCGCAAGTCGCTCGCGTAACGCGCCAAGATCACGTGATGCTTTGACCACGTGGTCGTGGACGGTTGCACCACGATCATCGCCAAGCCCACGACCATCTCGCCAAAGCACGAGATGATCGTGGCACTTCCCCAGTGCTTTCTCTCTACACCACCGCCACGACCTTCACCTCGAAGTGGATCGGCGAGTGGCCCGCCTGCGGCAGGTGGGTGATGCCGAGTGTGGTTCGCGCAGGCTGGTTTGGGCCTGCGGGAAAGAACTCCGCGTAGACGCGGTTGTAGATCGCAAAGTCCCGCGGCATGTCCGTCAGGTAGACCGTGACGTCGACGATCTTCTCCCACGAGGAGCTGGCTTCTTCGAGGACGAGCCGGACGTTCTCGAAGCATGACCTGATCTCGGCCTCGATGTCGTAGGAGATGACGCGGCCTTCGGCATCAAGCACGCTGCCGGGGATGGCCTTGCTGCCACGCACGCGCGGGCCGACGCCAGCGAGGAAGAGGAGGTTTCCGACGCGCCGTGCATGCGCGTACGCGCCGACGGGCTCAGCGGCCCGAGTGGAATTGAAGGAGGCGGTGGTGTCGTTGGGGTTGGATGGAGTTGGTGTGGGCATGGGTCTTGTGATTGGGTGTGGTGATTGGTGGTTTGGTGCTGGGCTTTGGTGTTTGATGATCTGATGTGCTGCTTCACTAGTCGCGCCGCTTTGCGGCGGACTGGTGGCACCATTTGGGTGGCGCTGTTCACACTCTAATCGTGACGCTGGTAGGTTCGGTGAAGAACTTGAGTGCTTCGAGGCCGCCCTCGCGGCCGACGCCGGACTGCTTCACGCCGCCGAAGGGTGTGCGGAGGTCGCGGACCATCCAGCAGTTGATCCAGACGATGCCAGCATCAAGAGCCGCCGCGACGCGGTGGGCGCGGGTGAGATTGCTGGTCCAGACGCTCGCCGCGAGACCATAGTCCGTGGCGTTGGCGAGCGCGATCGCCTCGTCGTCGGTGCGAAAGGGCTGCAGCGTGATGACCGGGCCAAAGATCTCCTCGCGCTCAACGCGGCACGAAGGATCAAGCCCGTCGATGATCGTCGGAGGATAAAAAAAGCCTCCCCGGCACCGCTCCGAGACCTCGAGCGCGGGCGCGCCGCCGCAGTGGACGACGCCGCCGAGCTCGCGCGCGAGCCGCACGTACGAATCGACCTTCTCCATGTGATGGCGCGAGACCAGTGCGCCGTGGCGCGTGCCGGGATCGATCGGATCGCCGGGAACGAGCCCCCGCGCGAGCCCGACGAGCGACTCGCGGAACTTCGTATAGATCGACTCGTGCACGAGGATGCGCGAAGCGCAGAGGCAGATCTGGCCGCTGTTGGTAAAAGCAGCCCGCAGCGCCTCGGCCGCCGCAGCGGCGGGATCAGCGTCACCAAAGACCAGCATCGGATTCTTGCCGCCAAGCTCGAGGCTGACTCGCTTGAGCGACTCGCCGCAGGTCGCCCCGATCCAGCGTCCGACGCCCGTGGAGCCGGTAAAGGAGATGGTGGGCACGTGCGGATGTCGCACGATCTCACGCCCGCAGTTCTCGCCGGTCCCCTGCACGATGTTCAGAACCCCCGGCGGAACTCCCGCGCGCGTCGCGAGCTCTCCCAGGATCGACGCCGTCAGCGGCGTCATCTCACTCGGCTTGGCAACGCAGGTGTTGCCCGTCGCGAGCGCGGGTGCGATCTTCCATGTGAGGAGATACAGCGGCAGGTTCCACGGCGAGATAAGGCCCGCGACACCCCGCGGCCTGCGCAGCGTGTAGTTCAGCGCGTGGAGCGGCGCGCCCACCGCGGGCTGATCGGTCTCGCACGAGTCGCTCATCGTGTGGAGGATCGCGGTCGCGAAGTAGCGGAAGTTGGTGGCGCTGCGCGGGATGTCGAGCGACCGCGTGAGCGCAATCGGCTTACCGGCGTCGAGCGTCTCGGCCTGCGCCAGCCGCTCGACGTTCTCATCGATCAGGTCCGCCAGGCGCAGCAGGAGGCGAGAGCGATCGGAGGTCGTGAGGCTGCGCCACGCAGGAAAGGCAGCCCGCGCCGCTTCGACCGCCGCGTCCACATCGGCCTTGTCGCTGTGCGCAACGCGCGCGTGCACGCGCCCGGTCGCGGGCTCGACCACATCCAGATAGTCGCCCGCACTCGGCGGGACGAAGCAGCCGTTGATGTAGTTCAGGATCTGGTGCATGTAAGGAGCCTTGAAGAGTCGTCGTACACATCCGACCTGCGCGCCCACATGTGCGCCCACCTGCACATCAGAGCGTCCCGAGGCGACCGCCATCGACCGGCACATTGATGCCGCTGACATATCCCCCCGCAGGCGAAGCCAGGAAAGCAACGACACCGGCGATCTCCTCCGGCGTTGCGAAGCGGCGCAGCGGCGTGGACGCGATGATCTCCGCGCGGACCGCGTCCTCATCGATGCCCTGCTTGCCCGCGCGCGTCGCGATGATCGAGCGAAGGCGGTCTGTATCGGTGTAGCCCGGCAGAATGTTGTTCACAGTGACGCCAAAGGGCCCGAGCTCGGTCGCGAGACACTTGCCCCACGCCGCAACGGCGGGGCGGATGATGTTGCTGATGCCCAGGTTCGGGATCGGCTGCTTCACGCTGGTACTCGTGATGTTGATGATGCGTCCGTACGCCGCGGCCTTGAACCCGGGCAGCAACAGCCGCGTGAGCAGATGAGCCGCGATCAACTGCGAGTTAAACGCCGCGAGGAGCTGCTCGGGCGACGCATCGATCGCGGATCCGGCGGGCGGCCCGCCCGTGTTGTTGATCAAAATGTGGTACGGGCGGGCGGGATCAAGCCGGGGCCGGATCGCAAGGTCCGCCGCGCCGGGCTGCGCGAGGTCAACGGCGATGGTCTCGTGGCGCTGCCCCGCCGCGGCGGGAAGCGTCGCAAGTGCCTCCTGCAAGCGGCCATGGTCGCGCGACAGGAGCGTGACCTCACAGCCCAGGCCCGCGAGCTCGATTGCGCATGCGCGGCCAATACCGGCCGTAGAACCGCAGACAAGGGCTCGCTTACCAGCAAGACTCAGACGCTGCGTGAGAGATGCCGCGGGCGGGATGGTGGCCATACCTACAGACTACGCGAGATTGCCGTCATCGTCCGGCCCAGCCCAGTCGGCCCCAGTCGGGCCGGGCCGGAGCAACGCCAGTGAGCCCCGACCTTTGACGCCGCTCCCGCGTCAACCACAGTCGGTCCCAATTCCCACTCACAATCTCGTCAACGTCTGAAAGACCAGCAACGCCGCGACATACGCCAGCGTGCTCATCCACCCGAGCTGCAGCAACGCCCACTTCAGGCCGCCAGCCTCCTTCGCCGTGACGGCCAGCGTCGGCAGGCACTGCATCGCAAGGACGTAGTAGACCAGCAGCGACCAGCTCACGGCGGGCAGGAAAACCAGCGTCACACCATCATCGCGCCGCGCGTCCGCGATGCGCTGCATCACGCCCTCTCCCTCGGCGTCGTCGGTGCCCGCGACGATCGTGGCCATGCTGCCCGCAAAGACCTCTCGCGCCGCGAAGCTCGTCATCACCGCCACCGAGAGCTGCCAGTCATACCCCAGCGGCTCAAACACAGGCTGCACCGTGCGACCGATACGCCCCGCGAAGCTGTGCTTGATCGCGTGGCGTTCCGTCATCTGTTCGGCCGTTGCGATCATCTCTTCGCCGCGAGCAACCTCGCCCGACTCCACCAGCGCCTGCCCCTGCGCCCCGAGGTTGACCGCCTCGGCGGGCGGCTGCACATGCGGATACGTCGAGAGCCACCAGAGCAGGATGCAGATGGCGAGGATGACGGTGCCCGCCTTCTTGAGGAACATCAGGCCACGGTCGTACGCCGCGTAGAGCGCGGTGCGGATGCTCGGACGCTTGTACGTGGGCAGCTCGAGCATCATCGGCCGCCCCTGACCCTTCAGGATGGTCCGGCGCGCAATCAGCGCGGAGAAGAGGCCCGCGAAGATGCCCAGCAGATAGCACCCCATGAACGCGACCGACTGCCAGAAGGGCGAGTCCGGAAAGAGGAGCACCGTCAGCAGCACATACACCGGGATTCGTGCCGAGCAGCTCATGAAGGGCGCGACGAGGATCGTCGCGAGACGGTCCTTCTTCTCCGGGATGGCGCGGCACGCCATGATCCCCGGCAGCGCGCACGCGTGGCTCGAGAGCAGCGGCACAAACGCGTGCCCCGAGAGGCCGAAGGGACGCAGCACGCGATCCATCACGAACGCCGCTCGCGCGAGATAGCCCGTGTCCTCCAGCAGACTGATGATGAAGAAGAGCAGGCAGATCTGCGGCAGAAAGACCACCGTAGCCGAGATGGCACTTACCACGCCGCCCGCGAGGAACTCGCGCAGGATTCCATCGGGTACCACCGCTTCCACAAGGCTGCCGACGTGTGCGAAGACGAGCTCGATCAGGTCCATCGGGATCGCGGCGATCGAGAAGAGCGCGTAGAAGACGCAGAACATCACCGCCATGAACGAGAGAACGCCGCCGACTGGATGCGTAAAGACGCGATCAAGACGGTCCGTGAGCGTCGTGTGATGCTCCACAAAGACAGCGGGGCCGCCCGACGCATTGCCGCGCGCAGATGTAGCGCTCGCGACCGCCGCGTATGTCTCATCGGCCCATGCCTCCAGACCCTCGATCGTGCCCGGCGGCGTCTGATTCGGCACGCGCGCCCGCGTGATGGCCTCCAGCACCGCGGGCACACCATCACCACCTCGGGCGCACGTCGGAACAACCTCGCAGCCCAGCCGCGACGCGAGCGCATCGATGTCGATGTGCAGGCCGCGCTGTCGCGAAAGGTCGATCATGTTGAGCGCGACGACGGTGGGGAGCCTGCGTCGCAGCGCTTCGCCCGCGAGCATCAGGTTGCGGCCGAGATTGGTCGCATCAACCACCACGAGCACGGCATCGGGCGCGCCCGAGCCCGGTGCGCTGCCGGGGGCCGCGAGCGAGCCCGCAAGCACGCGGCGACAGATCTCCGACTCGCTCAGCTCAAGCTCCAGGGAGTAGATGCCCGGCAGATCGATGAGCTCGAGTCGCGCACCCTCGCGCTGCGTGGGCGACGCGGGAAGCGTCGCATGTCCGACGCGAGCCTCCTGCGTGGTGCCGGGGAAGTTGCTCGTCTTGGCACGCAGGCCGCTGATGCGGTTGAAGAGCGTGGTCTTGCCCGTGTTGGGATTGCCCAGGAGCGCCACGCGCGTCAGGCCGGGCACAACATCAACATCGCTAACTTGATCCGTGGTAGCTGGGCTTGCCGTCATGCGACTTCACTACTCCAACCTGCGAACCACCAACCCGCGAACCAGGCCAGTGCGACCATGCCATCGCAATCAAGGCCACGTGCCGCTCGCTCAGACCATGACCATCACGCGCTCGGCCAGCGGCCGCGCAAGCCCAATGCGGCACGAGCAGCCGCCGGGCCGATCGCACGGCCGATCCGAACGCACGCCGGGGGCGCAGTTCGGATCCACCTTCGCAGCGCCCGTGAAGACCTCAACGATGCACGGCTCACCAAGTCGGCACACGCGGATCGTCGCGTTCGGACGCAGCCCCATCGCCCGCAGCATCGCGGCGTCGAGCGGGTCCATGCACGTCTCGCAGACCACGCCGACATCCCCCGCGCGCAGCTTCGTCAGCGAAACGCCAACACGCGCCAAAACGCCCGAACAGCCGCCGCGCCCCTGACAACACGAGCCATCGGATTGATGAAGACCGTCCGCCATGCACACCTCGTCGTAGCCCAACCTGAACCGGGCGAAACGGCCCGGAACGAGACTATAGGTGTGTTGAGACTGAGTCGCAACAGGTGAAAATACCCGCGCCACAATTCCACGTTGCTGCGGTCACTCGTGACGCAGCCATCCGGCCAAAGTCCGGTGCATGTCACCGGGGTCGCGACGTTCTAGACCTCGAAGAAACGCTCCGCAGAGCGGCCTGCCACCCAAGGCATGCCCCGGATTGCCCACTCACGTCCTGATCTGCTGTGACTTGTTTGCTTCCGCCAGGTCCTGCTCGATCCGCATGGACTCGGACTGGAAGATGGCCTTCCACTTCGCGTCCGTCTCGATGAACTTGCCAAGCTTGGCGCGTTCGAGGCCAGCGTGGTCGCTCTTGAGCAATTCCTTCTGGGACCAGGTCGCACCGCGCAACGCGGGGAGCCAGTTCGGATCACGCTCCAGCGCACCGACGTAGTACCGCAGCGCCTCTTCCGCGAAGCCAGCCCGCGTGAACATCAGGCCCAGGTTCTCCATCGGCCGCGGATCAGTCGGCAGCAGGTCCGCGGCGCGGAGCAGCGCGTCCCGAGCCGGCATGTACTGCTCCATCTCGATGAGGCAGACGCCAAGATCGTTCCACACGCCGCCGAGATCATCGCGGATCCGCAGCGCCTTCTGATTCAGTTCCGCGGCCTGCGCGAACTGGCCCTTGCGCTGCGCTGCCTCGGCCTGCTTCGCGTAGCCCATGGCCTCATCAAGCGAGCCTCGCGTGCTCGACTCCGCCGCGCGAGGCGTGCTGTTGCAACCCGCCAGGAGCGCGAGCCCGCACGCGCCGATCGCCAGCGCCACCAGGCCCGCGCGGAGCGTGCAAGGGAGCACGCCGGACCAGTGAGCCTGCGCGTGAAACTTCATGTGTGATGCAGTGTGCTTCATGTGCCTTGCGTGCGCTCCTCGGCGCGTTCCCACTTGACGAAGACGACGGTGACAAGCCAGACATTGGCCTCAGGCCGGACGACAACGGATTGGACCTCAAGACCCGGCACGGTCTGCGTGCAGAGCTTGATCCACTCAAGAACAATCGGCAGGCTCGGATCGCGGACCTCGTAGGTCCAGCGCGTCGCGAGCGCCGCGACGCCGGGCCTGGGCTGGTCCTTGCGTGTCTCTTTCGGCAGCTTGACGGGATCGCGCAGACCCGCGTCGATCCCCGCGCGCTCAATGCGCGAGAGGACCTGCGTGCTGGGCTCGCTGATGCTGGGACCGCCGCTCGCCGCGGCGGTCTGCAACGCTCGAAGCCGCCCCGCGCTCTGCAACGTTTCCTCGGCCAGCGCCTTCTGGCCCGAGAGGAGCAATCCCGCGTCGCGGCTTGATTGGAACGCCGCCACGCCCGACGCCAGCGACCCCGCGAGCAACAGCCCCGCAAGCACGATCCAGTGCCTCGGTCGCTTCGAGCGCTCGGCACCCGCAGCCTGCGAGGCAAGCTCGAAACGATCAGGACCATTGGTCGGATCGGTGCTCATACGCCACCTCCGACCGGGGCCGCGCCGCCGCCCGCCGTGCCCTTGCGCAGGTCCGGGTTCCACTGCGCCTCATACCGCCCCTCAATCAGCGTGTCGGTCCCGTCGCGCCGATCGCGCAAACGCATGGTCCAGTCCACGGCGTGCGAGCCACCGATGCGGCGCAGCGCCTCGAGCAGGTCCTCGGCGTCCTTGGTCGACTGTGCAATGGCGACAACCTCGATGCGTCGCGTGTCGAGGCTGATGCGATCAAGCCCGAAGATGCCGTTGCCCACCACCATCGAGATCGTTTCGAGCTCCTGCATGACCGGCATCGTCTTCTCGGGCTGATCAACCGGCAGAAGCTCGCGCTCCTTGCGCCGGATCTCATCCGCCAGAAGCTGCTGCGGCGAGACCCGCGGCACCGGACGCAGCGCATCAGGAAAGACCTCGCCAATCGTGTCGCGCCACTGCGTTTCCCACGCGGCGGCGGTATCGCGGCGCTCCGCCGCGGCCGAGGAGAGCTTCCACGACGCCACAAACCCAAGCCCAGCCAGGCCCGCGACCGCGCCCGCGATCCAGAGATGCGCGCGGCGAGTGGCCCGACCGGGACGCTGCGAGAGGCCCATGAGCATCGTGCCCGCATCCGCGTTCGCTTCGTCTGGAGTAGCCTGTGACTCAAGCCCATCCGCGAACCGCCGGAGCGTCAGGCCGATCGCGTCGGTCTGCACCGCGATGTCAACGGTCGCGCCGGGCCAGAGCCGCGTGAGGTCGCGCCCGAACTCACCCGCCGCGACGCCCTCGGGCGTGAGGCAGACCACGCGCGACGGAGCCGCGGACATCTGCACCGACCAGCTCAGCCACTCGGCCGTGAGGCGCGAGGCCTCGTCACTCCCGAGCAGGACCCGCGGCTCCTGAGCCTCCGGTGCCTGCTCGGAATCCACCGAAGCAACCGAGGCCATGCGCAGACGCAGGCTCCCGCCCGCCACCAGCCGACCCTCGCGCGACCAGGCCCAGATCAGCGTGCCCGCCGGATCCACAAGCACAATCCCGCAGAGCGCGGCGGACGCCACCACCTCATTCTCACTCGCGCGAAGCGCCTGCCCAGCACGCGCCGCCGGGTCCCACGCCGCACAGATCGCGTGCCAGATCGTGCTCGTCTGCTCGACCGGCACACCCTCCGAATCGAGCGCATCAATCAAGAGCCTCGCACTCACATCCGAGACGCCAAGCACCGCAAGCCGCGTCGCGCCCGAGCCCGGCACCGGAGGCGACAACGGCTCGATCGAACTCTCTGGATCGCTGGGCGCGAAGTACTCAAGCGCCGCACCCGCTCGCACCGAGGCCTCACCCACTCCACCATCAGCTCCCGCAACCGCCGCGCCCGTGCGAGCAATCGCCGCGACCACGCCCGCCTCGCGAGAGGGGCTGCTCACCCAGGCGCACACGCCCGCGGAAGAGTCGAGAATGAGCGCGGTCAGTGACCGCGCCGTGCGCGAGGCGTGCAGCCGCTGGCGAATCCACTCCGCGCCACCCTTCACGCCCGCGCCGCTCGCTCCACCCGCGCCGCCATCACCATCCTTCGCCGGCCAGGTCTCGTCCGAGGCCTGACCGACAAGGCGCAGCGACGCCAGCCCCGCGCCGCGGCTCGCGCGCATCATGTAGCAAACACGGACGCTCAAGGCCTACTCCTTCTCGCGACGGCGCGCTTCCTGCTCCTCCGCGAAGATCTTCTCGACGGCATCGGTCAGGTCCTGCTCGCTTTTGTACGCCCCCCCGTTGTTGATCTTCAGCATCGCCCTGAGGTCTTCGCGACGCTTGCGCTCCGCCAGCGTCTCCTGCACCGTCGGCTTAAATCCAGGACGCGGCGGCGGCGTCGGCTGGTTCGCGCCCGGTGGACGCTGCGAAAACTTCGAGCTCCGCGGATTCACGCCAGAGATCGTCGTGGACATCTCCGTCCCGCTCCCAAGCTTCACGCTTCCCGGCGCCACCAGCGTCTTGGTAGCGAGCGCAGCCCGCAACTTCGCGGCGTTGGCCTGCGTCGTGATCGGAGCGGCCGCCCTCGCAAGCGCCATCGCACGGGCCGCGAGATCGATCCGCGTCCGCGCCTCACCAGTGGCCCCCTCGGGACCGACCTCGATGTGCTCTGGCTCAATCAGCAACACCACACCCATCGAGACAGCATCACCCACCCGCACGAACCGCTGGCGGCCATTGTCATTGATGAGCGCACGCGTGAGCGACCCGATCCGCGCGATGCCCAAATACCGGATCTCGGGCGGCGCGGGCGCGGGCGGTGGCGGCACCGCCGCACCCACTTGCACCACAGCTGCTTCCGCAATCGTCGGCCGATTCGTCACCGCGCTCAAGCGATCCGAGACCGCCCACAGGTCCACCGGCGCACGCGAGGGATCCTGCCGCTGCGCCAGCTCGATCCCAAGGTCCACCACCGGGATCGATCGTGCGCCCGGCACCTCAGAGCGAGCGAACCCGGGCACGCCCGCCACCGCGAGCAGCGCACCAACGCCAAGCGACACCCCAAGGGCGACTTGCGACACCCGGGTCCATCGACCGGCCGCTGCGCGAGATGTGGTGCTCATAGACGCTGCCTTCCCTTTCTACCCGCCAACGCTTCGCGACCTCTCCCAACCGTTCCCGACTCTTCCTGACACTTCCCGACACTTCCTGACTTTTCTGGCTTTTCTAGCCACACCCACTCCCCGCCTCATCGCCCAACTCTAGTAGCCGTGCTCACTCCTCGGGCAGCCGCTCCCACGTCAGCAGCATCGAAGCCCGGCGCACGCTGGTCGCCGGGCGCGCCTGCCCCTGCCTCGCGATGATCGCATATCCACCGAAACGAAGCGCGGGCTTGTCGGGATCACGCGAGACCGACCGAGCCTCCACCCACCACAGCGAGGGCGCAATCGTCAGCGCCATCATCAGCCGCGACTGCGCCTCGGGCGGCAAGCCCGAGTTATTCACCAGCCTGGCGAAGTCCTCCTGCGTCATGTCCGAGAAGCCCGAGACCTCGCCGCCACGCGCCGAGATCATCTCATCAACAAACCCCGGAACACCCATGCCATCAAGGCACGCATCAACAATCGCAGTTAGGCTCTCGCGCGATGCCGTCCTGACCGAGACCGCCACCGGCCCCTCCGGACGCGTGAACCGCTTCCAATCACGCCCATTCTCCTGGCGCAGCGCAATCAGCGCTTCGCGCGCGATCTTGAAGCTCTCCTGCTGAAGACCCGCGAGCTCGGCGAGGATCGTCCCCTGCGCATCGCGGAAATAGATGTCAACCCGCTGGCCCTCAGCCACTCCGCCGGAATCAATCTGGATCGAGAATCCGCGCCCATCCACATCCAGCGCCTCGCGCAGGTCCTCGCCGCGCTGGAAGGCGAGCCAAGCCTCAACCGCCTCGCGCATGCCGCGCCCGACCTGCTCCTCGACATACTGCTGGAGCTGGCGCTTCACCGTCAGGCGATGGTTGTTGGCCCGGTCGAGCATCACCGCAATCAACACCGACGCCACCATAAGCAGGATCACCACCATCGCAAGCGCATACGCGCGGCGGCCGCCGCGAGCGCCTCCGGCCCTGAACTTCATCCAGTTCACCATCCGGCCCTTGGCTCGCGCAAGGAAGTTCACTTGGCTTCCTCCTTGCCCCCTGAGCTGCCCCCCGTGCCGCCGCCCGAAGTCGATGAGCCGCGGCCAACCTTCGCCGCGTCGCCAGCACCCGCCGCGTCCGAGCCCGAGGATGGCACCTCCTCCGCACCGCGCGCAGGCATCGGCACCTCAAACATCCAGTTCGACCAAAGGCCAGAGCCCATCTCGATCTCAAGCTCAATAAACGCCGGAATCTCGTTCTCGCTCGTCACCATCACCTGCGTCTTGCGCTCGCGCTTGCTGAAGACCTGCCACCGCGCAAAGCGAATGTCAGACGCCACCTTGTACGAATCAGGCCCCGGTCCGTACGCGCGCCCGATCCCAGCCTCCCATCCCTCCGGCGGCCGCGGCGGCAGCGGCACCCACCACAGGTCAAAGAGCGGCGCACTGCTCAGCTCGCCGCTGCCGGGCGTCTCACCCTGCTCACGGATCGCGACAAACCGCTGCTGCTCGCGCGACGCTTCCGCAAGCACAAATACCAGCGCGCCCCGCGTCGCACGAAGCGGCGCTTCCGAGAGATCCTCATCGAAAGTGTCGCCAAGCCCCGGGCGATCCGCCGCGCCAACCTGCGCAGACTCCGAATCCGCAGTCTCAAGTTGCTTGTCAAGATCATCGGCCGTGATGCCGGGCCGCGCCCTCTCCAGGATCTCCACCGTGCGCGATGTCGATGGCACCGGCGGATCTGTCAGCACGATCTCAAGCCGTTGCGGTACCATCGACGTCACCGGACCCTTGCTCACGCGGCGCGTCATCATCACGCTCGCCAGCGCCGGATCCTGCATCAAGATGAACCGTGGCGGCGGCTTGATCGGGCCTGCCTCGGCGCTCACTTCCGCCGAAGCATCAACCTCAGTCGCGGTCGTCGTCGTACGCCGGCGCGACGCCGCCGCGTCACCACTCAATAGCAGCGAACCCGCCATGCGCTGCATCACGCGATGGATCCGCTGCATCTCGCCGCTCTGGCTCGCCCGCACCTCAAGCAGCCGGTCCGTCCGCTCCAGCGTCGTCAGCATCGCCGCACACACGCCCACGATCACCACGCCAATCACCGATGCCAGCGCCACCTCCAGCAGCGTGAACCCGCGACGCATCGCCCCTGGATCCACGCGGCCACCGTTCCGCGGCGGCCGTGGCAG